>TARA_R110001592_G_scaffold12397_3_pt1 | contig 50760 bp, 39 predicted proteins | sample TARA_R110001592 | Tara Oceans TARA_R110001592 (sample SAMEA4398387) | marine metagenome | biome: Polar Biome; feature: [SRF] surface water layer (ENVO:00010504); material: water (ENVO:00002006), including particulate matter (ENVO:01000060) such as... | depth 5 m | reverse complement strand
AATAAATAATAATTTAAAAATAATTATGCATAAGCATAGTCAAACCATTCAAAAAGAAGAGAAAAGTTATGAGCGACATTAAAAACCCCCAAACTGTTAAGCGACAATTAGAAGAAGCTGACAATTTAGTACAGGTATTATCTGATACTATACGAAGAGGTCTTAAGATTGATCCACGAGAAGCACAACGTAGATTTGGTCTAATTAGACAAAAATTAAAATACGCAATGGATAATATTAGGAATTAATATGAAAAAGCATCTCTTTCCATTTTTAATAGGACTATCTGCGTTAGCGGTATCAGGTTCTGCAGCATTCTATTCTGTATTTGGACTGAGTAAGTTATTTGCCGGTGCGTCGACACAGGTTATAATAATGGCTGGATCGTTAGAGTTTGCAAAACTAGTAACTGCATCTTTATTATATCAATACTGGGGTACAATTAATAAGTTCTTAAGATTTTATTTATCAACAGCAGTATTTATATTAATGATTATAACATCGGGTGGTATATACGGATTCTTATCTGGCGCATATCAAGAAACCGCAACCAAATCAGAGTTCCTAGATAAATCATTAGCGGTATTAGAAATAAAGCAAACTAGATTTGAAGAATCTAAAAACGATCTTAAAATAGAGAAAGAACAGTTAAATAAGTCCATCTCTGAGTTGAGAATATCTTTATCTAATCCAGCATCAGTTTCATATTGGGATGAAAATTCTCAAACAGTTATTACAACTACATCTAGTTCTTCTAGGAGAGCATTACAAAAAGAATTAGAGAATACAATTGTAGATAGAAATGATTTAAATTTAAAGTTAGAAACCGTACAAGATTCTATCATGTCATTGGATTCCAGATTATTAGATTTAGAAATATCTAATGAAGATGAACGAGAGTTAGGTCCATTAAAATATCTAGCAGAGACAACTGGTAAGGATATGGGACAAGTAGTTAATTGGTTCTTATTACTTATTATATTTGTATTTGATCCATTAGCAATTTGTTTAGTAGTAGCAGCTAATTTCGCATTCACTCAAATAAAGAAACCAGAAGAACCAGAGGTAGATTATTTTGAAGATAGAAATAGATATCTAACTAAGGTGGTACAAGCCATTCCAGAGAACGAAGTGTCTGTAGTATTAGATGAAGAATTAGATCAAGAAGAAATGATCAAAAAGAATGAAGAAATTTTAGCTACGCCCAAAGATATCAAGAACCAGTTTATAGAACCTGATAAGGAAGATAAACCAGAAGATATATATAATGAATCTAAAATAGTAAGGGATTCGACTGATGGGATAAATAAAGATATTATCATTCCATCAGCTCCAGGTCGTAATCCAACCGCGACAAAACTAACCAAAAATTTATAAAATGGCAAAGAAAAAAGTTACAAAGAAAAAAGTTACAAAACATAATTTTAAGACAAAACGAAAAGATGGTAAGACATATATGATATGTCGAAATAGTATTGAAGATCCTAATTATAATCTATGGTCTATATTAGCTAAACATCCAAGATGCAATCAATGGTGCGAAACCGGTCCGGATACATCAGCTGTATTATGTTATAAATGTGTTAACAAGACAGTCGGTCCACCAGATATAAGAGGAGGATATGTATCATCAGGTCGATTAAGAGGTTGGCAATTCATGAAAGAGTTTGTTGATAAAGAAGGAAATGTATTTCATAAAGGTAAAGAACAACCTAAATTGAAAGGTACATTACAACCATCAGAAGCAAAGGCCGAGAAGAAGAAATTATCTAAAAATGAAAAGCAAGAATTAAAAACTAAGATCTTACAACAAATAGTATTTGTTAAAGGTGAATTGAAATCTGCTACATTCAAAAAAGATATTAGGGCAGGTGGTGTTAAGATGAGGAAGTTAGAACGCCAGTTAAAAAAGTTATAGAAAATTTGGTATTATGAAAAAGATTTATTATATTAAAGTATTATGAGCATGTACGATGAACAACCAAAGCCAAACCAGGCAATAGAGCAAATACCTTTGCAAGAACCTAGTTCTCCTTATATTGAGCTAAATGAAATTTTAGCCAATCAGATTGAATTGGATGATTCTGTAATTTATCTTAACGATGAAATAGAAGGGCATACGTTATTTGATCTGATGATCAGAGCTAGACGTGCACTAAAATTTCGCCAATCAAATGAATATAAAGGATCTCTAAGTGATCCTATCAATTTGATGATAAATAGTCCTGGAGGAGATATTCATGAGATGATGGGTATTATTGATTACTTAACATCTTTAGAGGTTAAAGTAAATACAATCTGTAGAGGCAAAGCCTTTTCAGCCGCATCCATTATATTAACATGTGGTACAGGTGTAAGGATGGTAAGTAAAAATTCGACCATTATGTTCCATCAAGCATCATCAATGATATCAGGTAAGATGACAGATGTTACAGCAACTGTTGAATTTGTTAAACAAGTAGAACAAGATATTTATGATCTATTAGCTGCTAAAACAAAGAAAGATGCTGATTGGTGGAAAGATCAAATGAGAACAGATATGTACTTAACATCGGCACAGGCATTAGAATTAGGTGTAGTAGATCAAATAATTTAAATAAAAAATATGAAAATACCAGCAGAAATGATTGTAGACAATTGGAATGAGTTACTAAGAGTTATTGATGATAACTTTGAAGGTGAACGAAAGGATAAATTAAAAGCAATGTATACAGACCTAGAAGACAGAATGTGTATGCAACCAGCTTCAAGCATTGATCATTATCATAACGCATTTGAAGGTGGATATGTAGACCATGTATTGCGAGTTATTAAATGTGCTAAACAAGTATACATGTTATGGAAATCAATGGGATCTGATTGTGATGGATATACAATGGAAGAATTAATCTTTGTTGCATTGAACCATGATATAGGTAAAATGGGCTTTCCTGGAGAAGGAAATGAAACATATATTCCAAATGATTCTGAATGGCATAGAAAGAATATGGGAAGGATGTATAAGGTTAATCCTAACAACCAATTTACCCTCGTTAACGACCTATCTATTTGGTTGTTGCAGCATTATGGTATCAGCATCACTTGGAACGAAATGTTAGGTATTAAATTAACAGATGGATTATATGATGAAAATAATAAACCTTATTTCATGTCCAGAACGGCTGATTCTAAATTAAAAACTAATTTAGGATATGTAATGCATCAAGCTGATTGTATGGCAGCAAGGATAGAATATGAGAAGTGGGCAAAGACAAAATCAAATACAACTGATGCGATTAAGTCTTTTAGCCGACCATCTAAATCATCAAAGCCTAATTTTAAAAAATTAGGATCTATTGCATCAAATGGAGAAGCCGGAGCGGCAATGAAAATGTTTGATGACTTATTTGGTGGTAGTGGAGAAGAAACTAAAGTAGATAAAACATGATAACAATAATTATAGTAATATCGATTATACTAACAATATCATTATTTGTTAATATAAATCAATTAAGAAAACAGGAAGAGCAGTCAAATTATATTGATGAATTAGAGCAATCTAATTTAAGATATTACGACTTCTTTGACCAGTTAAAATCAAAAGTAAACCAAGCCAACTCTGAAATAAGAAATGCCGATCGATTAGGAGCATTTGAATCATCAGACGAAGTAGGCACATCCTTTAAGATTATTAAAGAAGTAATGGATGACCTAAATCGTGGAGTGAATTAATGAATGACCTAATAAAAGACCCAGAAGCAGAACAGCCAATAGAATATAAAGATGGTGAGTCACCAGTAGATAAATTTTATATTTGGTTAGTAGAAGATCAAGAACGCATTGAAGCAGAAGCGTTATTACCTAAAAAAGCTAAGCGTGGGCGTAAGCCAACTAAAAAACAATATTTTACATATAGGACTGATCTAGCAATTGTAGCATATAATAGTGAAACTAATTATATGAAACGTAATAAAGTATATAGAGAACATATACATTATGCATTTGATAAGTTAGCTGAAAATATAATTCATACGTTTAAGTTTTATTATTTTGATGTACCATATATAGATGTTAAATGTGAAACAGTTGCATTTTTAAATGAAAAGATACATAAATATGTTTTAGGTAAAGGTAAAGCTTTTTCTTATTTTAGTATAGTAGCTAAGAATTATTTGATAATTGCTAATAATGCTAATTATGCTAAAATGAAAGCTAAAGCGGATATAACAGTCATAGACGAACGTAGAGATTTAGGAAGTGAATTAGGATATTCAGATTACCAAGAAGGACTTAAAGACTTTACCAATCAATTTGTTGACTATTATTCAAGAAATATTAATGAAATATTTACTAATAAACGAGATATTATTGTAGCAGATACATTACTTGAACTATTTCGAATTAGAGATAATATAGAAAACTTCAATAAAAAAGCTCTATATATTCTTATAAGAGAACGAACAGGCTTGAAAACACAAAATATTACTAAAGTAGTTAATATAATGAAACGACATTATAGTACTATGTATCTTAAATATTCAGATAAAGGCTTTATAGGCACCCATAAATCATAGTTGTACATATTTATTTTAAAGGGATAAACTATGCATGATGAATTTGAAATATTCAAAGGTACTACATTTTCTGATTTAATGAAGGATATCTATCATAATTCTAAAAAGAAAGATAGACAGATAACCACATTAATTCAAGAGTTGCAGCCATTAATAAAAAATCTTGGCGATGCTACAGTAATAGTACCTTTAATTAAAGAATACCTAGATGTATCAGTAAAAAATGATGAACATCTAGTTAAACTAGCAGCTGTTGTACAAAGATTAGTTGGATCTGCATCCTCATCTAGTGGTGATGAATTTGGAATGTCTACTGAAGAGAAGGCAAGGTTATTACAAACAGCCCAAGAAGAGTTAGATGCAATTCATAAAGAACAAGATGAAATTAATTTAGGAGATGCTAAATGAGCCAAAGCGGATTAACGTGGGGTTATGGAGAAGTAGTAAGTATAGAAAATTGTTTCAAACAAGAAACTAATAATCCCAAGAAACAAGAAACAACTCCTGAAGGTAAAGGTACTGGTAAGGCGTTAGGAAATTCTAGAATGGAGATTGAGGTCATGTTACAAGGTAATATGACTGGCGCAGGTAATAAAACAGCTGGTACTACAATTCTAGCTTATCCTGCTGATCTAAGTATAGTACATGCACCATTAGTCGGAGAACATGTAGTATGTTTTCAAAGTACAGGACCAGAGGCCGGACCTAACCCAGCTGATTCTAAAACCGGAGAACCACCTGCAGGAAACACATTTGATTTAGAGTGGTTTTATTTATCACCATTACCAATTCAAGGAAATGTACATCTAAATGCAAACCCAGGAGCAGCGGCTGGTGGTGTTAAAAGTAATAAAACTATACAGGACGGTGAGAAGAAAGATAAGTCAGAAGCATATGCAAATGCAGAAACTGGTAATCCAAATGTAGCTAATAAAAAACCACAAGGTCCAAGTGGAGCGGATAACAATTTAAAGAATCCAGAAACTACAGATGAATTAAGTGATAAGATGATCAGTAAATTCCAAAAACTGGAACAGTCAGCATTAGATTATAAAGCACAATTAGATGCCGGTGACAACAGAAAGGATGATGCAGGATTTCAAGAACGTCTAGATAAGATTACAGAATATAAAGATGAGTTAACAGAAAGAGGTTATACTGGAGAATTTGCAGAAACGACTGGTAAATTTGGTGGCATAGAAACAATAACAGGATACTTAGAATTATCTACGTTAACAGAAAAAAATTATTCGTCAGTAATTAATGTATCAGGAGATCCTGCATTAGATAAAACTCCAGGTGGAATAAAATCACTTAAACCGGAAGAGTTGGGGTATGGGGAAGCATTTGAGCGTGCACAAAAGGGAGAAGATCCTAGAGGTAATCCAGATCCACCATTAGATAAAGATACTTCTAATAATCATAAGACTCAAAATACAATAGACACTAAACCAGGCCAAGACTTTGTAGAAAAAGAAAATCTAAATAATTTACAACCATATGAAGGTGATATATTAATTCAAGGAAGACATGGACAAAGTTTTAGATTTGGATCGACAATAGTAGCTAATGATCCAGACCAATATTATGTACAACCTTCATACGAAGAAGGAATGGCAGGTGTTCAAGCACCAATCAATATAATTCGAGCAGGTCAGTCGACGGTACAACAAAATAGCGAAAATAATTATATTATAGAAGATATAAACGGAGATAAGGCATCTGTATATATGTGTTCAGGTCAGAAAATTGCAATTAACTTAGCAAGTATATCATATGAGGCAATTGCAGAACCAATGACAGGTGGAGAAAATGCATCCGTTACTGATTCAAATGGTAATGTAATTCCATCATTTGCTTGTAGTAGTGTCAGTACTAATATAGAACCACCACCAGAAATGGACCCATTGCCATCCAATGTAGAAGAATTAGAATTATTAGATGGAGTATATGAATATTTTAATACAGATAGGAAGAAACCAAATTATGCAAAGGTAGTTGGTACAGATAGAATACGACTTATACAAGGTAGTCCGGTATTAGAACAATTATGCCCATTAGTCTTAAGACTCTTTAAAGAAGCAAAGAAGCAAGGTATACGGATGAAGCTTAATAGTGCATTTAGAGGTTTATGGCAAATTAATCATCCAAAGACAGGAAAGAAATTGGCTTCCGGACAAGTTAATTGTAGATATTCATGTGCGATAAATAAAGGATGGTCATCAAAAGCTAATATGGAAGATAGATCAAGTCCATTATGGACAGCAAGATCTACTAAATTTAGTCCATACGTTGCAATACCAGGAACTAGTAGACATCAAAGTGGAACGGCGATTGATTTAGATTATAAGCGATATAAAATAGATAGTAACGGTAAGCAACAAAAAACAAAGACCACAGATCATGATGGTGTGTATGCATGGTTAGTTGCAAATTCTTATAAGTATGGATTTGTAAGAACGGTAACTACAGAAGAATGGCATCATGAATATAATTTAGATTATGCAGCTAAAGGACCATTTGGAAAGTTACGACCTGGTAGTGGTAATTCCTGGCACGGCCAAGATAACTTATATAACAAAGGCGCACAAGGACCATGGGGATAATTGAAATAATATTACTTAAGGAGTAAAGAATATGAGCACATCAAAAGGAGTAGTACATGATAATACTATAACAGTATATGATGCAGAGATCTGGGGTAGAGAAAACGTATATATATTTCCACCAGAATATAAAACACCTCGTGGTGTATTATGGATAATACCACCACCATCTACATCAACAATATCATACAAAGAGAATCCTGGATTTCCGGGACAACACTTTGCATATGATAGAGTAAAGGTTGCAATTGCATCTGGCCATATTCCACAAGAAGATTGGTTAATAGTTGTAGGACCAACACATAAATGGACAGTTGAGACGATGGCCAAAAATGCGGCAGAGATATTTGAGGAGTATGGATTTAATTTATCCGAACATCTTAATTTATGTAATTGTTGTAAAGATGAAGGAGGTAAGGATTATATTAATGCAGTACTTGCTATGGGTGATGGTGCTAATCAAGTTGACTTTGAAGATCCAACATTGACTAATGTTATACTAGTTGATCCAATTATATATCCACCTATTAAAATTCCTAATGAAGTATTAGCCGGCACTGTGATGGTAAATAATCCATCAAACTTTAGTCCTACATCGGACGGAGGAAAAGCAGCATTAGAATCACAGGATGCATTAAAAGAGTTATTACCTGCAGGAAATGCATTAGAGATGGTAGGAGCTGCATTTAATCATGGAATGTTATTAGCAGGTGCATTAGCGGCATTAAAATTAGGAGCAGATCTAGCAGCAGATATAGGAAATTTAGATGAAAAGGTTGCTGATGCTATGAAACAAGAATGTGATGAAAACAATACAAACACCGAAGTATATGACGCATCAGGTTCTTTAGAATCAGGAACAGATAATAGGTTTGGAGATGCACCTGTAGGATCATTTGAAGCTGCAACATTTTCATGGGATCCTGAGTTAGGTATTTGTGTTGAAGATCCAATGCAAGAAATGGTAGAACCAATTGCCGATCCTACTGGTGATCCATCTAAGACAACTGAAGACCCGACATTAACACCAGCACAAGGATCTTCAGATTATGATGGACCACAGGTTATCATAACATCAGATAGATTAGTATTCAATGCAAGAACAGATACCGTTTTATTATCTGCCGGAACTCATATTGGATTATCATCACTAGAAGCTGTTGGAATAGATGCAGGAGTACACTTTACAGTTAATACTCCTAATATATATTTAGGGCTAGGAGCAGAGGAGCCATTAGTACTTGGTCAACAAATGCAAGATTGGTGTCATGAATTAATTGATAAAATTAAAATGCTTACATATACCAATTCTGGAGGACCAACTGGCCCAGCTATTAACGCAATGTCATTAGATCCGTTGAAAAGAACTAGTGAAGGCTTTAAAAGCCCTCAGAATTATACCTTATAAGAACTCCCATAATTCTAATAGCTTCATATTTATATTAAAATAAATTGGAGAAAACTATGGATACAAAAAGTTTTGTAAAAATATTACGAAAAGTTATACGAGAAGAAGTAGGTAAAGCTGTTAAACAAGCTTTAACCGAAACTAAAATATCAGATAAAATGGTTATTGAACATGGCATGAATCTTAGCGATGCAATTGATTCGCCAAGGCCACAACGTACATTAGCAAGAGATAAAAAGAAATTTGCTAAAGATTCAATGATTAATGATTTACTAAATGAAACTGCAGCAACAGGAGATTTTGCATCAATGATGGAAGGACCTGCAGTAGGATATGATGAAGGATATGCACAAATGGGTCCAACAAGAACAACACAAATGGTTGGTATTGATGGAGAACGTGTAAAGCCTGCAACTAAAGAATTAGCAGCAGTTAATAAAGCTATCAATAGAGATTATAGTTCTATGATAAAAGCTATTAATAATAAAAATGGTAAAATGGGGACTAAATAGTAATGCCAGAAAGAGAATCAGCATATGGTAGAGGTGGCGGCCGTCCAATATATTCTTATAATGTTAAGGATCTAGAAGAAGACGTTGCAATTGGAGTAACATTACCATTTAATGGTGCAATGTTGCCATTTGGTGTATTATCATCTGCAGAAGGGTATAGTGGAATATCAGGTTCATTCAGTCAAGGAACTAATGAAAATGCTAATCGAATAGTAGGTAAGTTTCCGGTATCAATGACGACAGAAGAACAAGCGTTAACAAACTTAAAAAACTTATTATTAACATATCCAGGTGAAAGAATGATGCAGCCAACATTTGGTGTAAGAATTAAAGATAGAGTGTTTGAACAAAATACTCCAGAACTTGTGATTAGGTTAAATAAAGAAATTCAAGATGCAATTGACTATTGGTTGCCATATATTATTATAAAGGCAATTAATATTGATAATAAACAAAAAGGTGATGCAGGTATTGGGCATCAGTTGTATATTAAAATAGAATTTAGAGTGACAGAGCAAGGAGCTAATCAATCGATGACATTAGTAAGTAATGGGGATACGACAACAACAGTTGATTCAAGTGTTATTGCGGGATCATATTAAGGGAAATAAATTATGGCAGAATTAGTTAAAAAAGATGTAAAATATTTAAGTAAAGATTTTGGAGAATTTCGACAAAATTTAATAAACTTTACAAAAAATTATTTTCCTAATACGTATAATGACTTTAATGAAACATCACCAGGTATGATGTTTATGGAAATGTCATCATATGTAGGAGATGTATTATCATATTATACAGATAGTAATTTAAAAGAATCATTATTAGCATATGCTGAAGAAAGGCCTAATATAAATTCAATAGCACAATCATTAGGATATAAGCCTAAAAATATGGTATCATCATTAGTGGACATAGATATATATCAAACAGTACCTGCCATAGGCACTGGAATCAATGCAAAGCCAGATTGGAAGTATGCATTATCTGTAGAAGCTGGAATGGTTTGTAAATCAAATACAGGTATTGAGTTCAGGACATTAATGCCAGTTGATTTTAATCAAACAGGTTCGGGTCAACAAAAACGATCAGTTACAGTATATCAAGTAGATGAAACAACCGGAACACCGACATATTACTTAGTTAAAAAAACTTCAGCAGCAGTTTCAGGACAAGTTAAACAATTAGATTATAAATTTATAGAACCTAAGGTATATGACAAAATTGTAATACAAGATGATGATGTAATTGAAATATTAGATGTTAAGGATGAAAATGGAGATCGATGGTATGAGGTACCATATTTAGCTCAGGATACAATACAAGAATCTATTTCAAATACAGCTTATACAGATCCAGAACTTGCAAGTTATAATAGTAGTGCTCCTTATATCTTAAGATTAAAAAGAACTGCAAAAAGATTTGTAACACGATTTAGAGCTGATAAGCAATTGGAGTTACAATTTGGAGCAGGTATATCAGAAGAACATGATAGAGATTTAATACCTAATCCTGAAAATGTAGGATTGGGACTTAAAGGATTTAAACGAGAGGTTGATTTATCAGTCGATCCTGCAAACTTCCTATATTCTAGTACATATGGACAAGCTCCATCACAAACGACATTGACATGTCGATATACAGTAGGCCAGGGATTAGCAGATAACGTACCTGCAAATGCAATACAAGAAGTTTCATCAGTATCTTATGCTAACCAAGTAATGAATCTTGATGCAGCATTAGTGACTCAAGCAAGAGATTCGCTTGCAGTTAATAATCCAAGACCATCAAAGGGTGGTGCAAAACAAGAGCCGTTAGAAACTGTAAGACAAAAAGCATTAGGAACATTTGCAGCACAGAATAGAGCAGTTACTAAAGAAGATTATATATTAAGATGTTATACAATGCCACCAAAATTTGGTAATGTTGCTAAAGCATATATTATTCAAGATGAACAAGTAGATTCAACTAATCCTGAAGCAAAGATTCCGAATCCACTTGCAATGAATATTTATTGTATGGGGTATAATGCAGGTAAACAAATTGTTCCATTGAACCCAGCCATAAAACAAAACCTAAAAACATACATATCACAATTTAGATTGATGACAGATGCAATTAATATCAAAGATGCATTTATAGTTAACTATGGAGTAAATTTTGAAGTTATACCAAAGCCTAATTATAATGGCTCGGAAGTAATAGTTAGATGTGTTGCAAGGATTAAAGAATTATTGCATGTTGATAATATGCATATTAATGCACCAATTGTAATATCAGATATATACAGTAATTTAGATCAGGTAGAAGGTGTACAAACAGTATCAGATGTACTCGTTCATAACATGTATGATACAAATTCTGGATATTCAGGAAATGTATATGATATGAAAGCAGCAACATTAAATAATATAATTTATCCATCATTAGATCCATGTATATTTGAAATTAGATTTCCTAATGCAGATATTAAAGGTCGAATTGTAGGAATATAAGGGATAGGATATGCAACATCAAATTTATGCAGAAAGAGATACGACATTATATGAAAAACATAATGACCGTAATACAGGAATAGATCAAATTTTAGAACTGGTAAAAACGACATCAGGTTCTAGGTTAGATGATTTATTCCAAGTAAATACATATAATACACGTGTGTTAATAGATTTCAAAGGAACTCAGTTTACATCATTATCAGAATCTATTAGTAATGGTGCAATTGGATCTGCAGATCGCAAATTTTATTTAAACTTAAAAAGTGTATATGCAACCGATTTACCAATATCATATTCATTACATGCATTTCCTGTTTCTGAGTCTTGGTCAAATGGTAATGGAAATTATGCTGATGTACCTGAAACAACAAATGGCGCATCTTGGTTATACCGAGATGGTACATCTAAAGCAAACCTATGGGGCACAGGCTCTGCACATAGTTACGGACAACTAGGAAAGACAGAACCAAGAGGTGGTGGAACATGGATTACAGGCTCTGGATATGAAGCCACTCAGGAATTTAATTACCAAACACCAGATGTAAGAATGGATGTCACAAATATTGTAAATAAATGGTTGACAAATGATATATCAAATTATGGATTTATATTACGCCAAACCAAAAATGCAGAAACTAATACCGGAGATTCACTTAATTTAAAGTTCTTTGCAAAGGATACTCATACAGTATATGCTCCTCGATTAGAATGTGTATGGAAAGATGTAAGTTCAACCGGAGCTACTTTAACAACAACTAATGTAACATCATCAGGAGGACCTATATTATACTTTAAAAATATAGAAGAAAAATATCCAGAAGGATCTCAAGTACAATTTAGATTAGGTATTAGGTCAAAATATCCTACAAGGACATATCAGACAGCTTCATACTATACAACAAATGAAAAACTTCCAGATAATTCAGCATCATATGCAGTATGTGATGCAGTAACAGGTGAGACATTATTAGACTATAATGATACATATACAGCAATTAGTAATGATAAACAAGGAAGTTATTTTACTTATTGGATGAATGCATTAAGTCCTGAGAGATATTATAAATTTAAGATACGCGCAAAATATGATAATGGTATCATTAAATATTTTGATAATGGTTATTACTTTAAAGTGGTGAGATAATTATGGCAGGACTATTACCAGGCTCAAAATCAAATATTGAAATTAAGATAGCCACAGATGATCAGATATTTAAACGACTAAATAAAAAAATTAATCGTTTAGATATGGCAATTGGAATTACACCTACGATACAAAATCAAGGAGATGTAATAAAACCAGACGGAACAATTGCTAGGACTGATGATGATATTAGAATTGTTCAAGGAATTCCATTACGTACACCAACTGGAATATTAGAATATAAAGAAGAGGAAAAGGATTTAAACTATCCTTTAAAAGTCCCCTTAACTGTAACAAAATATGATATTGAATCTTTTATGGACGCAGTTGATACAAACTTTAGCCATTACCTATCCGGATATGATGAAATTCCATTACATGCACCAGATATACAAGTACTAGATGGACCAAAGCTAGCTGATGAAAAGGAAGTACAAGTAGTAAATATACCTAGCGAAAAAGAATTTGAAGGACCAACTAAAGACGAGACATTTACAACTGCAGAAGAAGAATTTGGTGAGGATATGAAATTCATGACAGAAATAAATACGGCTGGAGACTTAACAGGAGTATCTGGAACTATTTGGGTTGTATGGAGAGGATTTAAATATAGAATCTATAATGGCCAGGAAGAAAATTCAATTACTTCGAATATGATAATGACATCGCGTGGAAACGGCCCTGTAGAACAAAACCAAGCAATTGCTGGATTGACTAATACTAAAGATGGAAGAAACCTTGAAGTAATACTTAAGGATCGTGATATGAGTTATGATGATGTTGAAATAGTACCTCATGCAGAAATAGCTGCGATACCACAAATATCTGATTTGACAATGCATATGGGAGAAGATGAATTCTTTGATGATGATATAACATGGCGATCGGCTAATGATGGTTGGGAATATAATACAAACGAAATGGTTATACCAGGACATATTTGTGGAGCTACGGAACCTATAATGTTTAAAGCAGGTGATATTATAAAACCATCAACCAAAACAGAATCAGGACATAATATAAGAGTATTCTTACCAAATCAAAGAAATAGATGGACAGAGTTCCATCCATTTGATACAAATAAGCCAGCAAAGCGATCACAAATATATACACCTAATGGAAGAGAGGTTCTAACTAAGGAATGGGAAAACAAGCTTTTACGTTGTTATAACTCTGGTATATCTAAAGGATACTTTATAATATGCCGAGGAGAAATGCATTACACCACCAACAATGTATTTTCAGTATATTCATTAAAAGAAAACCTTCCATTCCAGAACACCGAAGAAGGAAATAATTGGGCTGGTTATCATGGAAATACTTATACTATAATGGATTGGGGCGAAGTAAAACGACTTGGATATCCAAATGATAAAAGACTTACAAAGACAGCAAGAGATCCAGATGAAACAGTTAATTTATATGAACATGGTGATTACACCGGAACTATAAAAAAGTTTGGAGTTGGGACATATAAAGCTTCTGCCGATTTTGAACATGATACTATATCGGCAATACGAGTACCAAGAGGATATAGAGTGCATATACATGAACATGGAAGTCTGAATGGAAAGAAGAAAACACTTACTGGTCCATGGACAGATAAATTACGTGATTGGTGGAATGATAATATAAGTTCTGTTAAAGTAGAACATGGACCACAAGATTTTACTGCAGGTGGTGGTAAGATAGATTTAAGTAGTTATAAAGAATATATCGGTGAGGGTGATTATTATAAGAAACCCCATTTAGCTGATTACAATAAATTATTTGATTAAGGGAAAGTAGATGTCGTTAGAACAATATTTAAATAGTGAGAATATAAAATCATCAAATGACCCGTTAGATGCGGTGCAAATATCATCAGCTGACCAAGAAATTATTGAATCGGATATAGTTGAAATTAGAAAATTTGATGACCCGTTATTAGATGAGACTATTGAGTTACATATATATGATACGCTTGGAAGTTATTTAACAAGTGATCATACAGCCGAACATTGGAAGAATTTTACAACCGATGAAAGTTTTGTACAATTTGATGTATATAAAAACTTTGTTGACTTAGGAATAACTCAAGGAAGTTATAAATTTGTTCTAAACTTTTTTAGACCTCTAGTAGGTGATTCAAATAACCCAAATTTATATATTAAGAATATCTCTCCAGATAGGACAGAATTATTAATTAAAATTGGTAATGATAGGATACAAAGCAAATCAAAGGATACCAAAGGATTACAAGTCCCGGGAGAAACGATAACAGAACAATGTGCTCAGTTATGGACTAGGCGCGCCGAAATTTGTGGTGATAATGGGTATATGAACTTATTGTTCATGGACTTTGGAAGAAACGTTCTACAACAATTTGTTAATTATAGGTGGTTACCGGAGATGCGGGAACTATATATAAAGCTATACCAACCACTACCACCAGATGTAAAAGAAAAACAAAAATTCTGGTTAGTTCAACAAGTTAGAACTCCATATACTGATAATACTGTACTTTACAAAGCTCCTTTAGCAGCTCCTTCAAATACAATGAAGGGTCCTAATTGGGAAATAGATGTTAAATACGGTAAGATATCAGAAACTAACTATCAAAATTGGAATGAGTTATTAGGTAGTAATGTACAAACATCTCAACAAATAATAGATAAGTTATTCTCAGGTTCATTAGGAGGATCATCATTAGGAATAGATTATTCAGGATTTCAGAACTTCATTAATTATAGTTCCGCAGCTGAAAGAATAGCTAATTTCAAATACAAAGTTGAAATGATTGAGTATTACGATCAACAACAAGGAACATTAAATTCTATTTCAGAATCAAATGAAGTTAATACAAATAAAGCATTATATACTAAGTATAAAGATCAAGTAATAGGTGGATTTGATGGATTTGAAAGATATCTTTATAATGAACAAACAGGTAGTTATTATACGCATGGCGTAACTGGTTCTAATATACATCATGCAAAATGGACGGTTGATCCTTGGCCAAAAGAAGGTTATGGAAAAACTCATACCGATCATCCATTTGTAGGAAACAAATATACATTACATCATTCAACTTCAAGTGTTGCAGAAACATGGTATAATGCTTTACATACATCAGCTTCATTATGGGATGTACATAATAGAAGTTCATTAATTAAATCTGTACCAGAACATATCAGAGAAGATAAAAATAATTCTGAGTTTGAGACATTTGTTAATATGATAGGACATCATTATGATATCATGTGGACATATATAAAACATCAAACAGATGTATGGAATAGAGATGAACACCCTGCGCATGGATTATCAAAAGATTTATTATATGATACTGCAAAATCATTAGGCTGGCATTTGGTAAACGGAAATCAATCCGAGCGATTGTTTGAATATTTATTAGGTACTGATGAGTTAGGTAATCATGGTAAAATAAATGAACGTGTTATAGATGATGAGTTAGCATTGTATGTACCATTTGATGAAGGCCGTCCTGATTTTGCAAGACAGAATTATATCAACTACGGGAAAGATCCAGTAAATCAACAATTGGAAGATTATTCAAAACCACCATTTGTCGATGGCCAACATGGATGGGGAGCACAATTTGATGGAACACATTATTTAAAATATCAAAAACCAATTGATTTTAATTCTGATGATTATGCAGTATCATTTTGGATTAAGGACTTAGATGCAACAAATGCAGTCGGGACTATATTTAGTGCAGTTAGTGGTTCAGGACCTAGAGCTGGAATGCGTGTTAATGTATATCAAGGAACAGTAGAATGGAACCAATATTATACATCATCAGCGGCCGGAGCTAATAGACATACTGCAGTACTTCCAAGTACAACAGTTAATCAATTTTCATCATCATATCTAGATTCTGCAGCTCATGGAAATAAATCAAATGGATGGACTCACTTATTAATAAATGTAGATAGAGATGCAAGTGCAACTTGGTATGTTAATGGAACTGCTCAAACAGGTCCAGGAACCCAAAATGTTGCAATAAGTGCATCTGTAGATATAGGACAAGAAACAATTGGAGATTATGCACGTCCAATAATTGGTGCATTTGATTTTGATAATACAGGCAAGCCAACAAAAGGATTAACAGGTTCATTAGATGAACTACGAGTTTATACAAGAAAATTAGCAACAACAGAAATAACAGATCTATATGATCTTGGTAGTTTATATGTAACTCAATCATCTGCAAATACATTTGCAGAGCCAAGAGAAGGATTGACTCATCAAGTATGGAGAAGGATAGTTAACAACTTACCCCATTTACTTAAGACAAAAGGAACATCTAGATCAGTTAAAGCTTTATTATCATGTTATGGAATTCCATCATCATTACTTTCTATTAGAGAATATGGTGGACCAAAAATGGAAAAAACTCATCCTGCATTGATACAAGATCAATTTGCATATGCATTACAAATTCCAAGAGGAGGATATGTTAGATGGACATCTAATAATGTATCACATAGTATAGCAGGAAAAGATTGGGGACAACCTCATCTTACACCATATCCATCAGGTGATGATGGCATCCCACCTCATACTAGAGAAATAAGATTTAAACCAGCTGTATCTGAGAGTATGCAACTCTGGACAATGTTAGATACTAATGGAGCTTTTAAAAGAGGATTAAATTCAGTTTGGTTAGAATATACATCATCTTATTCAGGTAGTTCATATTATGGTAGAATACATGCAGGTGTAGCTAAGGATGCAGCTGCTACTCCATGGCTTCCTATATATGATGGAAATTTTTGGAACTTAAGACAATGGTTTACGACAGATAGTAGATCTACTTCGGATAGGGCATATAATACAGGAAACAATACAAATGTAACTTACCATATTCAAACTCAGCAAGCATCTGATTATGTAGTAGGTAAAATTGTACATTCCGGAAGCGCGACATTTAAGCCAAACTATGTTAGCCATTACCATGGTTGGAATGCATCAAGCCAAGAAAGTGCAATAATGTATCTTGGTGGTACTGGATCAATTGATGTGAATGGTGGATATGGCTTATCTGCAGCAATGACGACTAGTATGGGAATTGGTACAGGGTCCAATGCAGATGCCAAACATATACCACCAATGTTCTCAGGATCAATACAAGAATATAGAGAATGGACGGAAGTATTAGATCAACCTACATTTGATAAGCATACATTGAATCCAAAATCATATGTATCAAGTTTATCACCTTCTTCATCTTTTGATACATTGGTAAGACATTATCCATTTGGAACTAATCAAGTATCATTTAATCATAGAGCTACTCCGTTTATATCATCATCACATCCAGCACAGCATATTAAAGATTTTTCACCACCAAGCGGATCTGGAGGAAATACATATGCATCCATGTCATATGTTGGTACAAAAATGATTACTAAAAATGCTGCAAATAATCCTTGGCCAAGTCCTACTGATACAGTTAATAACGATCATTACGAAAGAGTTGATGAAACATATTATATACATGGACCAAGTATTGGAGGCAAAAATCTTAAATCTGAAAAAATTAGACTTGAGCAAAATAGATTAGTACATCCATTAAGTCGTGAGACAAGAGGAGAAACTAGCCAATATGATTCAGTATCAAATGATTCAAATAAATTAGGAATATACTTTTCACCTCAGGATATGATTAACAAAGATATTTTTAATCAAATTGGTGATGTTGCATTAGATGATTTCTTTGGATCAGCAGAAGACCAATATAAAGATAGTTATCCGCGATATAAACAATTTGCTCATACTTATTGGAAAAAATATGAAAATGATAATGATTTAAATGCATACATAAGAATATTTGCATTATTTGATTTTTCTTTCTTTCAACAAATAAAACAATTAATACCAGTTAGGACTAACGCCGATACAGGATTAATTATTGAACCAAGTATATTAGAAAGATCAAAAGTAATGGTAGAGGCACAGCCATCTCGTAAGTTATTAATGTACGAAGATAGTATTCCAGATCCATTTCCAGATCCAGTAATGAGTACATTGCCATTAACATCTTCTATTCAAACAACGGAACCATTATCCGGTGAGCCAATGCATTATACAGCGTCTATTGGTAATATATGGAGCGGTTCTGCAGAGATAATGCATTACACGTCCTCTATACCAGGTAAATTATATGATATATCATCAGACCTATCAGGAAGTGCTTTAAGTTCTGTCATTGATATTAAAACCTCAATAGTGACATCATCATTCATACCAGTATATGGAATTTCTTCTAGGTCATTAGACTTATCAGATGCTAGAGGTAGAAGTCCTATATCTGATCCTGGATTGGATATATTTGGAATAAGTGCAGGACACAAAGGAGCAACTTATAAACATGTAGGTATAGTTAAATCAGGATCGGTTTGGATAACAAGTTCCAGAAGTGAGTTAGAAACATCTCCAACTGGATCTCATATATATGAACAACGTAAATCACATCATTGGAAGAAGAAGGTATTTTCATATGCACCTGTTGACGATGTATCAAATTGGTGGGAATTAGAAGAACAAAATCAATGGGGCGTAAAATTAAATGTTCGTGGAAGATTTATTGATCGAGTTAACTTTTTACATATGACAAGATCAATAGGAGCTTCAAACGGAGGTAATGTTACAGATAGCGTGAATGTGGCTCGTAACTATTTTAAATCAACCACTGCTGGAGGCCGTGCAAATTCAGGATCATTAACTCATAATTATTGGACAGGAAATGCATTAGTCTGGAATAGATTAGGCAATAAAGACTTTTCAGATAAAACTGTTGGTATGCAGACAGTATCAAGTGATAAGCCATTTGGATATACAGCAAGTCTAGACGGGGCCCATGCAAATAAAAAATCATGGAGTATTGCATTTATATTAAAAGAAGCATCTGGTTCTCAAAATCATGAAAGTGTATTTATGGGCCGATCATTTGAAGTTGGATCAGGAGGTAACTTTACCGGTCCTACTATAGGATGTGGATATACATCAGCAATAAAAAATTATATGAAGGTTAGAGATAATACCGGACATTGTTGGTATCCTAATTCAGCTTCTGTAGCCGGAAAATATAGTTATCCAAACGATCATTCTGGATCAGTCAATCCTATCACTTCTAGAGCAAATGTAGCACATTATGTAATTACATACGAAGGAAACCGAAGTACAAATTCAGGTAGTATGAGATTTTATGTTAATGGACATTTACATGGAGGACATGACAAGCCAATTGCAGGTCATAAAGAATCTGGAAGTTTTAGTTTCCAATCATTTGGAAATGCATATAAATCTGGAGCAACAACATATGGGTTCTCAGGATCATTAGCTCAGGTAAGATTTTATAAAAAGAAATTATCAGGACAGGAAGTTACGTACCTTAATAAGTATCCACAGAAGAGAGCAAATAGAGATATTGATACAATTACCCCATCAGGTCATATCAGAAGAGGTAGAGAAATTATGACAAGAAGAATCCGAAGTAATGGATGGGCTCCATTGACTGATATAGGATTATTTGCAACTAGTCATTCATTGATAGCAGCAGATTATAGAGATGATGCAGCAGATTCGTCATATTATGAAGGATCAAAATTGACCGCACCAAATATAAATGAAGCATCAAGTCAGACTGTAGATGGCGAAGAAGTGGTGAAAATTACAGTAAGAAACAGATACAACCTCGTATACAAGAAAGATTTACCTGGAGGAGGTAATTTAGATGTTAGATAAATGGTATACTTTTTAATGGTACACATATTTATTTAAAAATAAAAAGGGATTAGACTATGGGATATTTAGATAACAGTTCAATTACGGTTGATGCAATACTTACCAAGAAAGGTAGACAATTGCTTGCAAGAGGTCGTGATGAATTTAAAATTACGCAATTTGCGTTAGCAGATGATGAGATTGATTATGATTTATGGAATCCTGATCATCCATTAGGAACAGCATATTATGGTGTTGTAATTGAGAACATGCCGGTGATAGAAGCATTACCAGATGAGACACAGATGATGAAATACAAGTTAGTTACGTTACCATCTAGATCAACTAGAATCCCAGTAATTTCTGTACAGAACAAAAATATTACATTATCGAGTGGTGGTACAGCTTCAATTAGACCATATACTAGAAACTTCAATAGAGGTAACCAAACATTTGGTTACACTGCAATTTTATCTGATTCAGATTCAGCTTACTTAAGAGTAACTAGAGGAACAGGTAGAGCAGGTGCAGGTGCAACAGTACCAGCATTTATTGGTGATAATGAAGCTGCTCAAACAGTAACAGTACAAGGATTATCGTTTGAGATTATAGCAAAAGCTCAACCAACTGAAGATAAAACCGCAACCATAACGATTGTTGGTAATGAAACAGGTGGAAGTGTGACTATCAACTTAACGATAGAAAAACAAGAATTAGAAACCACTCCAGGAGTTGCTTTAGCGGCAATGTAAAAAAAGGGATAAATGAATATGGGATCAATTAAAAGAAATAAAGTAGGCTATGAAGGATCTTCAATGATGGCAACAAGAGGAAGATTTGCAGGTAGATATAGACCTAAATCAGCAGGTAGAGCAATTGCAGCAAGACCAATGTCAAGAGGAGAATCACCAGTTCTTCAACAAGATACGGTAAGGGATATTGCAAACCAAGCGCGTATAAGAAATATTGAAATTGAAAGGCGAGCGCGACAAATCGCAAATCAATTAATTGCTCAAAGAGAAAGAGCAAGATTGGCTGCAAGAAATGGAAGGATCTTTACTGAGTTTGATCTTGATACTGATGTTATCCCAAATCAGCAAGAGATTGTGACTAGAGGATTATGGCCAAACAATATTGGTAACCAAACTAATTTCTATACATCATCATTAATGAGTGCAACTCAAAAAAGATATTATATAGAATTATGGAATGGAGAAAATAGAACAGGTGCCGGTGCTAATTATGATATAACATCTTCAGCAATGCTTAGTATTGCATGGGGCCATGTTAATGGATCAGGATCTGCAGATGAAGGAGGGCAAGTAAATGATACTCCGTCAAGAGCTATTTATTCTCAATATAGACTATTATGTTTAGAGCCAGATGATAAGAAATTTACCGTTAACGGTGTTGATCAGGATCATATGTACTTCTTTAATATTAATAGAGCTTTACTAAGAGAAAGATTAGATGAAGGTAATATTGAAATTTGTATAGCAGAATTGTCAGGATCAAAATTTGGAGCAGGTCCAGGACAAGCAAATAGATCAAATACTTCATCAGCACATGGTGTTAGACCAGTCAACCAAGGTAATGCTGGAGACTTAACAGAGAATCCAGTTATTAGATTAGTTGATGACTCAAAAGCAACTTCTGCAATATCTGTTCGAAGAGGACATTTTGGAAGAAGATATAATATGGTTTCTGGTTCTATAGAGCAAGGAATATATAATAAAACCAATCCAGTACATTACGGACTATTGTATCCAGATTTAGGTGTAATAGCAGTATCAGGAGATGCAATGAATGTATCAGCTTCATTTAACGTTGTAACAGGATCTGAAATTCCTGGAGATAATGAAATGAAAATGTTTACAGCCATATCGCATTCAGGAGCTTTATTAACTGACTTATCAGGAGATAAATTAGGATTCCAAGCTAGGTCATCTGAAAAAGTTACTTCTACTCATTATTTTGTAAGAGCAACTAATGCAGAATATAACTTCTCAAATAATCCAACCTTTACGACAGGGTCAAATGGTAGATTTGCTCAAGCATCATTTATTGGTGATCCAAAAGTATATATGACGACTATCGGAATGTATAATGATAGAAGAGAATTACTAGCAGTTGCAAAATTAAGTAAGCCTTTATTGAAGTCATTTACAAGAGAGGCATTGATTAAAGTAAAATTAGACTTCTAATAGATTCTAATCGTTATAATTCATCATATTTAAAGCTCTCTTATATTTATAAGTATAAGAGAGTTTTAACGATAAAGGGAATAGATAAATGGCTTCTAGAGCAGTAGTTTTCAGACCAATTAATGCAGATGACGTATCATGTACACCATTCGAGGCAAACACTACGTTTGTAGTTAATCAAGGTGATTATCTGAAAAATAATTATATTGTTCGACATGGTATTCATAATAACCAAATAACACCTATAAGCGCTTCAAACTCAGTAGCTGATAATATTAAAAATGCTGATGGTACATTTCAGACACCGACTTGGAAGGCATTAGACCATATGTTTTATAATCCAGTTACAAAACATCAACCGATGAATACCTTTGAGCATTATAATCCAAGATATACTGAAAAGTTTTTACATTATTCATGTAGTTTAATAACTATACCATATGTTAAACACGGCGAAAACATTAAACCACAATCAATAACATTTAAAATTACAGGTTCACATGCACATGAAAGATTTAAATTATATGATGATAAGTATGGTAATTTAAGAGATTCAGCAATTGATTCGGCTAGTTTTGTTAAGAAAAAGGATTTAGTAGGTTATTGGGGATTCAATGATGAGTTTCGTAAATTTGAATTAAACTATGGAACATTAGGAGGAAACTTTACACGTGGTAAAGAAATATTCAATATACAACAATCTTTAGTAAACCAACAATATGAATATGCGTCAAAGGCTTACAGAGTAGGATATTCAGGAGGAATTAAAACAACACAACATGTAACAGCTTCAGGTATTGCAGTAGATTTTCATTCTGGCTCTAGGAATTATATTATTACAGAACATCATAATAATTTTAATTTTAGAAATGATGAAGAATTTGCAATTTCATTTTGGTGTAATATGCATAAACATCAACCATATTCATCTTCAAAGGTGACTACAAATGGAATGATTACAAAGCGTGGTGTAGAACGAGAATTTGTTCGAGCAAAAAAAATAGGAAAGCGGTATACAAATAGACAAGTGCAATGGCGTAATACTAATTTATTACGTAATAGATTTCCATTTGATATTAGTATTACAAATCAAAAACATCCTACATATCCGGCCGGCAGAGTATTATTTAGTAGAAGTGATGGAACAACAACTACGGAGTTAACCTCAAGTTCAGCTATAACAGGCTCGTGGTGTCATGTTGTATGTCAAAAGACTGGTTCTATGATGAAGTTATATATTAATGGTAAAAAAGAAAGTACCATTGAAGATGCATCACATTATAATGTTGCAAGTCATAATGTAATGAATATATCAGCATTAATGTTTGGAGGAGTAGATGAATCTAAAGATGATCGATATAGAATATCAGGAAGCTTAGATGAAATACGAATATACAGAGATAAACTTACAGATGCAGAAGTATACTCATTATCAAATAATGATTTCTATAGTAGTAGCGCATATCAAACATCGGTAGTTGGTAATGCATTTTATAGGACAGGTCAATTAGTGATATCATCACCATTACCAAAATATAATTACGCATTACAATCAGATGCATCTACTACTAAAAATAATTGGAGACTGCAGTACAAATCTGCAAGGACAATTTATGAAAATGAAGTGTTATGTAAAGTATCCATGGGAGATTGTAATGTTACAATGAATCCTACAACAAGGAAACCAAAGAGTTCATTAATACAAAACCAGTTTACGGGTAGCGGCTTTAAGCCATATATTACTACAATAGGTTTATATGATGATCAAGCAAGATTGATAGCAATTGCAAAATTAGGAAGACCAGTTCAGAAACGAGAAGATGTTGACATGAATTTCCTAATTAGATGGGATTACTAGATATTTATATTAAATAGTTTTAACCAATAAAGGAGTCACGTGATGGCAGTAAAGAGTAATATGGTAAAGAGTCCACCAAAAGGATCAGTAAGGTTTTCATTATCACTTTCAGATGAACAGAAATTAGCAAAAACAGAAATATTAATACACCCATTTAATTTTATAGTAGGAAAAGCAGGATCAGGAAAAACATTATTAGCAGTACAGGTTGCATTAGATCAATTCTTTAAAAAGCAATATAATAAGATTGTTATAACAAGACCAACAATTGCAACTGAGGATAATGGATTTCTACCAGGATCAGAGAAAGAAAAGATGGAACCATGGTTAGTACCTATTAGAAGTAATATGAGAAAGGTTTATAATAAGCCTGCAATATTAGAAAAAATGGAGTCATCAGAACAAATTGAATTAGTATCTTTAGCTCATTTTAGAGGAAGGACATTTGATAATGCAGTAGTTATTGTAGATGAATTCCAGAACTTAAGTAGATCACAATTATCAATGTGTATTGGAAGATTAGGTAAAGAATCTAAAATGATATTCTGTGGTGATTCATATCAAATAGATCTTAAAGATAAAAATTGGTCAGCATACCATGATATGGCAAAACTTGCAAATTCAAAATATGTATTTAAAACAGTATTAGAAGATTCACATCGACATGGTGCGATTGATGATCTTCTAGAATTATTAAACGGTTATCATTAATATGGCATGGAACAGTAAAAGTAAATTACGTGCAAACGCAATTAAACATGGATATAGATCTGGATTTGAACATAAGGTATCGGCTCAACTAAAAGAAGCAAAGGTTCCTTTCGAATATGAAGTGACAGTAATACCATATATCAAACCAGAAACTAAACATACATATACTATTGATTTTACATTGCCTAATGGTATATTAGTTGAAACAAAAGGTAGATGGGTTATAGAAGATAGAAAAAAGCATCTATTAATAAAAAAACAACATCCAGAATTAGATATTAGAATAGTATTCATGTCAGGTAAAACAAAAATTAGAAAAGGTTCTAAAACTACCTATGGTTCTTATTGTGATAAGCATGGAATTGAGTGGGCAGAGAAAGAAATACCTAAGGCTTGGTTTTCTGAAAAATAATTAGGTTATTTGAATATTTTTCTTTATATTTTAATACATGACAAATATTAAATTACTATCATTAATAGAAACTGTTCTTGGTAAAGGTAGATCTACTAATAAAGGCAATGTAGCATTTAATTGCCCTTTTTGCCACCATAACAAGAAAAAGTTAGAAGTTAACATATTATCTCAACATTGGCACTGTTGGGTATGTAACGCTGCAGGCCGAAAAATAATTACATTATTTAAGAAGTTAAATGTCGAGAGATATAAAATTTCTAAATTATTTGAGTTTATAGAAGAAACTGAATATAAACCAAAAATAACTACTACGAATACAAAGGCTGTAGAATTACCTGCAGAATTTAGACCATTATGGAAACTAGATAAACTATCACCAGAATTTCGAAACGCAATTTATTATCTTAAGAAGCGAGGTATTACAATATCTGATATATTAAAATATCGTATAGGATATTGTAGGAAAGGATTATATTCTGGAAAGATTATAGTTCCAAGTTATGATGCAAATGGAGTATTAAATTATTTTGTAGGTCGTGCATATTATGATGAAGATGACTGGAAACATAAGAACCCGCATGTATCAAAAGATATTATAGGATTTGAACTACATATAAACTGGAACTATCCAGTATGTTTAGTAGAAGGTGTATTTGATGCTATTGCAATTAGAAGAAATGCAATACCATTATTTGGTAAAACAATACCAGACCAATTAAAGCATAGAATAATAGAAAATAACGTAAAGACAATTTATATATGTCTAGACCAAGACGCGCGTAAACAGGCTATAGAAACAGCTGAGTATTTTATGGCCAATGGTGTTGATGTATATTTTGTAGATTTACGAGAAGGTGATCCAAGTGAAGTAGGATTTGGAAAAATTAATAATATATTAGCTAAGACAGAAAAATTAACTTCTGAATGGTTAATGGAACAAAGAATAATGGGAATATGATAAATAAAATATATCACATAGCAGATGTACATATCAGGAACGTAAAACGACATAAAGAATATAGACAAGTATTTAAAAAGTTATATTCTTATATTAAGAAGACAAAAGAAGAAAATGATATAATATATGTAGCAGGAGATATTGTACATGCTAAAACAGATATGTCACCTGAATTAGTCGATCTTACATCAGAATTCTTTGCATCCCTAGCAGATTTATTACCTACAATAGTAATTTTAGGAAACCATGATTGTAACCTAAATAACAATTATAGACTGGACGCCTTAAGTCCTATTGTTAAAGCCATCAAACATCAGAACTTACACTATCTTAAAGACAACGGTGTATATAGTATCCAAGGTGTACACTTTAACGTAATGGCGGTAGATGAAAAACCAATAAAGTACGTCCAAGCTAAGGATTTTGATGGAGATTATAAGATTGCATTACATCATGGTTCGGTACATAATGCATCAACAGATGCAGGGTTTACTTTAAGTAACACCCATGTCACTACCGATATATTTGCAGGACATGATTTAACATTATTAGGAGATATTCATAAGTTACAATATCTAGATGAAGAAAAAACAATTGCATATCCAGGTTCATTGGTACAACAAAACCATGGAGAAAAATTAGGACATGGTATTTTAGTTTGGGATCTTAAAACTAAAAAATCTGAATTTGTAGAAATTGAAAATGATTATGGATATTATACATATGAAATTGATAATGGAAAAATTATTAATCCGCATTCAAAAATACCTAAGAAGCCTAGGCTAAGGTTGAAAGTTAAAGACACAGATTCTGGTACATTAAAACAACTTATTGCAAAAATAAGAGCTAAATATAAAGTACAAGATATTTCCATACAAAAGATAAATGCATTAAATACTACAGATGCACAAAATAAAATCAATTTTGGTAATGTGCGTGATGTAGAATGGCAGAACAAGGTTATTACAGAATACCTATCAGATGAATATGCATTAGATGATACGTTATTAGACACTATAAGACATATTAATAGGACAGTTCATAGTAAATTACCAGCAAATACATTAACAAGGAATATAACATGGCAGCCTAAGAAATTTGAATTTTCAAATATGTTTAGTTATGGTGAAGATAATGAAATGGATTTCACAAATATGATTGGGAGTTATGGATTATTTGCTCCTAATGCATCTGGAAAGTCAACATTGTTAGATGCATTAGCATTTTGTTGTTTTGATAAATGTAGTAGAACCAAAAAGGCTGCTCATGTACTAAATAATAAAAAATCTCAATTTGCTTGTAAGTTTGAATTTGAATTAGGAAAATATACTTATTTCATTGAACGATTAGGAAAGAAGAATAATAGAGGTCATGTAAAAGTTGATGTTAATTTCTGGAGAGTAGATGTAAATGGAGAAGAAGAAAATTTAAATGGAGACCAGCGAGAAACTACAAATAAAAGTATACGACAATATTTAGGATCATATGAAGATTTTGTACTAACAGCATTATCATTACAAAATAACAATACCGGATTTATTGATAAGACTCAAAGAGAACGAAAGGATTTATTATCACAGTTTTTAGATATTGATATATTTGAACAACAATATTTAGTAGGACATGAAGAAATTAGAGAAACAGCTGCATTAATTAGAGAATACAAAAGAAAAGATTTTTCAATTGATTTAGTAAATGCAGGAGAAATTATAACTCAGTACACCGGTTCATATGAACAAATGAAGTTAGATAAAACCGAACATGAAGAAATGAAGACAAATCTTAATGATATTATTTTTAACATGACAAAGGAGTTGAAAAAGGTTGATGATACACTTGCAGAACCTGATGATATTTTATTTGAGATAACACAGTTAAGTGATAAATTAGGAAATTCAAAAAAGGATAGAGAACAGCAAAAAGATTTAATTAAAGAGCAACATAAATTAATTAAAGAAGTGAATCAGAAAATAAATAATATAGATGAAGATTTTCTTAAAGACCAAATTTTGGAATTAACAAATTCTAAGTCAACTGTTATTACATTAAAGAATGCATTAAAAGTTAAACGACTTAAAATTGAACATGCACAAAAAATGGTATCTAAATTAGATAAACATGAGTGGGATGAAAATTGTTCTTTTTGTATGGCTAATCCATGGTTACATGAAACAAAACAGGTTGCAGATTATTTGCCAAAATTAATAGATGAAGAACAGCAAATAATGTTTGATATTGAAGATATTAGCGGTCGAATAACTGATATTGAAATTAAACAAAAACCCCAAGAAAAACTAAAAGTGTTATCAGATATGAAAACCACATCAGGCCAATCAGCGTCAACATTATTAGCACAAGAACATCAACTAAAACAATTTAATTGGGACATTGAAATAATTAATAATAATATCAGTGATTCTAAAAAGCAATTAACAAAGTCTCAAAAACAAAAAGACAATATTATATATAATAAAAATAAGAATATTGAGATTTCTGAAATTAGAGATGAGATAATGACAGTTAATTTAGACTTGGAACAATTAGATTCAAAATTATTAACACTTTCAGGTAAATTAAAAATGGCAGAAAAGTCAAAACAAGATGCCCAAGATGGAATTGATAGACTAAAAGAATTAGAAGTTCAGTATAAAGGTTTTGAGTTTTACCAAAAGGCCGTACAGCGTGATGGAGTTCCTTATCATTTAATGAGTAAAGCACTTCCACAAATAGAATCAGAGATAAATAATATATTGAATCAGGTAGTTGAATTTACAATGATATTACAAACAGATGGTAAAAACATAAATGCATTTATTGTATATGATGATGACAATTATTGGCCTCTAGAATTAACATCAGGAATGGAGAAGTTTATTAGTTCATTAGCAATTAGGACTTCGTTAATAAATGTATCAAATCTTCCAAGACCAAACTTTATTGCAATAGATGAAGGATTTGGCGTGCTAGATTCAGAAAACCTTAATTCAATGTATAGGCTATTTGATTATCTAAAATCACAATTTGGGTTTATTCTATGTATATCACATATAGAAGCAATGCGTGATATTGTTGATAAACTTATTGAAATCAAAAAGACAAACAGCTACTCAAAAATTTCCTATAATTAAAAGTCAACCATATTTATATTAAATAATAAGGTTAATTAGGGAACGTACATGCCAATAAAGAGAGAAGCCTCTTATATAGGATTAGCAGAAAATGCGGAAATTCGATACGATGTAATTGATAGAGATCCATTTTCAAAGGATTTCTTTGAAATCGTCGAATTTCCAGAAACACTGACAGCCGGTAAAAATATATTCAAATTTAGAGGAGATCCTGATACATTAGTAGATGATTCTCGTGTACACGTTGAGATATTAGATTATAACGGTGATCCAATATATTACGAGGTTTTAAACTATGTAGAGAAAGATGGCGTAAGAGTATTATCAGTATTTATATATCCAGATACTCCAGAAGGTAGATGTGTATTTTATCTAGCTGGTAGAGCTATGTATGATCCAGAAACTGATGAGAGGTTTCCGTTTAGTCATGACATGAATGCAGATTCTTGGAAAGACCTTCCAAATGTATTATGGCTTCGTAGTGGTAGAGTAGCTCCTAATAGACGGAACTCTTCAGAAATTATATTTTTACAGGAACCAGCCGTTACTATTAATGAAGTAGTAAAACCATTTTCAGAAATAACAGATCTTCCATCATTCTTTAATGTGATAACAAGTTCTATCGCTAATGGAATATCAGTTTCAGGAGTAGGACCATCAGGTGGTTATTCTACAATAACAACAAATATAACAGCTCCATCAGTAGCATCATTGGCAACTGCAGTTACAAAAACTATAGTAAATAATTATTCGTTCTCTAATGCAGGATTTCTAAAAAGTGTACCTGAAGCTTCATTCTCTGCAAATACACCAGCCAAATCAGCAGGTACGGCGACAATTGCAATTGCAATGCCATCTGCATTAGCAAAGTCACCTGCAGTAGCAGGAAATACATCGGCGTTAATAACAGCTAATGTACCAACGACTTCAGTTGCAACAACACCTGCAAAGGTAAATGTAGCGACAACAAATGTAGGAAATTCAGGACCAGGTGGTACTACATTTACAAAATTAGTACCTACTCTTAATTCAAATGCATTAGCAGTAGCAGCCCCACAAGTAACATCAGTACAGACAATTGTATTTAATCCACCTGATACAACTACCGCAACATTTGTAGGATTAGGATTAACTGGTAGCCAACATTTAGGCGCCACGGTTATTATTAATAATCCTCAGATATCAGTACCATCAGATTCCTGGTTAGATGGAAATGGTCGGGTAATACATGCTACCGGAACAAAAACATCAATAGGTGGTGGAACTAGAACAGCTGATTGTACATATGTTGGAACAATTGTTGATATAGAAAATGGATCGACTGCAAAATTACATCCAGCATTTGATTTCTTACAAGGACGTGATAGCAAGCCAGATGGTGAACATGTTATAGACATGGTGTCATCAGAATATACCATGAGTTACTGGGTTCCGCAAATGACAAATGAAACACAAAATTCAATGTCATTCGCAGAGATAATTTTAAATAATATAGAACCTGCGACAGGTGATGTATATTCTGTTAAGACTCAATATAAACTAATGGGAGCTCCAGGTGATTATATTGATGCAGGACAGACAATACTTGAGATGAAAGATATATTATCTGATACATCATCAAATACTCCTTCTATACAAATGGGAGTAAAAGATACTCCAATGGGAGTATTTACTGACCAAGGATTAATTAATAAGTATTGGGATGTAGATTCTAATAGCCAGGCAAAGTTTGATAACGATATTTCAGGAGAATCTGTTAACTTGACTAGTAAAAATAATATGGGGTCAGTTAACTCTCATGTAAAGTTTAGTTTAGATGATACATATGTTCCTGTACTATATGCAAATACAGAATATCAATTATCATTTTGGTCTAAAGCTGTCACAACCGGATCAATGAGTCCAGCAAATGCATCTATTCTAGGAGCTCGTATTGATGTGTATATGTCTGGTTCTAAAATACATGACACTAGAGAATACTTTGGTGGAGCTCGAATAGCACCTTTAACAGATTCGGCATTACAATTAACAGATTCATCCTTAGGAGAATATATAGGTTCCGTAGAATTAGGTACAGGTGGGGAAAATATATCAAGTATAATTCAATTTGTTCCATATGATACAGATAGATACAAACCTATATTTGTAGTAAGGAAAGGATCTTGTTATATTAAAAATGTTCAATTAGCTGCAAATATTGAATCTGGATTTTCTCCAAATTATACACAAATGAATATTAGAGTACCAACTGATGCAATGAATGCACCAATGGCCTTTAGATTTCAATATTTGGATTATTTAGGAATTCCATCACAAACCGAAACATTTGCTCAAGGAGCAATATTTGATGGAGATAATGTATATATTGAAGGAACAGATAATCTAATTACCGGATCAGTATATGTAGGTAATTCAGTTGGATCTGGTGTAGAAATTGCAGGTGTTAATTCGGCATTCTTAAGATCAATTGGTTATAAAGGATTCACTTCAGCGAGTGCTGGATCTGGATCAGGATTTATGTTCTATAGCGGTTCAGTACTTGGTGATGTCACTGATGATTATGCAAATGGTGGAGTTGGAATAGAGGCTGTACAGCACTCTGGAAGTTATTTTAGATATAGAACTAATCCAGCCGAATTAGATATTAGAACTGATAAATTCTTCCTAGGAAGTGATAGCCAATTTATATCAGGTGCAAATGGTAATATAGAATTATCATCAAGTAATTTCCATTTACAAGCAGATGGTGATGTAATTTTACAAGGTACTATAACAGCGGAGGCAGGTGGACAAATTGGTGGTGCTACTATTAATTCAAGATCATTGGCGTTTGGATCTGTATGGGCAATATCATCATCATTAGATACCGGTGATCCTGCTTCATTTATATCATCTAGTACATTTAAAGTATCAGCCGGAGGACAGGTAACAGCTTCAAACCTAACATTAGATGGTGGATTGATTGATGCATCTCCATATTGGAAAATACAAGCAAGTACATCAACATCAGATCCTGGTTCATTTATATCATCTTCTGATTTCAAAGTAAGAGCCGATGGTGTTATGACTGCAAGTGCAGGACTAATCGCAGGATTTACAATTGATGGAACAAAATTAAAACAAGGAAGTGCATTTCATCTTGATGGTGGTGCGACCGGAAATAATTATTTCATATCATCTTCTAAATTCCAAGTAGAAGCAGATGGAGATATTAGCGGATCTCAAGTATTGTTTACAGGTGGTAAGATTGGTGGAGCAACTATTAGTGAAGGAGCATTAAATTTTGGAACATACTGGGCAATATCAGCATCTAGTTCAGCAACCGAACCAGGATCCTTTATTTCATCATCTAAATTCAAAGTAAGTGCGGATGGTAGAGCAACGGCATCTGCATTATCTATTATTGGAGATTCGACATTTGGTGGAACATTATCTAATGGTGCATTCTGGAAAATTGATAATTCAACCAATGTAGCATTGCCAGGAGGATTCATTTCATCATCTCAATTTAAAGTAAGTGCAGATGGTAGAATGACTGGTAGTCAAGTAGACCTCGAAGGTGGAAAGATTGCAAGTTGGTTATTTGATTCAACGGCATTAAAGAGTACAAATTATGATGCATCAGCTGGAGTAAGATTATTAGGTACTACAACCCCGGAACTTCATGTTAAGAAAAATGCAAATGATTATGTGAAAGTAAAATATGCAGGAGCATCTGATTGGGGAGTAGAAGGATATAATTCAGGAAATGCAATATTCCAATTAGGTTCGACAAACCAAATAGCTGGTTGGACATTTGATGATGATAAACTTGTTGGTGGTAATATGATCATCAAGAAAGAAGGTACAATTGTATCAGATGGGTTTGCAAGTAACACTGCAGGATCAGGATTTATATTAACAGCTGCAAGTGGAGGATTCCTAGAAGTTGAAAATGCAAGAATAAGAGGAACATTAGCAACAGCTGTTTTTGAAAAGGAAACAGTTAATGCAGTAGGTGGGCAATTATATATTGCTAATTCAACTACATTAACAGGATCAGTAGGAAATCCAGGAGGATATTATTCCACATCAGATACCACAATGTCAGTTGCAAATGTATCAGGATTTACTGGAAGTTATGCAAATGACGGAGAAATATTATCTTTAAAGAAAATACATAGTACAGGATTCTCTACCGAGTATTTAATGATACAATCTGCATCTAGAAATAACCCTTCAAGTGATACAGATATGTCAGGACAGATATATGTGTTAAGAGGTTATTCCGGATCATTACCAGGAACATCAGGTTCATTAGGAGATTTAGCATCTGTACCAGCAGAATATACAGGATCTCAGGTATTAGTGTCAACCGGCCGTATAGGAACAGGATTTGTTAGAATAAATGCTAATCCAAATGACCCGACTACACCATATATAGACATTGTAGAACGAACTGGTAGTGCTATTTATGATATAGATTTAAAAGCTAGACTAGGAGATTTATCAGGTATAGAAGATCAAACTTTTAGTGATGGAGTTCAAGGATTTGGTTTATATACAACTAATGGATACTTTAAAGGAAAGTTAGAAATAGCCGGTGGAGATTTATCTACTAGACCAAAAAATGATTATAAAATAGCATTAATAGATACTGGATCAGCCGGCAATCCTCAGTATACTAGTTCTTTACAGTATATATCTCATTCATTGGGATATCCAGGAGGTGCAGATTGGAGCTTAACTAACCCAGCTAGAACATTCTTCAATGTTGTTACCCAGTCCATTAATGTAACTACAGATATTCCAGGATATGATAATGGATATGATTTATTTATTAATCTTCAATATGTTTGGGGAATAGGTGGTAATGAAGGTAGACAAGCATTAAATTTATTTGACGACGGAAAATCAGTTCTTATAATAGGTAATGATACTAGTACAAGTAATGTAACAGGATCTGGAGGAACTGAATGGCCAATTAAGAAACATGGTAATTATACAGGAGGTGGAGGCCAGTCCGGCATGCAATGGATGAGAGGATTGGTTGCAACTGGATCTGGGCTATCAACATCTGATCCAATAATTTCCGGTCTAGATCAAACAACAGAGTGGTCAAGTTTTAGTAGTACAGATGGTGCAGGAGGAGCAAAAATTCTAAAAAGAAATCCTGGTGGTGGTTCAAAAGTTGTTCCAATTGCAATATCAGGCTCTACTCAAATGGAAGAAACAAATTCTGAATTTATAAGTGGTAGTGGTCTAGTTAATGCTTGGTATATGACTAATCCAAGAGGAGGAAGGCTAGTATGTTTACATCAACATGATTTAGAAGATGTGACAAGTAAAGCATGGAATACCGGATCAGCTGATATACAACAAACTAGAATAATAGATTTCTTACTTAAGAAAGATCTTAGTCAAGAACAATATCAAAGTGGTATTACTACAATAACTGGTAATATGGTTAGTACTGGTAAAATACAATCAACAAATTATGCAACTGATGTAGGTACTGAATTTAATTTAAATGATGGAACATTTAAAATGGGAGGCTCTGCCGCACCAAATCTTCACTTTGATGGAACCAATTTAATTGTATCAGGAGCTATTTCAGCAAGTAAAGGACAATTAGCAGGATTTGATATTAATGGAGATAAATTACAAAACGGTAGTAATTTCTATATAGATGGTGGAGCAACAGCTAATAATTTCTTTATATCATCTTCTAATTTTAATATTAAAGCAAATGGAGATATAACCGGATCTGATGCATTATTGACAGGTGGTAAGATTGCTGACTTTACAATTGATGGAACAAAATTAAAACAAGGAAGTGCATTTCATTTAGATGGTGCATCTAATGCAGACTTCTTTATATCATCTTCTAATTTCCAAGTGACACCGACCGGACAAATAACTGGATCTAGTGCATTATTGACAGGAGGAAAGGTTGGTGGTTGGACTATAGGAGCAACATTATCTGCAACTAACGTATTACTAGACCCTGCAGTACCAAAAATAACATTAGGTGCAAAAACATCATTAACAGATAATTCAAATAATGGATTCTATGCAGGCACAGATGGTATTTCATTAGGTAGTGGATTAGCCTCCTTTGTAGTAACAGCTGCAGGTGCCCTGGCAGCAAATAGTGCAACTATTACCGGCGCAATAACAGCAACGTCTGGAGATATAGCAGGAAATGTGACAATAGGAAATCCAGGTACATCAGATGGTAATGTTATATTCTTTGAAGATTGGTCACAATATGCAAATATGGCAGCTGTTATTAGTGCAGGTGATGCACCAAAAACTGATGGTACGGGACATGGTTGGTATCCATATGCTTCAAATGGAGAAGATTCTTTAGTTACTGGCCAAGCAGATTCATTCTCACCAGCCGGTAATGGTACTTTATTAAGAATGGGTAATGATTCTGGTAATGATGAATTTTGGATATCTTCAAATCAACTAATACCTATAAATGCATCATCATTATATGAGATAGAGGTAAGATGTAGAACTGCAACGGATTCAGATAATGACGCATTAGCCTATTTTGGAATAACTGCATTTGCTGCAAATGGAACAACAAAAGTAAATGCAAACGGAAATGACTCATATGGATCACAACATTACTTTGCATTAAGTGGAGATAATTTACCAACTACCTTTGCGGTTTATAAAGGATACTTTAAAGGATTAGCAGCATCAGGTGCAGGAGGTAAACATGCAACAAAAACAGATCCAGGAACTATAGATGATGGGGCAGAAAATGGTTATTTTGCTCCAATGTTCCTAGCAAATTATAATGACAACGATGGTATTACTGATGTTGATTATATCAAAGTAACTGAATTTGCGCAAGGTGGAGGATCGACAATTATTTCGGGTGATTCAATAACAACTGGTAAGCTTACATCTACAAATTACGGAAACTCAGCAGGATCGGAATTAGATCTTAATGCAGGAACAATAAAATTAGGAGGTTCAGACTCTCCAGACTTCCAAGTAACGTCAGCAGGAGTAGTTACAGCAGTTGCAGGAACAATTGGTGCATGGACATTAGGAGCAAGTACATTGACCGGTGGTAACATGGTTATTGATTCTGCAGGTAAGATATCAACTAGTGTAGACGCAGATACAACCAGAATTATAATTGACGGATCATCTGCTCCAGCAGAAATGTCCTTCTATTCGGCAAGTAGTGAACATTTCGAGCTCACAACTAATATACAAGAAACGCCATTACAGTTCTTATCTAAAGGTGGTGGAGCAACAATGAATTGCCCGACTACAGCAGACTCTGGATTAAGTGGCTTTGAATTGAAGAATGAGAAGGCCGGGATAATGTCTAATTTATCTGGAGGAACTAATCAACTAAAAATATTTCCAGGAAACTTGTTTGTCAAAGGAAAATCGGATACAGGTCCTTCAAATGCAACTTCATATACTTTACTTTCAAGAAGAGAACATACAGGTTGTGCTGCAGGTGTAGATTTGAATTCATCCGTAGCTGCAATTAAAGGTGAATATGTAAGTGATGTAAATGATAGCAGTACTGCAATGAGAATAGGGGTAATGGGAACTTCAAGAATGACGCATGCGTCAGCTGATGGAGATACCGTTGGAGTTTACGGAGAAGCAGATGAACAAGGAACAGGAACAGCTTATAGTTTCTATGGTGCTGCAGGAACATTATATAATACAGGTAATGTCAGTATTGGCGGCACTTTAACAGATGCCAGTTATTTTATAACAGCATCTAAGCAATTTGCTATACAAACCACAAATGCAAATGGAAATCAAGGCTTTGATGAAGACCAACTTAATCTTACCTATAATACCTCTTATAGATTAGGAATTTCTCATAGAGGACATTTTCACCACCTAGGTAGTGCGAACCATTATGAATTCTATCATAATTCTTCAGTTACTGCAGCAGGGGATCTAAGATTTAAGGTTGCCAATAGTGGAGATCTATTTGCACCAGCATTAGGAGGCCAGGGTGGTACAAATTATGTTAGATATAATACCACAACAGGAGAGGTAGGTTATCAATCATCAACAGAGAAAATAAAAAAGAATATAACTGGTTTAGCGTCTGCTTCAATGGATGCTATACTATCCATACAACCAGTATCATATGATTGGAAAAATGGTCAAGGTAATTCATTTGGGTTTATAGCTGAACAAGTAGCATCAGCAAGCGTTAATTTTGCTTCTTATGGACCAAATTATGAATATGACAATTCAGGAAGTATAAGAAGATATAAAGCAGATGCCGAAACACCAGAAGTTTTTGTAACTGCTAGTAATGCATTAGCTCCTATTGATATTGATGATAGAGCTGTATTAGCTGCAGCTGTTGCAAAAATAAAAGATTTAGAGGCTAGGTTAAAAGTACTTGAAGGCTAATAGTATATTTATATAAAAGAACAATAAACAAAAATAGAGGTTAAAAAAATGATTACAAAAATTACAATGTTTACAGATAAAGAATGTATCAACTGTGCAATTATGGAAAAGGTTATGAAAGAATATTGTCCAACAGCGAATCCAGTAATAACATTTAATGTAGTAAATAAAGATAATATACAAGAAAATTTGAGACCATTAAGTTACCCAACTTTTCGGTTATATGATAATCAAACACATTCTGTATTAAGAATATCATGTGGAGGATTAGAGCCAATTAAACGTCATATTACTGAATTTCAAAATTACTTAACAAAACATTTTTAAAATGAATTTAGGAACCCAAATAGTAAAGGATTTATTAACAGAGGTAGAATCTCCTATTACAACAATTGTTGCAATATACCCAGGTAGATTTCAACCTATGGGTAAACATCATGCTCAAGTATATGAATGGCTTGCAAAACAATTTGGTAAATCAAATACATATATAGCTACATCTAACAAAGTAGATCCTCCGCGGTCACCATTTACTTTTCGTGAAAAGCAAAGTATCATATTTAAACATGGTATTAAAAATGTAGTCCAAGAAAAAAATGTATATGCACCAGAAAATATATTAAAAAAATATGATCCAGCAACCACCGCAGTGGTATTTGTATACGGCAAAAAGGATGCAGGAAGATTAAGGACTACAAAGAAAGATGGAACCCCTGGATACTTCCAAGAATTTGCAAAGTCTAAAACTAATTTACTTGGTTATGATAGACATGGATACTTCGTTATAGCCCCGCATATGAGCCTTAAGATTAAAGGATTTGGGGAGATGTCAGGTACAACCATGAGAGCGGCATTAGCAACCGGTAATGAAGATGTATTTAAAGAAATATTTGGTTGGTTTGATCCAAATATATTTAATATGGTTAAGTCAAAGATGACCGAACAGATAAAAGAGTTTTTGACTACAATAGATATAAAGGATTATCTAACAGAAGGAAGTACCGCAACCGGCCAAGGTAAAGCAGATGTTGATGACGGCCCTAGATATTTTTATGGAAATCAAGCTACATATAAAAAGAAGACAGCTAAAATGGCTAAACGGCTAGGATATGAAGTTGTAAATTATATAATGAAAGATACCCCATTAGAATTACATAACACAGATTATCCAGATGGTCCAGTACAAACAGTTTCATATTTTCCAACCGGAGTAAAAGGAGGAGACGTCTCAGGTACGGATTATATGAAAGACATGAAAGGTAATCCTGCATACAGTAGCTGGAAAACTTATATTACAAAAATTGCTCAAACGGTTGGATATAAATTTCTAGATTTTTTAGGTGCAGAAGATTCAGTTGAATCAAGTAAAGGAGAAATAATGAAACCAACAACATTGAAAGAAGATATTAATTTACCGATCAATATAGGCGATACAGTTCTAATGGGTAAATTTAAAAATAAAAAGGTAGTAGTCAAGACAATTAATTTTAATGAGAAGGGTGATTTATTAATTAACGGCCGCTCGGCTGGTAGATTTAGAATTCCACAACAAGAACCAAAACCTAAAACTCTAGGCGAATCTTTAGCAATACAATTGTTATCTGAAGGTGGTGCAGCCGGACATATGAATCATCCATTTGATGATAGAGATATTACATTTGCTGATATGAAACAAATGATACGATTATCATTAGAAGGAAAATTAAATATTGAATCTGGTGTACAGGAAAAGACAGATGGACAAAATCTTTTGGTTACATATAAAGATGGTAAGGTAGGCGCAGCTAGAAATAAAACTACTATTAAGAATCCAATGGATATTGATGCAGTAAGAATGAAATTTGCAGGACGAGGAGAGATAGAAAATGCATTTACGTTTGCAATGGAAGATTTAGAAAGAGCATTATCAAGTATACCATCTGATAAGAGAGAAGAAATATTTCTTAACGGACGGAGATTTTTAAATATGGAAATCATTTATCCAGGAACTCAAAATGTTATAATGTATGGACCTAAAGCATATATCCAATTCCATGGCGTAGATGAATATGATTTAGAATTAGCAGTTAAGGTAGATTCATTTCCAGAATATGCTTCATTGTTACAAAAAATGATTGCTGACGTAAATGCAAATATACAAAAGCAATTTGAGATAATTCCACCAAGGATTTTAACTACAAACCAATTGCCTGATTTTGAAGAAAAGGAACAGTACTTTATTGATAAGGTAAATTTATTACAAAGACAGTTCAAATTAAAAGATTCGGATGAATTGGTAATGTGGCATCAAAAATGGTGGGAAGGTAAAATAGAACAAACAATACCATATGCAACAGATGATATCAAATTAGGATTATTAAAACGATGGGCATACTTTGATAAATCATTTAGGATGAATTCAAAAAGTATTCCAGATCCAGAAATATTACAAATGGCTAAAGAATTTGATAAACAAGATTTCAAAGGCCAAAATAAACATAACGTATATAATTTTGAAAAGATATTCTTAGAACTAGGTGTTGAAATATTACATAATATATCAGATTACCTATCAGTAGTACCAACAGATGCAGTTAAGGATATGAAAAGGCGAATAGCTGCAAAAATCAAAGTCATACAGAAATCTAAGGACCTAGCGTCACTTGACAAATTAAAATTTGAACTAAAGCGGATTGAAGATTTAGGTGGCTTTGAAAAATTAGTACCAACAGAAGGTATTGTATTTGTATATAAAGGTAAAACATATAAATTAACAGGGTTATTTGCTCCTATCAATCAATTGTTAGGAATAGGTGGACTTGGCGACAAATAGCATATTTATATAAAAAATAGGGAAAACACAATGGAAGAAAAAGACTTACGAGACGCAATTAGAAAAGAAATTAACTCAATAATTTCAGAGGCATCAGATAGAAACAGATATGGTTCAGGTTTAGGAGGATCGGAAAGACAGAAAGTTGGACGTATATTCCAATATCTTGAAAGAAAGGGATTATCTAGATTTTTAGGAATGTTAAAGACTGATATAGAAAAGGCACAAGCAATTGCAAGATTTGCAGATGAAGTTGGATTACCAATCAATAAAGTATCTCAATTGAGAAGCCAACTTATCAAAATGAAAAAAGATGCAAAGTCAAGTAGAGAAGTTTAATTAAATAAAAAGGTTATATGTCAAAAAGCAAATTACAAAATGTAAAGGCCGTTCGAGAAATGATTTCTGGCACGCATAAATCGCAGACTAGAAAATCACATTACTATGGTAATACAAAAACTGATATCCCTGAAGAAGACATTATAGAAAAATTTGATAATGGTAATCTTAAGATATGGATTGAAACAGATCCAACATCAGGTGCGCGAACAAGGATTACACAAAATGATGGATTCAAATCTAGAGAATCCGAATCTGGTTATTTGATAAGGCAGTTGAGAAATGAATTATCAATGCCATCTATGTGTCCTAAATGTGATCAAGATATGTCAGCAAAAGAGGCCCGTTTAAATAATAAATTTTGGGTTACTCATAAATCATGTTATGATTGTGTCATTAAAGAAGAACATATAATTAAAATGAAAGGTCCAGAAGCTTGGGATGAATATCAACGAGGAAGAATGTTAGAAAATGCAAAATCATTTTTTAAAGATGCAGATGGAGATGTTGAAGGATTGAGAAATATGTTGACTAAAGAATTAAAAAATGTACAAAATGCTGATGGAGATTTAGAGACATTTGAAAAGGCAATGTCTGATGAAAGCTTTGATGATACTATATTGAAAGAGTATGATGTATATAAACAAGCCGTTTTAAACGGATTCAATAAGGAGAGAAAGGTATGAGTGGAATATTAGGAAAAATATTTTCAAGTGGTGCTACGGAATTAGTAAAAGGTGTTGGTGGGGTTTTAGATAACTTGACTACATCGAAAGAAGAAAAATTAGCAGCGGAGCAAAAAATACAAGAATTGATTGCTAGTTACGAAACCAAAATGGAACAAAATATAACTGATCGATGGTCAGCTGATATGAATTCTGATTCTTGGTTATCAAAAAATGTAAGACCATTGGTTCTTATATTCTTAGTTGTATGTACAGTATTAATGATTTTTATTGACGCAGGTTCTATTAAATTTGTAGTTGAAGAAAAATGGACCGATTTATTACAATTAGTTCTAATTACAGTTATTGGTGCTTACTTTGGTGGTCGTACAATGGAAAAACGTGTTAAGGCACCAGAAGAGCCAAAAAAAGGTTGGTTCGGTAAAGGTAAAAAATAATCAATTTTATTAGGTTATTTGCAAAAATTTCTTTATATTAAGTAAATATGTCAGTTAAAAAAACATTAAAAGAAATAATACGCGATGAATACAAACGGTGCGCAGTGGATCCTATCCACTTCATGCGTAAGTATTGTATAATCCAACATCCAACGCAGGGTAAAATATATTTTAATTTATACCCATTCCAAGAAGAGGCGTTAACAGATATCTCACAAAACAGATATAATATTATTCTTAAGTCTAGGCAGTTGGGTATTTCAACTTTAACAGCTGGATATGCGCTTTGGAAAATGTTATTTAAGCCTGATTTCAATGCTTTGGTAATTGCAACTAAACAAGATGTTGCAAAAAACTTAGTAACTAAAGTTAGAGTAATGCATGAAAACTTACCTAAATGGTTACAAGGAGGTGTCCAAGAAGATAACAAATTATCCTTAAGGTTACAAAATGGTTCTCAGGTAAAGGCAATATCATCCAAAGGAGATGCTGGTAGATCAGAAGCATTATCATTATTGATATTTGATGAAGCAGCATTTATTGATAAAATTGATGAAATTTGGACAGCAGCTCAGCAGACATTAGCAACTGGTGGTGATTGTATTGCGTTATCAACCCCTAATGGTGTTGGTAACTGGTTTCATAAACAATGGGTTGAAGCTGAGGCAGGAGGTGAATTTAATACTATTAAATTACATTGGACAGTACATCCTGAGAGAGATCAAGTTTGGAGAGAAAAACAAACAGAATTGTTAGGTGAAAAAAATGCAGCTCAAGAATGTGATTGTGATTTTATATCTTCTGGTCATACTGTAGTAGATGGTGAAATTCTTCAATGGTATAAAGAGACATATGTTAAAGATCCTATTGAACGTCGAGGAATGGATTCAAATTATTGGATTTGGGAATATCCAAATTATTCAAAGAATTATATGGTTGTAGCGGATGTCGCGAGAGGAGACTCAACAGACTTCTCAGCATTCCATGTATTTGATATAGAAGAATGTAAACAAGTAGCTGAATACAAAGGTAAGATTGGCACCACCGAATATGGTAATATGCTGATTGCAGTTGCAACAGAATATAATAATGCATTACTAGTAATTGAAAATGCTAATATTGGATGGGCATCAATACAGGTAGCCTTAGACAAAGGATATCCAAATATATACTATTCTTATAAACAAGATGGATATTTGGATGATGAGATACACTTAAAGAAAAACTATGATTTAAAGAAAAAATCACAAAAGGTTCCTGGATTTTCAATGACATCAAGGACACGTCCGTTAGTAATATCTAAACTAGAAACATATTTTAGAGATAAAACTCCTATCGTACATAGTAAACGATTAATAGATGAATTATTTACGTTTATTTGGTTAGGGCATAGAGCAGAAGCTTCTCGAGGATATAACGATGATTTAGTAATATCATTTGCAACAGGGTTATGGATGAGAGATACTGCATTAAGATTACAACAACAAGGAATGGATTTAAATAGAAAATCATTAGGAGGTATCGGCAAATCAGATGCCGGTATGTATACAAGTAGAACAGATTTAAAGGGTACAGGTTGGGATTGGAAGTCCGGTGACAAAGACAACGATGATTTAACCTGGCTTTTAGACAAATAACATATTTATAATAAAGTAGAAAATTATGGCAAATACATCATTAAGATCTAGACTAAGGAGGCTCTTCTCAACGAATGTAATAGTTCGTAGAATAGGGAAGAAACGGTTACAGGTTGTAGATTCAAATAAGTTACAGTCAATGGGTAACATGAAGCAGACCAAATACATTGATAGGTTTTCAGGAGTCCATACAAGATCACCAGGTTGGGGTACATTTAATAACACAGCAAATTACCACCAGAACAGAGTAGAGTTATATACAGATTACGAAGCAATGGATATGGACCCAATATTATCTTCTGCATTAGATATTTATGCAGATGAATCATCGGTAAAAGATGCAGATGGTGATACTCTTACAATCAAATCACAAGATGATAATATAAGAAAGATCTTAAGAAATTTATTCTATGATGTATTAAATATTGAATATAATTTATGGCCATGGATAAGAAATGCATGTAAATACGGAGACTTTTATTTACATCTAGATATTGACGAAGAAATTGGTATTGTAAATGTAGTTCCATTATCTGCATATGAAATGAGACGTGAAGAAATGTTTGATGAAAAGAATCCATATGCTGTAAAGTTCTTTTATGAAGGAATGAGTAATATTGGAGGAACTGGAACAAATAGTCAAATGGAATATGATACATATGAAATAGCTCACTTTAGATTATTATCAGATACAAACTTCTTGCCATACGGTAAATCTATGGTTGAAGGTGCAAGAAAGATATTTAAACAATTAATGTTAATGGAAGATGCAATGTTATTACATCGTATCATGAGAGCACCTGAGAGAAGGATATTTAAAATTGATGTGGGTAATATACCACCAAATGAAGTTGATTCTCATATGCAGAATATTATCAATAAAATGAAAAAGGTTCCTTATATTGATGAAAATACAGGAGATTATAATCTTAAATTTAATCTACAAAATATGTTAGAAGATTATTATTTACCTGTTAGAGGTGGTGAATCCGGAACTAATATAGAATCATTACCAGGAATGTCTAGTGATGGACAAATTGAAGATATAGATTATTTACGAAATAAGATGCATGCAGCTTTAAGAATACCAAAAGCATTCTTAGGATATGATGAAGGCGTTGAAGGTAAAGCAACATTAGCAGCCGAGGATATTAGATTTGCAAGAACAATTGAAAGAATACAAAAAATATTTGTATCCGAGTTAACTAAGATTGCAATTGTACATTTATATACTCAAGGATATACTGATGATGATTTAGTTAATTTTTCTTTAGAATTAACGAATCCATCAATTGTATATGAAAAACAGAAAGTTGAACTACTAAACGAAAAATTAGGATTAGTATCTAACTTCAAAGAATCAGGAATGTTTTCAGAAAGATACATATATGAAAATGTATTTGGAATGAGCCAAGATGAATGGAATACCGAGCAAGAGCAGGTAATAGAAGATCTTAAAGAAGAATTTAGAAAGGAACAAATTAAAACAGAAGGTAATGATCCTCAAAAAACAAATAAGAGTTTTGGAACTCCGCATGATATAGCACAAATGCATATGCAAGGAGGAGAAGAGGCTCCGGGACAACAAGATGAAGGAGCAGATAATCCAGTAGCAGGTCCAGGCCGTCCAAAGAAATATGGTTCATTTGGAAGAGCCAATTCTGATTATGGTCGAGACGCATTAGGTGGAAAGGCTCAAGCCAATGCATTTGCAACAGATAAAGATCCGTTGCAACACAATTATAGAGGTGGATCACCGCTAAGCACAGAGGCAATTGCATTTGCAAACTTCTTGAGTAACAAATCAAAAACATCTAAAGTCCTTTCGGAAAGTCTTTCAACTAAGAAAGAAGATCCAGATAAAGGTACAATGTTAGACGAAGATGTACTGATTCAAGAAGAAAAAGCGTAGTGAAAGTTTAATAACTCTATATTTATTTAAAAATAAAGCGAACAAACGGGACGGTATATCAATGAAAAAAATCAAGCATTCAAAGTTTAAAAATACAGGGATTCTTTTCGAGATGCTGGTAAGACAAGTTGCAGCCGATACCATGCATGGTCGGAACACCAAAGCCTTACCAATCATCAAGAAGCATTTCAAATCAGGTACTGAATTAGGAAAAGAATTGCAATTATATAGAACACTTCAAGAAGAAGAGTTTAAAACAGAGACAAGTGCACAAAAGTTCCTTCAAGCTTGTATATCTGCTCGTAAAGCTTTAAACCAAAATGCATTACGTAGACAGAAGTATAATCTTATCAAAGAAATTAATGATCAATTTATAGTTGAGAATTTTTTCAAAGCTAGAGTATCAAATTATAATATAATGGCTGCAGCATATAAATTATTTGAATATGCAGAAGTAGATAATCCAGCTCAGATAGTAAGATCAAAATCTACATTGGTAGAGCATGTATTAAGAAATACAATAGCCAATCCTATCAAGAAAAAGGTAAATGGTACTATTAAAGAAACATATGCTGTACAACCTAAAGATGTAAGATTGTTATCATATAAAATGTTAATTGATAAATTTAATGATAAGTATAATGGTCTTAATCAACGTCAGAAGAACATATTACGTGAATATATTAATAATGTAACAAATACAGTTGCATTAAAAGAATTTATTCAAAAAGAAATTCCAGTTATTCAAAAAGAACTAAAACGATCGGCTATTAGAGTTGGTTCAAAAATAGTTAAAATTAAGTTGAATGAAGTAAATAGCATGTTAACAAAAATAAGCAGTGCACCATCTGTTAAAGATAAAGATGTGTTAACAATGTTACGTTACTATGAATTAATAAAAGAACTTAAAAATGTGGAGACTAAATAATGAGCGCTAATCCAACACAAAAACCAAATTGGTTTGCAGGATATACTACCGGTTCAACATATGATGGAAATAATAGAGAACCAGGAAAGTATGTTGGTGCACGATTATTACCAGCATCTGCAGGTTCTGTTGATTTAACAGGACAAGGATATGGAGCTATCAATGTTGTTAATGCAACCAATTTATTTGTAACAGCTTCTAGTGGAGCTATTATTCCAAATGCTTCACTTGGTACTAATGCAATTGTTGAAATAGGCCTTAAGGGAATTAAATTAGGCGCGACTGGTAATGTTATTATTTACAAATTAAATAACGCAAGTGGAATCTAGGAGCTGATATGGAATATTTAGATAAATTTAAAAAGTTTCTTAAAGAAGATGAAGAGTCTGAAGAATTAGGATATGAATTTTCAGATGAGGAATTAGGCGAAGCTAATGTAACTGCAAATATGGATGGTGGAGAAGGCCCACCAAAGACACCATATGCATTTCATAACGATGATAAGAAAGGCAAGAAGAAGCAAAAGGATAATGCTGAAACGGCTACTAATTTTAAATTAGTTAAAGATTCATTATATATGCAAATGATGAAGGCTATGAATAATAGTGGTGGACCTTTAAATGAAACATCATATAGAGATTATAAAAAAGATCCAACATCGACACCGCAACAAAAAGTTAACAGAGGAATATCAGAAGTTAATAAAATGTTAGGATTAATGGAAAAGATCGTAAATAATAATATAAGGTTAAAAACAGAAATGGGTGTTAATTCAAATCATTTTTGGAAATCAACCGGAAATAGGTTTGCAAAGATAAATGAAAGAATGACACGAATTTCAAACCGATTAAAAGAATTATCACAATAGGAGCCAATTATGGAAAAACAATTATTAGTTAATTATCAAACATTTGAGATAACTCCTCAACAAATAAATGAAAGCCTTTCAAAGAATGGTGGAAAATTAATTGTATCCGGTGTACTTCAAAGAGCCGAATCAAAAAACCAAAACGGTAGAATATATCCTAGAGAAACTCTTATGAGAGAGGCTAAGAAATATGAATCTGGTTTTATTGCAGAAAAAAGAGCTTTAGGAGAATTAGATCATCCAGATTCATCTGTTGTGAATTTAAATAATGTGTCACATAATGTTTTAGGTATGCAATGGAAGGGCGATGATTTATGTGGTACAGTAGAAGTACTAGGAACACCAGCTGGTAATATATTAAAAGAACTTTTCAAATCAGGAATACGATTAGGTATAAGTTCAAGAGGTATGGGTTCAGTAAAAGAAGTAATGGGTGAAGGTGATAATACATTAGAGGTTCAGCCTGATTTTGAATTAATTGCATTTGACTTTGTTTCTAATCCATCAACGCATGGAGCATTTTTATCACCAGTAAATGAAGGAAAAACAAATTCAGTTGATAAATATGGAAATGTTAATAAATTAATAACCGATATAATTAAGGAGTTTTAATCATGGGAATGTTAAAAGATATGCAATCACAATACGGACCAACTAGTACAACTAAGCAATCAGATGTGTTAGCCGGTGAAGGAAAGAAGAATACAGGTTTAGAAGGCCTAGGAGCTAATAACGCTTCTAAATACTCAGTAACTAAAAAAAGAGATCCATTAGCATTTGAAGGAAAGAAGAATTCCGGACTTGAAGGAATTAAAGATGGCTCTTTATATGGATTAACGGGCAAAGGACCAAAAGCCTATATTGATACAGTGGAGTTGTAAAATGAATTTAAAAAAACAATATAGACGATTATTTGAAGGTAGGATAGATTTTGCAAAAGCTAATACATTAAAGACAGGTGATTCTTTATTAGAATATACTCCTGGAGATAGATATGGTGGACGAGATGCTGAATTTGATAGAGCAGATGGAATGGCTGACCAACAAGAACCTTTAGATATAGAATATTTTTCAGATCAGATAAATGAAGTGCTTACCGCAGTTGAAGAATTTCATCAAGAGTTAGGAACTGGTATAGAAATGAAAAGTCAAGAAACTGGTGATTTTCAATATGATACAATGGAAAAACAAGTATCTAGATATATAATGGGTGCAATAAAACAATTAGAAGGACTTCAAAAATATCTAGAAAGACAAAAAGGGAAACTATAATGGCAAACAAAAGTAAATATGAAAATTCATTATTATCAACAATAATGAAAAAATCTAGATTCCTTTCAGAACAATTTGGGGAAGAAGAAGAAGCAGGTCTTACATCTGAACAAAAAAGGTCTTTTACCGAAGCAGTTGGTAATTATCATTCAATGGGCGAATCTATATATAGAAACGAATCATTAAGAGAAATTACAGAACAATTAGGTGAAATAGTAAGAGTAGCTGAAGCACTTACATTACAAGAATCAGAACATTGGTTTGATAATGTTACTACATCTCGTCATATGAAGGAACTAAAAGAAGCTTATAAAGTATTTTCAAAAACGGCTAATGAGGTTCAGACATTACAACAAAGGTTGGAATCTGCATATGAAGATATGGGAGGTACATTAAATAAGTATTATAAGATAAATGAAGCATTAAAAGAAACAGATGATTCAAAGCCAGATTATCTAGATATGGATAAAGATGGTGACACAGAAGAACCTATGAAATCTGCAATTGCTCAAAAATAAGATCTTAATTGATTAGGATATATGAAATATATTCTTTATATTAATAATAGTTATAACGTAAATTAAATTACATGTCAGTAAACAAGAAACATAAAATTTGGCAATCACATATTCCAGGCCATGCCAATGGGGCCGCAGTAGTAAAAAACCCAAACAATCCTCATGATGGTGGTGATATTGGATTTGCAATCCGTTTTTGGAAGCGTGCAATGAAGGATCATGGAACTATTGAAGAATTAAAGGAACGTAAGCATTTCATAAAAAAGTCTGCAAAAAACCGTGAGAAAATGAAAAATGCAAGATATTTCCAAAAGATTAATTCTATAGAAGAATAGTATAACCTTACTATACAACCAGCTTACTTTCTTAATAAATACTTTTCTTTAAAGACTCGGCGTTTTTATAGGGCATCCCTATATTTATATTTGATTAAACATATGGTACTTCTAATATTACCATCCCTGATTATTTAACAAACAAAATTCAAATTGAGGCTCCTAATAGCCTTATTTCCGAAAATTTTATTAAAGGAGAGAAATAAATGAACAATTTATTGAAAGAAGCTATAGCTGACGCGAAAGCGGTACGAGAAACAGCATTAGCAAACGCAAAATTAGCATTAGAAGAAGCATTTACACCAAGGCTTCAATCTATGTTATCTGCCAAACTTTCTGAAGAAGAAGAAATGATGGACGAACCAGTAGCCGAAGAAGAAATGCCTATGGATGAACCAACAGCAGCCCCAGAAATGGAAGAGCCAGCAGTTGAAGAACCTGTAGCAGAAGGTGGTTATGGTGAGGAAGAAGTTTCTGAAGAAGAAGAAATGATGGGAGCTGAAGAGCCAGTCATGGACGAACCAGTAGCAGAAGAAGACGATCTAGAACTTGAAGCAATCTTACGAGAGCTTGAAGGAGAAGATGAAGAAGCTGTAACTGAGGGAGAAGATGACGAACTAGAAGAGCAATCAGGTTCAACTGGAGTAGGTGCTGGAGACAACAAAATGAAAGCAGCAACTTCAAGTGACGAAGATGATCCAGGGAAAGGCAAATTATCTGAAACTGAAGGTGACGAAGAAGTTACTGAAGGTGAAGGAGAAGATGTTGATCTTGAAGAAATCATTAACGCTTTGAGAGAAGAAGAAGGTGATGAAGAAACGGCTGAAGAGCCTGTATCTGAAAATGATCAAGCTGGAATAGATGATGGCGATGCAGCAAAAGACTTA
>TARA_R110001592_G_scaffold344405_1_pt1 | contig 50870 bp, 35 predicted proteins | sample TARA_R110001592 | Tara Oceans TARA_R110001592 (sample SAMEA4398387) | marine metagenome | biome: Polar Biome; feature: [SRF] surface water layer (ENVO:00010504); material: water (ENVO:00002006), including particulate matter (ENVO:01000060) such as... | depth 5 m | reverse complement strand
CTTAACGCCCTCCACCCTGCTCCAAAAACCATAACCTTTGAAGGCCGATAAAGCCTAATAGATTATGCTTCGAAAAAGAAAAGTAATTATCAATATACGAATCCCAAACCCCACAGGGGTGACATTTTTGTAGCCAAGGCTGTCAAGCCTTGGTAAAAGCAAGAAACACAATCCGATTTTGGCGGTATTGTTGCTATTTTTCTGCAACAATTCTGACAAAATCACTTCTGTAAACCGGATTACCTTACCATCTTGCCTAGGGCCTCTAATAGCTGTGGGTTTTCATCCAACCCAATCTTGGCAACGGCGTAGAACTCACTCATCCAGTCGTCTATCTTTGCAAATGCGGCGGTAAGGTCATCCGCTGAAATCTTAAGTCTTGAAAGTTTGTTTTCATGTCGGGATCTGTGATTTTGTGAACTGTGATACGTGGTTATTTTACATAACACCAGTTTGAAAGCAATCCAGAACCATCACCTTTCACCAAATCACCCCATCACTAGCTCACCACATCACCCCATCACTAAATCACTACATTATCCGATCACTACATCCGCATTCCTTTCAGTTCATAATTTGTACTCCTTCCTCCTGCCGCTTCTTTTTGTAGTATTCCTTTGTCAATTAAATCGTTAATATCCCTAACAGCCGAATCTTTGGAGCATTTTGCAATCTTAGCCCATTTTGAAGAGGTAAGTTTTCCATCAAATCCGTCCATCAGCTTATTCAATAATTTCCGCTGACGGTCATTCATTACTGTGTCAATGTGTTTTTGCCAAAAGTCTGCCTTAAATAACACCCTTGTCAAAACAGAATCCGTTGCTTTTAAAGCATTAATCAAGCAATTTAAAAACCAGATAATCCATGTGGTTATATTTAAATCTCCTTTTTGGGTTTTCTCTAATATATTATAATACCCTTTTCTTTCTAATCGAATCTGAGCGGACATACTATAAAAGCGTTGGTTACTTTTATCAGACCGGGCTAAAAGCATATCTGTCAATGCTCTTGCTATCCTTCCGTTTCCATCTTCAAAGGGGTGAATTGTCACAAACCATAAGTGGGCAATAGCAGCTTTAATAACCAAATCAACTTTACTAGTATTAAACCAATCTATCAATCGAGTCATTTCTTTCTCTACCAAATCAGAGTCAGGTGCCTGAAAATGTACTTTTTCTTTTCCCAATGCTCCAGATACAACCTGCATTGGTCCGGTAGTATCCTTTCTCCAGTCTGCTACTGTGATCTTGTACATTCCACTTCGTCCTGTCGGAAATAATGCAGCATGCCAATCAAAAAGTCTTTCTGTCGTTATAGGATCAAAGCATTTTTGAGTTGCGTCAAGCATCATTTCAACGACTCCTTCTACATTCCGGTCAGATTCAACTGCACCCGCGATTTCCATTCCTAATCTACGAGCAATTGATGATCGCACTTGGTCTGGGTTAAGAAATTCACCTTCAATTTCCGATGATTTCAATACATCCAGTGTTAAGGTATCAAGTAGGGCCTCATTTCTCAAATCAAAACCCAATGTTTCCATTTTCCCAATAAGTCTGCCTTGTAAATTTCTTGCCTCACTAAGCAAATCCAAGAAATCATTACTATTCCAAGTAAATGCTGGCCAATTGTCTTTTTGATGTATAAAAGCTTTCATTCGATGCATCATTTGCAACGAAAATAATTTTTATTTGTCGCAAATCAAATTAATCGTTGCAAATATTGCATTAAATACCTTCGTTATTCATTGCATGGTCCTTTCTTTTGCTTGCTGGGTAGCGTAGTGCCTGATAGCCTACTTTAATGATAATAAGAAGAAGCGGACCATCAGCCCCCCCCTTCATCAAAGCGTATACTAACAATTGCAGGTCAAGACCTACCTTATTATTATCTTACCACCTTACCTAATGCTTCTAATAGCTGTGGGTTTTCATCCAACCCAATCTTGGCAACGGCATAGAACTCACTCATCCAGTCGTCTATCTTTGCAAATGCGGCATCTTTGATTTTTGTGGCATCTTGTGATTCTCCTTTTTCTCTCAAATAGTTAGAACGAGCTACTTCTATGTCTGAGATCATTGCCTTTGCCGCATTTAGATCATCCACTGAAATCTTGAGCCTTGCGAGTTTGCCCTGGATAAGACTGTCTGTCGAGGCAATGCCATAGTACTTTTTAACTGCTTCTAACCACCGCATATAGGCTCGTGGCTTTGCTCCGGAAACAGCCAATTCCTCTGCGGTTACGGGGTCTTTCCGGAAAATAACTTTTGCTTTCTTCCGATGCATGCTAAAAACATCTTCCAGTTGTTCCTTTTTGCTTGAAAAATCAGCATAGGCTGCTGTTCTCTCATCATCTTCGGTTTGGTTTAACTCGTAGGCTTGTCTGGTTTCGTTTAGAATGGCGCGGCCTTCGCTAATCGCTGCTGCATCATAACCTAACTCAGCCATGATCGCGGCGATTTTCGGTTGAGATTCGGCATTATCTAATGCAATCCTGTACTGCTCTAAAACTCCGGCTTCTGAATATTTGGGTTTACTGGCCATATAAATTGAATTTAAAGGTTTATAAAATTGTATGAAATCCTCATTCAAAACCAAACCCTCACCCGATCACCAAATCACTACATCACCAAATCACTTCATCACCCGATCACTTACATCTGCATTCCTACAACCTACAATTGCATCCCTACCACTTACATGGCTGTTCCTACGACTTACATTTGTGTTCCTACCGCTTACATGGCTGTTCCTACGACCTGCATTTGTATTCCTACTGCTTACATTTCCATCCCTACAGGCTACAATTCAACCCCTACCGCTTACAAGCCTATCCCTTCCCATCACAACTCCCTAATTTATAGAAGACATGGCTATAACTATGAATATAATAAATTTTTATGAAATCAAAAAATTGGGGAGGCCATTCGTCGTTGTAGGTCTAGTTTTCAACATCGTCTTAATTTTCCATTGAAGTTTACCCTGAACATTTCTCAGGGTTCAATTATGCATTCAGACTAGGCTGTCCCAGCCGTCAGAATGCTTAGTTATTAGGGTATGAATTTTTTATATTTTATAGACTTCATTAATCCTTAGTTCTCGGGGTATTATCATAAATAACCCAACTATTAAGTCAATGGTATTCACTAAAAGGAGAGAAGTTAAAATAAGGAGTAAAGCAGATTTTGCCCAGATACACATGGGTAAGAGATAAAGGTATAAAGCTCCAATCATTATAGCGATATAGATAACTAAATTCACAATGATCCAAGTAAAATGAACAGGAAGTCTTCTTTGATTTTGTTCAGTTAGAAAGTACATTTCAGGAAATATTCTCTCTTGAAAATCACTGAACAAGTTCATTATTTCTATCAGAACTTTGCTGTCGTCAATTTTTCTTCCTTTAATCTTGGCATACTGCTCCTTCATTTTATTGAGATAATAGGAAGAAGTATTATCAAATGTCAAATCTTGCTTGTATTCATCGCAGAAAGCCCAAAAGAAACCGCAATATTCAATGAATCGACCTATTTCACTGAGACTATAATTTTTAAGTTTATTGAAGCTTTTATAAAACTCAAAATCGGATTCTTCGTTGTTCAGTAAGCCTCTTAATGCCATGTATGCTTGAGGTGCAAGTTCGCCATCCAATTCCTTAGTTAGTTTGTCGTAATCTTCCCATTTCTGTGACCTAAACTGTTCAACTGTTAAGTCCGTGTACTTTTTGTCCAGATTTTGCTTTGCTTTTGGTGCGAATTTCCAGAACTCGTAATCGCCCATTATTCGGTGAGCAATTTTTCTAAGAGCCATGACTTTTTTTGAATATTCATCAATATTCGCTTTTCGTTGAACCCTGTCTTGTCTCTCAGCAAAGAGTTTCGAGAAGAAAAATGTTACAAGAATTGCGATAGTAATAGAAGTAATAGAGACAATTAAATTAATCAAATCATTGGCATGTTCTAAGGTCAATCGTACTCCATTAAGTGACCAAATCACTATTATGGTTAATACTAAATAGATAATATACTTGAATACTGTTGTCTTCATTTTTTTATATGTCCAAACGTTCCGACTAAAAAGCGTTGCCATTCCCCAGAGTGGCTATTATTTTTAGCCATTGTTAGCAGCTTTTTTTATTTTGGTAAATGATATAATTGGATTGCTAGTTTTAATTCTCGGTTCTTATCTCCATTTATATGAAATCGATAGTTATACCAATTCTCGTCTGACTTATCTATAAATCCTAAGTAATTTTCATGCTCCTTGGTAGAATTCCCCACTTTTTCAAGGATAGAGGTAAAGTCTTTTTGACGAACAAACATCACAACTGAAGCCTTAGTATCTCTCCATGTCAAGTAATTCAACAGTTGTGAAATTGTCTTCAGATACCCTTTTTCTCCACTCCAAAATTTACATTCAGCTATAAAAATTACTGAACTATCATATCTTAATTGAATGTCTGTTTTTCCTGATTTATTGAAAGTTTCTCCGCTTGCACTTCCTAATTCAAAATTTGGGTCAAGAGTCATAAGAATATGATCTCTCAAATCTTCCTCTTCTTTTCCCTTGTACACACTTGGCATTCTTTCAAAGTTCTTACCGACATCATTAATTAATTTTAAAATATGTCGATAGTTGTTGTCGTCAAGTGTTGGCTCAGGATTAAATCCTTTTTCTAAAACCGATGGCTTTATAGAGAGCTTTTCCTTAAATCTTGGTTGTGGTACTGAAAATGTCTCGGAAATATTGGATTTCTTCTTTAAAGGAACACCTAAAGATGACATTAAATCATTTTTAGCCAAAAGCTTTTGTTTCCTTTGAGTTAGAAACGATTTTGTATTTGAAGCAAGTGAATTATTGAAGCTTATTATGTCGTTACTAAGAGTTTCATAATTCCGATGAACCCCTCTTACTTCACTGTCAAAATCTTGCTTTATTTTTTTGGGGTCATTGTGGAAGTTAATGAACTCAGCAACGATTGTGTTTCCCTTTATGTGAAAGTTTCCTCCTCCACCAAGAGATATTGAGGAAGCAGGACAATTAGATAACAAATCGGCATCTCCTTCTACTGGTATTATAAACTGAATTACTTCCTTTTTGTACTTTTTTCCTTCATAGACATGAAAAGACATTGGAAAGTACTCAGATGGAATATCCTCTTCGTAACTGTCGGCATAAACGTCCTCGAACATAATTTCAGGTACGCCCATTGAATATTGTTCAGTTAGATGATTAACATATTCAGTTTCATTCACATTCAGAATATAGTCTTCCGTCTCATTTTCAACAGTTCTTTTTATGCTGGTTAAAGCTGATTCAAACTTGTCTGAGATTCTTCCTGAACTAAATATTCTCGAACGACTATTATATCTGTACATTTTGGTTATTCAAATTGCTGCTAACGCCCAACTATCATCCGTAAGCTGGACTTTTCAAATATCTACTAAAGTATCACATCACACCAGCCTTTGCAAATAGCTCAGTTAGCTTATGGATGATAGTGTTTGTTACCCACATTTGATTTTTTCGTTGAGTTGCCAATTGTCACTTACTATCTTAAACAGACATGGTGTTGATCTTTTCCATTGAGTAGAGAAGCAGTGATCATCTGTTACATCTGTTTCATCTAGCTGACATATTGCATAGAATGAGCACATTGGAGCTGACTCGTTTAATTCCAATACTCTATCCAGTACAATACTTTGCCCCATTAAATCTAACAACTCATTAGCTATTTGTTCTTGAGTGCTGTCTAAGATCTCTGGGGGAAAATACTGATAGCCATCTATAGTTCTAATGTATGGAATACCATAGAAATCTATTAGTCCATGTAAACCAGCAACCCCAGAGTCATCGTAAAGCGTTTCGAGCAAGGGGCAAATACCTTCGTTAACAGACCACTTAACATTATCTAGCAATTTGTTGAAGTGATTCAATTCCGCATAAATCGAGTTAGATAAAGCTGTTCTAAATTCTTCTATTGAAGAAAGTATAAATTCTCTAATAGAAATTTCTTTTGATTGATAGATTACTTTGTGTTCAGAGAGTAGTTTTTCGTAGAGAGCTTTTCCAGAAATATCAGATTGTTCATTCAGAAGTGTCTCATAGAGAGTTAAGCCAGAGTTTTGAGAATTCAAGGCAATTAAACAAGCCGAAATCAACTTTCGCTTATCCTCAGCCATTTTTGGGTTTAAGTGTTCACAAAGAATTTCAACAGCTAGATATGGAAAAGTATCATGTTTTACTTCTGGGTCATATAAAGACTGGATTAAATGAGCCATTCCTTCCTTCACACAAAGGTTACCTACGAGAACTGACTTTACTAATTTCCCATTGTAGTAAAGTTGAAGGCATGGAATCTTACTCGTTCCACGCTTTTTTAAAGACACCTTCACCTCGTCAAAACCAACTGTTAATGTTTCTTTAGTTCCATAATATTGATCAAATAACTGTTTCCCTCTTTTGAGGTTCTCAGTAAAATCTATATCCACATTTTTCAATGGTAGTTCAAATGCAGAGTTTTTAGCAATGTGGGATTTAAGTTCATACAAGTAGCGGAAGTAAAATACACTATTCCTAAGCCCAAAAATTGTTGTTATATTTTGAAGATAGTGGACGTATTCGTGAGCGAAGGTGCCTAGATCTGGAGTTGATAAATTGTTCAAATCAGGATCATACCGCCCGTTTATATACAGGGCAAAAAAATGAGGTTTATAAAAACCTCGAAGCTCATATTCGTTCTGGTTTATCATTGTGGGTAACATTTGTATATAAACAATTCTACCAAAAAAGTTACGTATATACCCACTATACCCCCAACTCCTTCGGCTTATTTCTCCCCTTAAATTAATAATTTAGGCCAACCAAACCATTGCAAATACTATATTTTAATGGAATTTATTAAAAATGGTCAGAAAAGGGACATAAATGGACATTGCTTGCACCAAAAAACAGAATATACTTAGGTTTACGCTTTTCTCCCTTCCTTAATATAAAAGCAATAAGCCCAACAACACTTCCTCAGCCTATTTAACCCAAAATATGCAATAGACCTTCTATTACGTGATGAAATCACTTCAAAATCAGTCACTTCGTTGCTATTTTCGACTTCACCATAGCGATGTTATGACTCAGTCTCCAAATAGCCTGATTTTCTTGTGATTACACCACTCATAACGAATCCTATTGCATAATCCGGGTTTAAAAAAATACAATCCCCCGTCCACCCAAATTCCTTTCACCATTTAAAAGGCCTATAAAGTGCTCCCTACGATTCAATTAGATACCCTTCGGCAGGCTCAGGGTTCAGGGTTATTTCAGCCGGCCGGGTGCCTGTCTATTGCCAGTCGTGTTTTATTTTAATCCCAAATCTCAGGTCTATTGATATTCATTGCTCGTAAATAGGACAGGAATTGTCCGGCATGAACGGATTCATGGTAGCCAATCCGCAATAAATATTTCCCAAGGATTTTCTTTTCTCCATTTCCGGGGTGAAGGATTTCAGTTTCGTTTAATGCTGTATCCGAAAATTCCCGGACACTTTCTAAAAATGCTTGTCTATGGGGTTTGGCAAATTCAAGTTCGTCAGTAAGGCTAACTATTGGTCGGTTTTTCCAAGGGGTTTGATAATTTGCCATACTTCCCTTATTGATAATGATGTTCCACCCATAATCGGCCTCTAAAACATGCCTAATCATTTCTATAGCTGACATTGCTTTTTCGTCAGGCTTCCAATGGTAATGGCTAGCAGGAAGACTTTTCCATAGTTTTATGCTTTTTCTCCTTATTTCAGTAAAGTTCAAAATTAAAAGTTCGGACTGCGTCATTTTCTTTATTTCAAGGATATCAGTTTACATGGCTATTCCTCTATTTTTTCCATCAGTAATTGCTTTACAAATTCCCATTCTTCTTTGAATGCTGTTAACTGTAATTTTAAATCCTCAAGGGAACTCTCCTCGGTATCATTTCCTATTTTGGCAGCGATATCAGCCAAAAGATTACAGCGAATGGCCATCATTGAACCTTTTATTGAATGCGCAATTTGTCTAATGGTTTTAATGTCCTTATTCTCAAACGCTTGGTTGAGTTGGTTGATTTTATCCGGCATATCACCCAATAACATGGAGATTAAAAGTTGCGCACTCTTCATGTCTCCTCCAAGGCTACCTAACAGTTCGCTGTATCCGAAATGAGCTTCATTTGTAGCCGCTGCCTCATTCCTATTTGTATTGGCTTTTTTTCCCTGCTCAATGAATTTATTCAGCACCAATTCAATTTTATGTACCTCTAACGGTTTTGTCAGGAATTCATCCATTCCTGCAGCCAAACACTTCTCTTTTTCCTCCTTGAGTGCTCCTGCTGTAAGTGCAATAACCGGTACATGGTTGCCGGAATTAGACTCTATGGCTCTAATTTCCTTGGTGGCTTCAATGCCATCAAGTTCAGGCATCTGTATGTCCATGAAGATTATATCAGGACCTATCTTCTTGAATCGTTCCACAGCCATCATGCCGTCCTTTGCTTCGTAAATTTCACAATTGGGCATCAGTTGGAGCAGCAAAGTCTTGCTTAGCACCATGTTCAAGGGGTTGTCTTCAGCAATGATAATTTTTATCTTTTCTTTAGAATCAATTGCATTCGTTATTACTTCGGTTTCTAGCTGTGGGCTGGTTTTTAAATCTTGATTTAAATTAGAAAGATATATAAATAGATCATGGCTTTTGACAGGTTTGGTTAACCGAAAGCGAATCCCAATTTCCACACATTTTTGATGTATTGCTTCATCCTGCGCGGAGGAGTAAAGCAGAATTACCGGCTGTCTCTCAGGACTTAAGTTCAACTTTTCCTTCATGATGCGAATGGTTTCCAGGCCATTAATATAGGGCATATTATAATCGCAAATGATTACATCATAAGGCGACGCCGTTTCCAGTACTTGTAGTGCCTGGAATCCATTTTCGCACATATCTGATTCAATCTGCCACTGATTGAGCATTTGTTGCAAAATAACTCGATTGTTGGCATTGTCATCAATAATCAAACAGCGATTTACGCCTGCAATCTGTTTGTTATCTGGTTTTTCTCCTTCTTCAAAAAGAGTAGTAACCTCAAAATAGAAGGTTGTTCCCACATCAGGTTCGCTATCAATGTGGATTTTGCTTCCCATTTTTTCCGCAATCATTTGCGAAATGACAAGCCCTAAACCGGTACCTCCAAATTTACGCGTTGTGGAGCTATCTGCTTGGGAGAATGACTTGAAAAGCTTGGCTTTTTGTTCTTCGTTAATGCCAATACCTGTATCTTTTACAGCAATTTTAAGGGTACCTTGATGGCCATGGAGTGGAAAAAAACCTACTTTAACGACCACTTCCCCTTTTTGGGTAAACTTGACAGCATTGCTTAATAGGTTGGCCAGAATCTGCTGGGTGCGAATGGGATCTACATGAGCAAAACGAGGCATGGAAGGGTCAATATCCATTAATAATTCCAGCTCCTTTTCTGCTGCCGAGAATTTGACTATATCGATGCAATTTTCGAAAAGCGCGATCATATCGGTCTTCATCTCATCCAGCTCCAACATGCCTGCTTCTATCTTAGAAAAATCAAGAATATCATTGATAATCCCCAGAAGGGCATGGCCTGAGACATTGGCACTATGGACATATTGCTGCTGTACGGGGCTAAGTGGCGTCTTGGTAAGTAAGTCGGTGAAGCCAATTACCCCATTGAGAGGGGTACGGATTTCGTGGCTCATATTGGCAAGAAACTCTGATTTGGCTTTACTGGCAATTTCTGCTTGTTCCTTAGCTATTTTCTGCTCTTCTTCCGCATTTTTCTGAGGGGTAATGTCAACATTGGTCCCTATCCAGCGATAGGGTTGACCCTCTTTGTTCCGAAGAGTTTTACCCCGCGTCATGATCCAATGCCAGCTGCCATTTTTGTGAAGACAGCGATGTATTATTTCATATTTTGGAGTGATGCCATTCAAATGATCCGATACAGATTTTTCAATTGATGCGACATCATCAGGATGCCATAGTCTTTGCCATCCCTCAAAGGAATTTTCTATTTCCGAGTCTTCATACCCAAGCATGGCTTTCCATTGCTTGGAGAAAACCACCTTATTATTTATCATGTCCCAATCCCAGATCCCTGCTTCGGTGCCATCTATGGCCACTGAAAAACGCAATTCGCTTTCTGCCTTCTCTACGTCTCCTTTTTTGCGTTCGGTAATGTTTTTATGCGTGCCTACAACCCGTGTCGCTTCTCCACTTTCGTTTCTTTCAACTACTTTTGCTCTGTTCAATATCCACAGGTACTCCCCTTCCTTGTTCCTAAATCTGTATTCATGGCTAAAGGTGTCTCCATTTTCTGATGATTGAGTAACTTTATTGATTTCTGCAAATACCCATTCAATATCATCAGGGTGCAATCTGTCCGACCATTCGCTTGCTAGGGATGCAAGCTCGCCCACTTTATACCCCAACATTTCCACCCAGGCCTTAGAAAAGACAGTAACACCATCCATAGGGGTCCAATCCCAGATCCCGTCACCCGAAGCATCCATCGCATAATTCAATCGCTTTGTGAGTGCTTCTTTTTCCAATTCAATGTTCTTTCTTTCCGTTATATCCTGTGCTACTCCCCTTAATCCTATAATTTCCTTGCTTTCACTGCGTATGGCTTCCCCCCGAACCCACATCCATCCCTGGCTTCCATCTATTTTAATGGTACTTAGTTCTAATTCATAAGGAACCCCTTGGTCTTTGGTTAAGGCCAAGGAAGAAGTAAGTTGCTCCCAACTTTCAGCTGAAAATAACTTCATGTGTTCGGTATAAGGAGGAGGAGGTAGCGTAGGGTCAAAGCCATAAATTTCATAAAGCTCCTCTGACCAAACTACCTCATTGGTTTTTAGATCCAGTTCCCAACTACCTAGCTTGGAAACATGTTGGGTGTTGCGAAGTAGATCGGTACTCTTTTGAAACTTTAATTCGCTGTTTTTTATTTCTGTAATATTTTGGTGAGCCCCCAACATTCTTACTGGTTTGCCATGCTTATCTCTAATCGCTAAGCCACGGCACCTAATCCATACAGTAGAGCCATTTTTGTGCGTGTAGCGTAACGTTTGGTCGTAAGGATAGTTTGGGTTTTCGAAATGTCTGGTAATGCTTTCCGTAGCAATTTTTAAATCATCAGGATGAATAATGTCTTTCCAAGCCGAAGTTTTATGTGGCATTTCATTGTGGTTGTACCCCAAAACCTCCCAAAATTTTGCATTCATCCATTCTTCTTCAGGATTATCCAAATCCCAATACCACATGCCATCCATACAAGATTCTTGAATGAAATCAAAAATTCGCTCATCTGATTTTATGAGTTCGTAGAGTTCTTGTTTGAGGTAATTTGTTTCCATCAATCCGCTTTTAATACTGTTTAAAAAATTCCAAAAGCATTTATTATTAGCAATTTTTTAGGTGATAAGTTGCCTACTTTCGAATTAATTACCAAGCTCTTTCAACTTGTTTTTTTGTTAAAATTAGGGAATTCAGACAAAGATTGCATTGGAAACACTAATATATTAATGTTAACCGTGAAAAATGTGAAAATGTTTGTAAAAATAGGTCGTTATTCGCCAAATAAGCACAACCTTGTGTTTATCCATTATTGGTTTGAATTTTCATAAGCGATGGGTAGTAAAATCAACCTTTGGCCCTTCATATAAAAAGCCACCAAGATTAACTCTTGGCGGCCTTCACTTGGTGATAATTCAGTAGAAATTGTAATTACTTATCGCCTTAGTTTTAATTGGCTGTATCCCACCATACATGCGTGATGTAATTATCAGCTCCTTGGCTGCTAACTGCTGCGTTGTAATTTTCAACGTTGAGTACAGGCTCATTGTCTGGGTACCTTAGCCTGCCGGGGAACAAGCCCCCCGTTTCATTGTCAGGGTAGTTGATAGGCGTCAAGACAGGGTAACCGGATCTTCTGACATTGGAAAAGGCTTCATAGCCATTCAGGAAGGTAGCTGCCCAGTACTGAGTATTGATTTGCTCCAGGGCTGCTTCCACATTTGAGGTGCCTGCAAATGGATGGGCGGCCAAATAAGTAGCGATTTCCTGATCTGTAATGGTCGCTGACTGGTCGTATTGCTGAAGCATTTTCATGGCTTCTGAAACACCCGTTTCGTAATAGCTGCCAGCATCTCCACTTATCCAACCTCTCAGGGCAGCTTCTGCCATCATGTACTGCACTTCCGCATTAGTAATGAACATCCTTGGCCCATCCAACTTGGCATATACGGACCTGTTTACACCGGAATATTGGTGTTCCTGACCTGCACTGTTTGGATTATAGCTAGGATCGGCTTCTAAGGTTTGTCTGTCCAAGCCATTGGGCAAGCCTTTTTGAATGGCCGGATCGGTGTTTTTAGTAGCTACATTCGTAGGATCAGTATATACGGCTACGGTATGCTTTAAACGAGGGTCATTGTTGTCATTTAAGAAATTAAAGAAGGTAGCGGCAATTTTCCCGGGGCTTCTTGTGCCCACACTTATGGTCCAGCTCATGCCATTGGCCAGGTCAGCGGAGGTGCCTGTGGCATCTGTTCCACTGATCAAAAGGTTGTCTTCGTTGTCAGTAAAAACACCACCTGCTACGGCTTTTTTAACCCAAGTCTCAGCGGTGGATGGCTCCACTTTAGACAGTCGCATGCCTAGTCTCAGCATCATGGAATTTCCCAGTTTTTTCCACTTGGCAATGTCACCCTCATAGGCGATGTCTGCTGCTGAGAAATTGTCTTTAGTCGCATCCAATTTGCTAACGGCATCCTCAAGCTCACTCAACATGTCCAGGTAAATGTCCTTTTGGGCATCGTACTTGGGCTTATAGATTTGGTCATAATACCCTCTGCTGGATTCAAAATAAGGGATATCGCCATACATATCAGTGAGTCTGTGGTAAATGATGGTTCTCCATATTCTTGCCATCTGCCGGAGGTTATTAAATTCTTCATCCCCTTCCGTTTGGAAGATAATGTCCTCAATTAGCTTGGCGGTATTCCCATACGTAGCATTCCAAAGTGCCTCATTATTTCCCTTATGGTACACATATTTATCTCCATGGTAATCAAATATCCCCACATTACTCAGGGAAGCCATTTGCTGCACAAAGCAGGTTCCATAATACAAGCTGGTATTGTGATCCCCCTGTGCGCTGCGCAGTTGTGCGGTGGTCAACAGAAAGGAGGGGTTAAATTGTTCGGCTGTTACTGCATTTGGATCTTTATTGAGCTCTTCAAACCCCTGGTCGCAAGATGCCAGGACCAAGAGACAAAATAATAGTGCGTTTCTTAACAGATTATTTTTCATGATGATTCGGTCTATTATTGACATTAAGATTAGAACTTAAGGTTTACATTCACACCTAAACTCCTTGTAGGAGGCAAGGCACTCGATTCAACACCCTGGCTGTTTCCTGGATACAGGTTGTTTTCAGGATCTATGCCCGGTGAATGACTCATTAGTATTAGAAGGTTTCTTCCTACCAAAGAAATGCTTCCACCTTTTACGAATCCTAACTTGTTGTAAAATGATGCTGGTGGGCTGTAACTCAAGGAAATATTCCTCAATTTGATAAAGCTTGCATCATACAGGTAATCATCAAGTGCATCTCTGCGCCTTACAATAATGGCCCTGTTGTTTACCCTGTCGGCAGTTACCAATACTTCATTGACTTCCCCATTTTCATTTACACCTGGCAATACTGCTCCGTTTTCTCTACCCAGTAGTGATCCGTAAGACATGCCTCGGTGTTCCAGGTCATAGTTGGTTTGGGAATAAATGCTCCCCCCAAATTTACCATCTACCAAAACGTTTAAATTGAAGGACTTGTACCTGAAATTATTGATCAGTCCTCCTGTCCATCTGTGCACACCTGTACCAAAAGGAACCACTCCAGCAGGAACGATAGGAAGTCCTGTGGCATCGATAATGTCCCTGCCTTCGTCATCTCTCAGAATGGTTCGCCCTACTATCTGGGAATACTCCATTCCTTCTATGTGTTTGATAAAGGCTTTCGTAGTGGTCGCCAAAATCAACTCATTGGAAGTATCCGAAATCTTCAATACTTTACTCTTATTGTAAGCAAGGTTACCGGTGATGTCCCACTCAAAATCATTTGTGATCACAGGCTTGCCAGTAAGCAAAAACTCAACGCCTCTGTTTCTGATACTCCCGACATTTACAGATACTCCTGAATAACCACTGGTAGTAGAAATACTTTCCACGGCAATGTCATTGGTGGTCAACTTATTGTACACCGCAAAGTCCAATCCCAGCCTATTGTCCAAAACCCTAATGTCTAAGCCAGCTTCGTATTCATCCACATTAAGGGGTTGAAGCAGGTTATTGGGCACGGTTTCCTGATTGATGATACCTAATGGTTTACCATTGTAATTATAATTCAATAAGCCATAGGTCAGGTTTAACCCATAAGGATCTGTGTCACCACCTACGGAGGCATAGGCCACACGGAATTTACTGAAGCTAATGGCTCTTGGCAGGTCGATGGCATCAGAAAGCACAAAACTCACTCCTGCAGAAGGATAGAAGAAGTTGTTTGAATTGGGATTAAGGGTAGAAAACCAATCATTTCTCCCGGTCAGATTGAGGTAAAGGTAGTTCCTAAAGCTCAATTCCATGGTACCGAAAACCGAGTTGATTTCCTTGTCATAGTTTTGTGTGGAAGTATTTCTGATAGAGGTATTGTTGACCACATGCAATTGGGGAACAACAAATCCCAAACCTGAAATATTCGTGGTGTACCTGTGTTGGGACATTAAGTTACCTCCCAAATTCACCGCCAGGTTAAAGTCTTCATTCACATCTTTGTTGATGCCAATAAGCCCTTCAAAATTTCGCTCCCAGAAATTTATTACCCTCTGGTCGATTTGTCCATTTGCACGGAATCCTGTACCATCCGGTATGATATTGTCTCCTTTAAAGGTATAATAATCCTGCCCTGCTCTACCCTGCACAAACAACCATGGAAGCACATCCCAACGTGCAGTTACCCCAGTAATAAACCTGTCTTTCTGGGTTTTGTTGCTCATTCTATTGATAACATAATAAGGATTGGTAGCATTGAGGTCTGTTCCAAGTACCTTTTCGCTATAATCCTCATTGTAGCCCGGCGCCAATGCACTTGTTGGCATATTGGTGTTTACAAAAAGGATGGTTCCGCCAGCACTTCCCTGAGTTCCTCTATTGACGTACCTGTTGTTTACATTTTCTGTAATGTAATCTACATTGGCAGAAATGGTAAGGTTTTTAGCGGCCTTTTGGGTAAGCCCTAAGCTGATATTGTTCCTCTCCATCCCTGAGTTAGGGATAATACCAGTGTTTTTCAAGTTGGTAATCCCCAAACGGAAAGACCCATTTTCACCTCCACCGGAAAATGAGATATTGTTACTAGAAGTACTACCTGTTTGGTAAAAATCATCCAATACCTGGTCTTTCACGTAAGAATAAGGACGCGATACGCCATCAAGTTGAATGACTTGAGAGCCATCAAAAGGTGCTCCCCAGTGATTTTGTCCGTGGTTGGCAGCATCTTGCTGGCTGGCAGGTTTTACGCCACCATATCCCTGACCGTATTGGTCCTGGATTTCCCATAGATAATAAGGGACATCAAAAGTATTGTGACTAGTAATTTCAACTCCGAGGCCTTTCTTACCAGCGCCGGATTTTGTGGTGATTACAATCGCACCATTTTTTGCTCGTGAACCATACAATGCAGCAGCTGTAGCTCCCTTTAGCACCGTGATCTCTGCAATATCGTCTGGGTTAATGCTGGAAATATTGTCCCCCCAATCAGGATTCGCGCCAGATGGACTACCAAATTGAGTATTGTCCATAGGCATACCATTTATTACATACAGAGGTTGGTTGTCTCCAGATATGGAAGTATTTCCTCTAATGGTTACTCTTGAAGAGTTTCCCGGCCCAGAACCTACGCCTGTAACGTTTACACCAGCCACTTTACCTACCAAAGAGTTGGCGAAGTTGGTTTCCCTAGCCTTGGAAAAACTTTCTCCATCTATTCTGGTAACCGAATAGCCAAGTGCTTTTACTTCTTTCCTTATACCCAAGGCGGTCACAACCACCTCATCAAGTGCTTTGGAATCCTCCTGAAGGGTAATTGAAATCATAGAACTGTTGCCTACAGCTACTTCCTGAGTGAGGAACCCTATATAGGAAAAAACCAACACATCATTGCTCTCCACACCATCTAGCGTAAAACCGCCGTCTAGGTCAGTGACTGTTCCTCGGTTTTTGCCTTTAATTAAGATGGTAACCCCCACAAGTGATTCCCCACTGGCGCTAACTACTTTACCCGAAATATTGGCAAACAATTTACCTTGATTAAGAATTGATCGCGGCGCTAAGACCGCTTGTTTATTAAATGCTTTTTCTTCTTCCTTAATAAGCTTATCCAAATGCTTGGACATGCTGCGGAGAGATTTTAAGCCTTCCTCATCATTTTTATAGATAATTAAAAACTGCTCATTGATCAGCTTAAAAGTAAGCGAGGTCTTCTTCAGCACCGAACCTACAGCATCTTCTACATTTACTGCATTCTTGTCATATTCCACCTTTATGCCACTGACCAAAGCCTTGTCAAAGGTAAAATAAACGTCAAAATCCCGGCTGATCTTATCGATCGCCTCAAGGAGGTACATCTCCTCCCTTTCTTTTAGGTCAAATGCATTTACGTCCATTACAGACAATAAACTCATGGCCCACAGGCCAAATAAGCCTAGCCTCCATTTTAATTGTTTCATAATCTATTTCAGTTATTTAGGGTAATTATTTGTTATATTATAAGTGTTTGATTTCTACTACATCATCATTCTCTATAAATTCTATGTCCAATGACAAGGACAAAACCTGCTTTACCGTATCCCAATCGGAAAAAGGTACGCCCAGGTAAAGGTCTATGTCCAATAGTGCTTCATTCTCACAGACAAAGGTTTTCCCATAAATATTGGTAAGCTTCACCAGCACCTCAGCCAGTTTCATGTCTTTGAAATTGAGAATTCCATTTTTCCAGGAGGCTGAATTGATCAAAGAGGTATTGGTTTCTTTTGCTATTTCCTTGGTTTCTGGGTCTACCTGTACTTTGTCTCCCGGAACCATTTTTATCACCTCAATTTCAGGATCTTTTAAATGAACATTGAGACGTCCTTCATCCAGGTAAATGGCTACTTTTTCACTTCTGTTGTCCACATTAAAGGAGGTGCCAATAACTTCCAGAGAGACTTCACCCGTTTCCACCACAAATGGAATTTTGCCAGGAAGCGACTGTATATCAAAAAATGCCTCGCCGGTCAATACAATTTGTCGCTTGCCCTTTGCCTCCCATGCTTTATCCCAGGTGATGCTAGAGTTGGCATTTAACTTGATCTCACTCCCATCAGGCAGCGTTAATTCCTTTACCTCTCCAAACTCCGTATGGTACTCTTCAAAACCTGTAGCACCGTTTTGCAGAAAGGCGAACCAAGAGGTAAATCCTACAACCATTAAAATGGCAGCGGCTATCCCCCAATAAGTGAAATGCTTGGTTGACTTCTTTGCAGCTGAGGCTGCTGTGGTTACTCCATTTTCACCCTCATAATCATGCTCCCATAATTTATCCATTTCCTTATCTAATGCTGCCAACGAATCGTCACTGTCAAGCAGGCTTAGGAATTTTTCGTATTCCGCTCTTGAAAGGGAACCATCAATATATTTTTTAAATAATTCTTCGAATTTATTTTTCACAGGTAAAGCTTTAATTGACAACATAGGTATTCCATTCAACCTCTTTTCGACATTGTCAAGGGGTAAATCGGTAGCGAAATGGACAGTCCATTTCTACTTTTTCATATAAGTTCAACCTGAATTAGACATTTTATTGCATAATCCAGGTTGAATTACGATTTCAGGCATCTCCTTCTCAAATGGCCTTAGTCAATAAATTCACAATCGTAAAGAAGACGTCACATGGATAGAAACAGACCAGTGGAAAAGAAATATTTTTAGAAAAAAGTAGATTATTTGGTATTTTAAGGAAAAGAAGACGTAATGGCCTACCGTTAAAACATTTAAAATCACTTCTGTTTTTGTTTTTGCTTTTTTTTAATAAATTAGCCATTCGTATCTCCTCTCAAATATTTATATAGTCCTTGTTCAATCTATAGCCCAATATTTATTATTAAATATGAACAATGGAAAATAGGATGAAGATCTTAAGGAATAAGGTTTATTTCTTTATTTTAAAACTTGTCAAAGACCCCACCCTCGCAGAGGACATCACCCAAGATATCATCCTGAAAGCCTGGGAGCGTAAGGATAAAATTCTAGGCATGGAAAATGCAGACTTTTATGTTTTCAAAATGGCTAAAAATGCCGTGATGGATCATTTTAAAAAGCTTGCCAAGGAGAAATCTTTGCAAGAGGCTGTTTGGATGCGTATGGAAAAATCCGAAAACAAAACTGAAAGCCCGATTTACGAGCGGGAAACGTTACAACGCCTTGACCTTATTATCAAAGCACTTCCCCAAAGGCAACAGGAAGTGTTTAATTTGCACCATTCGGAAGAGTTGTCCCTTCTGGAGATTTCTCAGGAGCTAAACATTGCTCCCAACACTGCAAAGAATCATCTTTTTAGGGCGTTAAAGGTTATCAGATCTCAAATGAAACCGGAGTTATTGACCATAATATTAGGGGCCATTGGCCAATTGTATTTTTAGGTAAGGCCTTATAAAGACCTTTATTAATTATCAATTTAAGCGCTTTACCAGCTAATGAACGCTATTTAGACATGGCATTTAACCTACCCCTTAATTCATTTTCGCTTGCCATTATTGCCCATGGCGATAATGATGGTAAAGTCTTATAACTCCCAAAATCCCATAGGGGTGACATTTTTGTAGCCAAGGCTGTGAAGCCTTGGTCAAGACAATAGGAACGACCCGATTTTGGCGGTATTGTTGCTTTTTTTTCTGCAACAATGCTGACAAAATCATTTAATGAGTATTTCCGAAACCACGCTTACACCTCTACCTGTAATATCACCCCTACATCTTTTATGATTTAAAGGCCTAGCCTACTGGTTACCCTTATTTCTTCCTGTTCATTTTTGTCTTGACACAAAAACGAACAAAAAAAGTGAAGGCTGTCAAATCTTATTTCAAATGATGGGTAATTGTTCAAAGAACGGATTTCGTTTAGGTAACCATCATTTGATTTTTGAATCAGGATTCCGGGCTAAAAATAAGTGGATCTCCTTGTGGGAGCTAACTCATTTTTTTAACACCCTCCATCCTGCTCCAAAAACCATAAGCTTTGAAGGCCGATAATACCTAATAGGTTATGCTTTCAAGAAAACCTACGATTACCGATGCGGAAATTTCTCAATCATAGACGATAAAGTGAAACGAACCTCAAAAACACCGTAGGTGTGGCATTTTTGTAGCCAAGGCTGTCAAGCCTTGGTAAAAGCAAGTCGGACAACTCGATTTTGGCGGTATTGTTACTTTTTTTTCTGCAACAATGCTGACAAAATCATTTAACTAATCCAATAACCCAGGATTTCCCAATTTCCCCACAAACAAAAGCGCTCCACTGCTATTCTCCTGAATAAAAAAGACAAAAGGCTTGTCCAGACTGAATACCCTTGGCTGAGAAGGGCCGACACTAGTAAACACAACTTCCACCACCGTGGCAGCAGCAGCTTCGGTACCTTCTTCATTCACTTCAATAACCGCCTCGTGAATCACCCTACTGATCGCCATTGGTGCGGTTGGATTTACAAAGAGCTTACTGAAATTTAAAGGGCTGGACATAAATGGTTTTACCAATCCCAAGGCCTGTAGTTCTTCTTTTAAATTGTCTATTCTATACCCCATCTTAAACTTGGGCATCTTTAAGATAAAATTCGTGGTATCTGCATTGGCCCTAAATTGCTCCAGGTCATCCAAAGTAAAAGCCTCCAGCTTACTGTCCAAGGCGAAATCATCGGAAATAATTACTCCCATGGTATATTGACCGGAACTATAAGGTATCTCCAGGTATTCCAAGTCCCCCTCTTTTAAATAGCGAAGCCCAGCAGGGGAAGACATTTCCATCATGTCTACGGTCACTTCCTGACCGGGCGAGGTATAAAAAGGTGCTTTCTTTGTGTTATCAGCATCAAAACGGTACTTCCAATCCGCTTTAAAATAGATGGCATTGACCAGGTACATGACTGCTTCCGGGGAAACCGCGTCAAGCATGTCTTTGATCATTCCATTGGTATTGTTTTCGATCCATTGATTAATTATATCCTTGGATTGTGGATTGGACATGTCCAGGCTTGCAATCTCTGCGCTGTAACTGTCCCTGACATCATCAGCAAAAGTAGTGTTTACCTCCAAACCCTGTTTGTACCAGATGGCATTGGCGATAGACAACCTCACTTTGGGATCAAGTTCCAATAAATAATTGGTCAAGGACTTTGCTGCTTGATTCGCTTCTTCCAATTCCATCCCCTCAAAGCGCAACACCCGCATAAATTCTGCTTCAATCTCGTTTTCATTGCCATTCATGGCCATGGCGAGTGCCTGATGCACACTGTAGGGACTGAAAAACTGGTTGACATCTTCCTTCTTCTGAAGTTCATGAAACAAATCAAAGGCGAATTGTGAACTACTCAAAACCATCTCTTGCTCCTGAACCTGCAAAGGCCGAATATTGGGTGTAAGGTCGATTTCCTCATCTTCACCCCAGTTGCAAGCGGTAAATGCCAATAAACAGAACAAAGCAGTAGTTATTTTCATGGTCTTCGGGATTGATTTAACACCTATACGGGAAGAGAAGGGCAAGTGCTACAAGCTTCTCAATAAAAAGTGTTAAAACTAATTTGCATTATTAAAATTTAATTAGAAGATTAAGCCCTTCATTAGCATTAAACCCAACCTTAACCATGGAAAGAAGACAATTTTTAAAGATTGGTGGCCTGAGCTCTGTCGCCTTATTTTCCGGAATTCCTTTTTCAAGTCACGCACGTTCCGATTTCAAAATCAAAAAAATCCGTTATTATGCAGCTCCCGGATACAACAAGCCGCTTTTTAACCAGGCCAGGGGCATTGTGGAAATAGAAACCGATTCCGGATTGATTGGGATTGGTGAAGGAGGCACTCCCGACATGGTGAAACAATGTGCGGAAATGCTTATCGGCGAAGATCCATTCAGAATCGAACACCTTTGGCAATACCTGTATCGAGGCATGTTTTACCCTCCCGGCCGTGAGAAGCTTCATGGAGTTGGGGCCATTGAAATGGCTTTATGGGACCTTAAAGGAAAAGCTTTAGGAGTTCCCGTTTACGAATTATTGGGTGGGAAAACGCGGAATTATGTAGAATGCTATGCCACAGGTTTTCGCAAGAGCAAAGCCACCACCATGGAAGGCCAGGCGCAGGACTGCCTTGAAGCCGGGCTAAGGTGTTACCGAATAGGCCCTACGGGCGGAAATGGAGATTTACCCTTTGATTTTTATGAGCACAGCAAGAAAACCATTGAAATGTGTCAAAGACTAGACAAGGCAGTTGGTGGAAGTGGCAATTGGGCAGTTGACCTTCACACGCGTTTTGACACCACTGAGGCCATAAAAATCTGTGATGCGCTAGAAGAGCTGGAACCCTATTTTGTTGAGGACATCATCCGATCTGAAAATCCCGAGGTTTACAAAACCATAAGAAACATGACCAAAGTCCCCATTGCCGTGGGAGAACAATTTGGAGACCGTTGGGACAGCAATGTGCTGATGGAAAATCACCTGATCGATTACAGTCGGGTTACCCTGCCCAATACCGGAGGGATTTCCGAATTAAAGAAAATAATAGCCATAGGAGAAACCCATTATGTAGGCATCATCCCCCATTTTACCGGACCCCTGTCTACAGCTGCACTTGTACATGTACTGGGTTCTTCCAGTCCTACCCGCTGCATGATAGAGCTGGCAGGAGGAGAACCTGAGAAACCCAGCTATTTTAATGAGGATTTTATAGATTTCAGGGAGGGTAAAATTCATTTGAATGACCGCCCGGGACTAGGTGTGACTTTCTCACCGGAAAAAGCATCTTTATTGTTTGAGGTAACTAAAAACACCGAATTTACCCATCCCTACCTTAAAAGCCCTGATGGCGCCATACACAATTGGTAGTGGGTGTCTTAAGTAATCTAAGAAGTTAAGATTTTGGCGGTATTGTTGCTTTTTTTACGCAACAATGCTGACAAAATGACTTTGCAAATACACACCAAACTGAAAATCCTCGATGATTTTTAGAAGTAGTAACGAACAAGCGATTTCATGGGGATTGTTTTTTTATTCAGCTATTCTATTTTTCAAATCCATTCTTTCGTGTAAGATCCTGATAATTTCAATTCTTTCGGGATTAATTATTTGATAGAAAATTAAATGCTTTCCAGATTTTATTCCAAGAAGATTTCTATTTATTCCTTCATATTCTTTTCCCATGTTTGGATTATCAGCGATTCCATTACACACCATTTTTATCGCTGCGTAATACTTGTCCGCTTGCGTTTCAGACCAGATTTCGGAAGTGTAAAACCAAATATTATTTAAATCGTCGATGGCTTCTTGTCTAAATACAACCTTAGCCATTTTTTCTTTTTTCGGCTTTCAAATTTTTAAGATTCTCATCGAAATCAAAGTCTTCAACAATTGGACTATTTAATCCTTGTTGAATTGCATTTCTTAAAGCTATTTCTTTGCTTTCCTCATTCTCCAATAATCGAAGGCCAGCTCTGATTACCTCGCTTACGTTTTTATACCGTCCGGCAGAAACTTGGCTACTTACAAATTGGTCAAAATAATTCCCGAGTGATATCGAAGTGTTTTTACCCATAATTTCTAATTTTCACACTAAAATACCAATTATTGGTAATTTCCCCAAATCACACCAACTGATTTTTTAAATACAAATTTTGCTGAAGATTTGTCTTATAGACAAACAGCTACCCCTTTTTTAACGCTTTTAGAGAAATAAATTTTACCGCTTAATATGATTTAAAGGCTTAGCCTACTGGTTACCCTTGTTTCTTCCTTTTCATTTTTGTCTTGATCCAAAAACGAACCAAAAAGATCAAGGCTGTATGTAAATCTTAACGCAAAATGAATCACTCCCTGGCTAAACAAAAAAAACTCGGCCGAAAAGGCCTTAAACAGTTTTTTGTTTTTAACGCCATTGAGCAATCCATTTTACTAATTTCCATAAGGCCAGAAAAAAGTGAAATAGAGTTGAACAAGCTTTACCAGCTAAAGAAAGTTAATTATACTTGGCATTTAACCTAGCATTGAACTCATTTTTGCTTGACAATACTCCCTATGGTAATATTGATGGCAAATCTTAACCAACCCAAAAAACCCATAGGGGTGACACTTTTGTAGCCAAGGCTGTGAAGCCTTGGACAAGAAGTTAGGAATGACCCGATTTTGGCGGTATTGTTGCTTTTTTTTCTGCAACAATGCTGACTAAATCACTAACTAAAATCCTTACAATCTATTACTTTTTACTATTGTCCTAAAAGCTACCCAAAACAGAAGGCTCCCCTTCCGATTAGACAATTTCTTATACTTTCCCTAAGTCTGAGCCTTCAGGTTAGGCATTCATGATAATTAAAATCCATTAAAGCATTCAAACACTTTACACCTTAACCTAAACCCCATTATATTAAGTAGTTAATTTATCAACGAAAATTCGCTGAGTAATTTAAATACAATAAATTGTTTGATTAATAATATTTATAGGGTAATTACTAAGTATTCATTAGCAATTGGATCAAATTAAATTTCAATTTTACACCTATTTTTATTCTTAGTATTTTTATAAAAACATCATATTAATTTACAAAATCACATTTTAGCAATCATATATTGCTTGTTTTAGTGAATACTAATTATATTGAGAAATTAATTAATAGATCATATAGCAAAATTAATATCAAATAAAATTACCAAAACAGCTATAAAAAGTATTTGTATTAAATTTTAAGCATTAAAACAGACTATAATTTAATTAAATACCCAATTATTACAGTATTACATTTTTATAAATACACTTATTACCATAGATATTAAATATTATTCAACCCAAAACAACCTAAATTATGAAAAACAAAGTACTTTTGCTTTTTCTGACAATGATTTGGTATGGCCAGATCTATGCCCAGAACAATAGTATTACTGGAACAGTGACAGATGCAAGTGAGGAGCCCATTCCAGGGGCCAGCATCATGATTAGTGGAACCACACAAGGAACCGTCTCTAGCATTGACGGTAAATTCACCTTAAATGCAGCCCCAAATTCGACCTTAATTTTTTCCTATCTAGGTTACGAATCTCAATCCATCAACATCCAAAACAGAACAACCATTAACGTAACCCTACGCGTAAATGACATTGGCCTGGAGGAAGTCGTGGTAACCGCTTTGGGAATAAAAAGAGAAGCCAAGACACTGGGATTTTCCACCACAACTGTTGATGGAGAATTGATTTCAGACAACAGGACACCTAATTTCGCGGATGCACTTCAGGGCAAAGTAGCAGGAGTAAACATCTCCTCCATGTCCACAGGACCAGGAGGAACTAGTAAAATCCGAATAAGAGGACAATCTTCCTTCAGTGGGCAAAACAATCCTTTGATAGTTATCAACGGGGTGCCCATGGACAATTCCAACTATTCACTTGGAGGCGATTTTGGAAATCGTCAAATGAACAATTCTGATGGTGGAGATGGACTTCAAAGCATCAACCCAGATGACATTGAAACTTTGACGGTGTTAAAAGGAGCGACTGCTGGAGCTTTGTATGGATCACGAGCCAAGGATGGAGTCATTATGATCACTACTAAAAGCAAAAATGCAAGCAAAGGGCTTGGGGTTGAGATTAACTCCAATTTCACTACAGATACCCCCTTAGATTTCACAGATTTCCAATACGAATATGGTCAGGGTGAAGGAGGGGTAAGACCTACAACCGCCTACCCTACCTCAGGAGTATGGAGTTTTGGAGAGAAATTTGAGCCGGGAATGACCCAGATCCTTTTTGACAATGAAGAATGGCCCTATGAACCTGTACATGATCGAATCAATCAATTCTACAACACAGGGATTAACTGGACCAATACAGTTACGGTGGCCAATAGCGGTGACAATGGAGGTTTCAGTATTTCATTTGCCAATACTGATAACAAAAGCATTGTTCCCAACTCCAAATTAAATCGAAAAACCATCAACCTGGGTTTTACTCAAAACATCACATCCAAGCTTGTGGCATCTGGAAATGCCAATTATTCCCATGAAGCAAACCAGAACCCTCCTCAGGTCAATGCTCAGGATTTCTCTTCGGCAACTGTGATCATGACACTGGCCAATTCCATGCCTTTTGAAGCACTGAGAAACAACATCACCTACCCCAATGGAGATGAAATAGTAATGGCCCGGTTCCTTGTCAGGAACAACCCCTATTACTCCACTTCAAAGCGATTTGACAATGTGAAAAGAGACCGTCTTATTGGTAACGTATCCCTAAATTACCAATTTACTCCATGGCTATATGCAATGGGCCGCCTCTCCATGGATTTCTATGTCAGAGACAATGATTACAATACCCCCAATGGCTATGCACCTATACCTCCTGCCCCTGCAGGTTTTGTAAATGGTAGCTTTACTCAAGACACCAGAAGGTTCAGGGAAACCAACCATGACTTTTTAATCGGTGCCAACCGGGGATTTGGCGATTTCAATATTGACCTTACCTTGGGAGGAAACCAGCGCTATGTAAGGATGGATTACAACAGTGTAGCTGTAAAGGATTTTGTAATTCCGAACTTGTACACCGTGATGAATGGCCGGGTAAAAGACCCTTTGTACAGCCTTTCTGAAAAAAAGATCAACTCCCTTTATGGACTTGGTGAGTTTTCTTATAAGGAATGGCTTTTCCTAAATTTAACTGCCAGAAACGATTGGTTTTCCACGTTAGCACCAGCCAACAGAAGTATTATGTACCCTTCGGTTGCAACAAGCTTTGTATTTTCCCAAGCCTTTCAAAATTTACCTGAATGGCTTTATTTCGGCAAATTAAGAATGGCCTATGCAGAGGTAGGAGACGACAACGTCTCGCCCTATTCCAATGCCCTTTTTTATGCAGTAGACAATAATCTTTTCCCAAATCCTGATGGACTTCCTTCCCCGCTAGGAAGGGTCAACGCCAGCACGGTGCCTAATACCAACTTAAAACCGCTTAGGGTACAGGAGACGGAGATAGGAATGGAGCTCAGGTTATTTGACGAGAAAATCAATCTTGACTTCGCCTATTACCGAAAAGTCACCAACGACCAAATTCTTGCCACACAGATTTCTGATGCCTCTAGTTTCACGAATCAGTTGGTCAACATTGGCCGAAGCATGAATAAGGGACTGGAAGTGCTGGTGTCAGGATCCCCTGTCCGCACCAACAATTTTCGATGGGACGTAAGCGTCAATGCCACTTACAACACCTCAGAAGTATTACAACTAGGGGTATCTGAAGCCGATACCATGATCACGGTAAGCTCTGGAGGAGGAAGAATTCTCCGGCAGGTAGTAGGTCAGCCCATTGGCCAACTCTACACCTTTACGTATCTGAGGGATGGCCAGGGAAGAATGGTTTTTGACGAAAACAGTGGTCGCCCTCTACGAAATGATGAACCTCAAAACATGGGCTCTGTTTTGCCTAAATACTTTGGAGGAATCTCCAATACTTTCTCCTATAAAGGCATAAGTCTGTATGCTTTGATTGACTTTAAATTGGGACATAAGATGATTGCAGGTAGAAATCAAAACTTCCTGCGACATGGATTGCATAAAAACACCCTCAATGGAAGGGATCAGGGTTTTGTAGTAGGCGATGGTGTCAACCCTAACGGAGAAACAAATACTACTCAATCTTTAATTCAGCCTTTCTATGAAACCACAAATGTGTTAGGAATCAACGAAGATTGGGTGAGCAATGCAGGTTTCTGGAAGCTGCGTCAGGTTTCTCTAAGTTACGATTTCAGCAAGCACCTTCCTGACAAGCTCTTCATCAAGCAATTGCGTTTAAGCGGTGTGGCAAACAATGTGCTGATTTTGAAAAAATGGACCCAAAACATGGATCCGGAAAACGTTTCTGTAACCTCTGACAATGCCAATGGCATGGATTTCTGGCCTGCATTACCTCCTACCAGAAGCCTGGGATTTAACCTAAACGCAAAATTTTAAAACCATGAAAAAGCTAACAAAATACCTTTTGAGCCTGGTTATGGCAGTGGGATTTTTCAGTTGTGATGAGAAATTTGACGAAATCAATACCAACCTGGTTGACCCCACTACATTAAACCCACTGTTCTTACTGAATCAAGGAATCCTTGACATGAAGTACCGAGATGGGGTAGCTTCCTTACAGGACCTCTCCTATAATTTTGGAATTGTACAGCAAATCATCACTCCTTTTGGCAGCTCCCTCGCCGGAGCCAACTACAACCAGTTAAACCTGTCCAATTCACAACACATTTGGACCAATACCTACCGGAATGTACTCAAGAACACAGTAGATGCAGTAGAAAAAAGCAAGGCCGACCCTGACAACACCAACCTGTATCATTCAGCGAGAATCTGGAAAGCCTATGCATTCATGGTATTGACAGACACTTATGGTGACATCCCATATTTTGAAGGGGCCAAAGGTTTTATAGAGCAAATAGTCACACCAAAATATGATAGTCAAGAAACTATTTACATGGACCTACTAAAGGAACTTGAAGAAGCCACAGCTGGGTTAGACGCCAGCAAAACCTCTTCCTCAAGTGAAATCCTGTATGGTGGTGATCCTTTAAAATGGAAAAAATTCGGCTACTCTTTGATGTTGCGCGCTGCCATGCGGCTGACCAAAGTTGACCCCTCTACTGCCCAGTCTTATGTCGGCAAAGCTGTGGCGGGAGGCTTAATTTCCTCCAATACCGAAAATGCTGTGCTTCGCAATACTTCCATCTTTAACAATTACATAGGGGTGCATTTGGGAGCCAGGGAGAAGGCCAATTATTACTTAACTGAACCATTTGTAAATCACCTTAAAAGCAACGAAGATCCAAGATTGGTATCCATTGCCATCAGACATGTGGGCGCTACAAACGGTCCAAGTCAAACAATAAATAGAATAACCCGAGACCCAGACCTACAAATTGGCATGCCCATGGGACATGATGATGTTTCAATCAATAGTGTTTCTAGTGAAACAGGTGTCGTAAGTCTCTGGGATTATACTCAAGCCAATATTTACACGGTTTTAAAAGTAGACTCTCCCCAATTTTTCCTCACTTATTCCCAAAACCAATTGCTATTGGCAGAGGCGGCTATAAGAGGATGGGTGCAAGGCGAGGCCTCAGATTACTACGAAGAGGGAATTCGAGCGAATATGGAGCAGATGGCATTGTATGATGTAGAAGCTACTGTTTCGGAACAGGATGCTGAAGAATATATCGCCAACCACCCTTTAGAAAGTGAAATGGCTTTGGAACAGATCAATACAGAATATTGGATTTCTTCCTTCCTGGATGGGTCAGAATTATTCGCCAATTTTAGAAGAAGCGGATTCCCAACCTTAGAAGCAAACCCTTATGCTGGATCTGAAATTACTGGCGATTTTATCAGAAGCATGCCTTATCCTGATTCGGAAACGGTTGTCAATCGTTCCAATTTACAGGAAGCAATCAGCAGACAAGGTCCCAACAACCTGGACCGAAGGGTTTGGTGGGACCAGCCTTAAAGGAACCGTACCTGTCAAAAAAAGGCAGGTACCCTTCTTTTTTTAAAAATCTGAGACTTATTCCACCAAAGGTTTTTAATAGTTTAATTTGTGCACTAAATTCTAGCTTTCATTTTACTGCTTAAAATTTACCAAAGAAAGAATTTTAACCAAGTGCAGCAGTTAACCACCAAATAGCTATGATTAACAATGTTTGACTTTTTATAAGCATGCGAAGAAGACTCGACCCGACAGGAGGAAGAAAACCTAAATCACGCTACACAGCTCGGAATGCTAAATACCCTTCCTTCTATCCGTAAAACAAGAGCCATTAAGAAATTTACAACCAAATAACCCATGAAAAAAACCAAAAAAAACAACAAGCGTAAACCAGCCACAGGTCTCGTATCAAGAAGGAATGCCATCCAATCCGTACTAGGACTGGCAGGAACGAGTTTACTACTCCCCCTATCTTCTTATGCAGAAAAGCCTACGCCTGCAAATTTTAAAGCAGGAGAGGTAAGGATCACCAAGCTAGAAACCTTCTTGGTAAAACCGCGCTGGATATTCCTCAAAATTCATACAGATGCTGGTGTTGTAGGCTTGGGTGAACCTCTGCTCGAAGGCCGTGCACTTACTATACAGACAGCCATAAAAGAATTAGAACCTTACCTTATAGGCAAGGACCCAAGACATGTCGTTCATCACTGGCAGGCCATCTACCGACATGCATTTTACAGAGGAGGCCCCATTTTAACTTCCGCGCTGAGCGGAATTGACCATGCGTTGTGGGACATCAAAGGAAAGTTGCTGGGAGTGCCCGTATATGAACTATTTGGAGGACCTACCCGAGACAGGGTTAGGATTTACGGCCGTGCTTCTAATGCGGAAGAAATGAAAAAGAGAAAGCAAGAAGGCTTTACCGTTATCAAAACGGGGGTGGCCAAAAAACAGCCCGCAAGGATAGTCGAGAACCCTGCATTTATCCAATATGCGGCTGACAATTTTGCCTCCCTTCGAGAAGCTGGTGGACCGGAAATGGACATCGGTATTGATTTTCATGGATCCATCTCTCCACAAACAGCCAAGGTACTCATCAAAGAACTGGAACAATACCAACCCATGTTTGTAGAAGAACCCTGCCAGGCCCAGAATGTAGATGTGATGGCAGAAATTGCCAGAGGTACCCATTTACCAATTGCTACAGGAGAAAGGATTTTCACCAAGTGGGGATTTCGAGAAATATTAGAGAAAGGTGCAGCAAGCATTGTTCAGCCCGATCTTTGTCATGCTGGCGGCTTGACAGAGGGAAGATTGATTGCCGGAATGGCAGAAGCTTATTACGCCGCCATTGCTCCACACAATCCCATGGGCCCTATTTCTTTGGCTTGCGGACTACATTTAGCAGCAAGTGTGCCTAACTTCTTGGTGCAGGAACAGGTCACGCTGGGAGAAGGGTATTTGAAAACACCATTTAAACTGGAATCAGACGGTACGGTACTTATCCCTAAAGGGCCAGGACTAGGCATAGAGCTAGACGAGGATGCGCTACAAGACAAATTAGGCCACGATTGGACCAATCCACAAACCTACGATCCCAGAGACGGATCAGTAGTGGACTGGTAGTAATTTCCAACCCAATAATTATTAACAAAAAACGATAAATCATATAGTCAATCAACAATGAAAGAAAAGGAAAGCAACACCAGAAGAAATATGCTCAAAGGTTTGGGACTGGGCACTATGGCAGGAATGCTGGGCGTACTCCCTAATGCCAAGGCTGAAACAGTAAAGGAGAAACCTGCCCACCTCAATGGCCTCCCCCCTTTAACAATCACCAATGTGAAAGCCATAGGTCTGGCACCGAGTGGCTCTAACCTTATAGTAATTAAAGTAGAAACCTCCGAACCTGGTCTTTATGGACTGGGATGCGCCACATTTACGCAAAGGGCTTTTGCAGTAATTACCGCCATAGAAAAATACCTTAAGGATTTCTGTATAGGCAAAGATGTTGACAATATTGAAGACATGTGGCAGGCTGTTTTTGTAAGCTCTTACTGGCGCAATGGCCCTGTACTCAATAACGCTATAAGTGGAATTGACCAGGCCTTGTGGGACATCAAAGGCAAACGTGCCAATATGCCGGTTTACCAATTGCTAGGTGGTAAATGCAGGTTTGCAATTCCTTGTTACACGCATGCCAGTGGCAATACTCCTCAGGAAGCGGCAAATCAAGTCTCTTCTTTTATGGAGGAAGGCTACCGTTATGTAAGAATTCAGCAAGGTGGCTATGGTGGCGCGGGAATCTCTGGCGAACCGGACTTTAAAAAGCAAGGTTTTGCACGTGACACGGATCAATACATGGATCAGGGAAAATATAGAAAGGATGTACCAAAGCTTTTCGAAACCGTTAGGAGACAATGTGGGGAAGAGGTTGAGCTATTGCATGACATACACGAAAGATTAGACCCCATTGATGCTATCAATGTTGTCAAAAGTGTAGAACCTTACAACCCTTTCTTTATTGAGGACCCTTTCTCTCCAGAGCAAATGGAATGGTTCAAAGAATTGAGAAATGCCACTACGGTTCCTTTAGCCATGGGGGAATTATTCAACAATATCAATGAATTTAAAGAGCCAATGACCAATCGTTTGTTCGATTATATCCGAATTCATATTTCCCAAATTGGCGGGATTACACCAGCTATGAAAGTTGCCCGCCTGGGTGAATTTTACGGCGTTAAAACTGCTTGGCATGGCCCAGGAGACGTATCACCTGTAGGGCATGCAGCCAATGCACACATAGATCTTGCCATCTGGAATTTTGGCATTCAGGAAGCGGCCCATATTTCGGATTTATCCAGAGAGATTTTCCCAGGATCACCTACAATGAAGGACGGCTATATGTGGGTAAATGAAGTCCCAGGTTTGGGCGTAGACATCAATGAAAAGCTAGCTGCTAAATACCCCATGCACACCAACTCACGATGGACTGTAAGGAAGTTTGATGGAACGATTATCAGGCCTTAAAAGGGAGAAGTGATGTGGTGATCGGGTGATCGGTGATTGAGTAATCGGTAACGAGAATATATCACAGATCACTACATCACTTGATCACTACATCCCCAAATTATAATTGCTATGAAACAGGAAGAGTTCAACGAAATATTCAGAAACCGGACCAAGATTCTGGCATTGCAGGTAATAACTTTATTAGGTGAACTTAAGTGCAGTGATGCATTAGGGATAATAAGAAAGCAATTGATTAGATCAATAACTTCCACTGCCGCAAATTTCAGAGCCGTCTGTAGGGCGAGGTCAGAAAGGGAAAGTTTCGCCAAACTATGCATAGTAGTGGAAGAGGCTGATGAATCCTTGTTTTGGATAGAAATGATTACAGAAGCCGGTTTTATTTCCAAAGAAAAAATGACAGGATGCTACAAAGAAGCCAAAGAAATATTAAAGGTAATGGCCGTTTATAAGAAGAAATTGCACAAGTGAAGAAAAAAGAATGATTGAGTGATCGGGTGATCTGTGATTGAGTGATCGAGTGATCGGTAACAAGAGTACATCACAGATCACCGCATCACAAAATTACTACATCACAGATCACCACACCATTCCATTATCTAAAATACTCCCTATTAACCTGCAACTCTCCCAATAGCGGGTCGTTTATCTCTTCCATTTTGCTTAAGATTTTTTTATGCAGCGAATCAATAACTTCACGAACTTCATTACTTGAATCATTAATCAGGTTTATATTTTCCTCAGGATCTAGGGCAATGTGGTACAATTCGTCCCGTTTGGGGTCAATAAAATCTCTCACCAGTTTCCACTCAGGAGTTCTGTAACTTCTCAAAAATGAAGTGGCATAATTAATCATGCTATATTCTGAATAAAAATCATTGTCCCAGTGTATGGGTTGCTCCCCTTTAAGCAAAGGCACAAGGCTCCGACCTCTCAATAAATGTTCTTCAGGCGAAGGAAGATCCACTCCTGCCATTTCAAGTAAGGTAGGGTAAATATCAAGTACCGAAATAGTCTGATCTATCTTTCTACCAGCCAGTGTTACTCCTTTCCAATATACAATGGCAGGAATTTTTATAGAGTTATCGTAAAGATTAGGCCGGTAACCGGAGTTTATATTCTCATTATCAGCGGGTATAGTCTTGGTAATCCATTTCCCATTGCCTTTATGTTCTATTCCGTTGTGCCCCATATTGTAGCCATGATCGGATAAAAAAATAACAATGGTATTGTCAATCCTACCTGTCTTCTCAAGCGATGCCATGAGCCTGCCTACGTTTCTATCCATACCAGCTGTACTCGCCAGGTACTCTCTCATCTTTCTTTTGGTTTTTTCGATGTCCAGATCTGGATAGTTCGGATTTGGAATAATTGGATCCATATTTTTAAATGGCGCCCAATCCACATCCGCCACAGGTAACCACTGGGAATGAGGCGCTCGAGTGTTGAAACACAATAAAAAAGGTGCATCCCTTGACTTTTCTATAAACGCAATGGCCTGGTCGGCCAATATATCTGTTGTCAAACCTTTTATAATTTCCAACTTCCCATTTACTTCCAGCTCTGGATTCTCAGGAGTAGTACCCCCACCTGGAAGCCCCATAAAAAAATCAAACCCATGGTTTTTAGGATGGTACTTTTCTCCTTCTTTAGATGTCCAGTCCCCCAAATGCCATTTACCCACTAAGCCTGTATTGTACCCAGCTTTTTGAAGCATTTCAGCAAAGGTGGTGCTGCTTGGATCAAGACCTGCATTTACCTTCGGGTCATACTGCAATACACTATGAGTGGGACTGACAATAAAATCCAAAACATTGTATTCACTCGCATACCTGCCTGTCATAATGCTGGTCCGAGAAGGACTACAAACAGGGGTAGTGGTGAAGGCATTTCGGAAAGTCACTCCTTTAGCAGCTAAATCATCTAAATTGGGGGTATACGCATTCGGGTCACCAGAAGCTCCAAAAGCCCATTGTGCCTGATCATCGGTAAGAATAAAAATGCAAATACTATCTTGACGCTTTTAGTGTACATTTCTTTAGGTTATTTATTTATGTGCTAAATGGCTTCTTGTAATATTTAAATCTACAATCTAGACAAGTCTGATAGTAGGTTTATAAGCTTGGATTTTACTAGTAAAACAAAAAAGGGAGACATACCTTAATTTCGAAAACCAAGGTAAATAAATATCCTTGAATTTTGCTTTAATGAGGACTATACCAATTAAAACCCAAATCCTTTCCCAACCTTAGTTGGCAATTAATACTTCTATTTATAGCTTTGCATCATGCAGACAAAGCCCTTTAAATATGTGTTCAGATTGCAATACTTAGGTATTCGTTACCATGGCTGGCAAGTGCAAAAAGGATTAAAAACCATTCAGGGAACACTTGAAAGAACCTTCCGCTATGTGCTGCAACATGAAGATTTTAATATTTTGGGCTCAAGCCGAACAGATACAGGCGTTTCTTGCTTGCATGGCGCTTTTGAATTGTTCTTGCCCCAGCCAATTAACCCTGAAGACTATATCAGTACTTTAAATGAGAATTTACCTTCTGACATAAAAATATTGAGTGGCAAACAATCTACTTATGCTTTTAACATCATTCAAGATGTCACCAATAAAAGTTACGGGTATTATTTCGCTATTGGTGAAAAACCCCACCCCATGTTTGCAGGGTCGGTAGCCTATGCCGGATTGGAGGTCGATTTAAAAATCATGCAAGAAGGTGCGACCATATTAGAAGGCAAGCATGATTTCAGAAGGTTCTGCACGCACAGTAAAAACACCGATGACTTCGTAAGAAATATCACCCAGTCCAAAATCGAAAAGCCACCTGAAGACCATGCTTTTTTGCCCAAAAATGACGTCATGGTATTCAGGGTTGTTGGTGACGGCTTTCTGATGCATCAAGTTAGAAGAATGGCTGCAGCGCTTTTATTGTTAGGGAAAGGTGAAATTAGATTATCAGAAATTCAGGATGCACTAGAGAGCCCTTTAAAAATACCATTGTGTGGAAAAGCGCCTGCTAATGGTTTGGTACTGGAAAATATTTCTTTCACCAATGACTCATTTTGAAGCAGCCCCTCTATTATCTACCAGACAAACAACCAATTACACAACAATCACAAAAACCACCCTTAAATAAATAACTTAAGCCTCAGTAGTAATCTTCTAAACCTAGAAGAATTAATTCTTCCTAATTTGTTTGATTTATCCCAAAGGTTTTTTTGTTTTTAGGATTTCAGATTACCTTCGTGACTTCACCGATAAGAAGCAATACATTATGAGAACATGGTTTTTGTGTAAGGTAAAGTACGCCAAAGAAAATGAGGAGGGACTTCTCAAAAATGTCTCAGAACAATACCTAGTAGATGCAGTATCTTTTACTGAGGCTGAAGCCAGGATATATGACATGCTAGGCAGTGTCATCAGGGGCGACTTTCAGGTTACAAGCATCAGTAAAAGCAATATCGTAGATGTCTTTTTCTTTGAAGATGTGGATGTTTGGCATAAATGTAAAATCACCTATATCATAGCCGATGCTGACAGTGGCAAAGAAAAAAAAGTAACCCAATACATGCTGGTAACCGCTCACAATGTCAAAGAGGCTTACGAACGTATCTACGAAAGTTTGAACAACATGCTGGTAAGTTTCAATGTTCCAGATATTTCTGAAAGCCCAATTATTGAAATTTTCCCTTACGAGAAAGACGATGAAGAGCTTAATCCTGCTATTCCTGACAACTTGAAGCCTTTAGCAGAAGTTGAAAGCGAAAGTGAGGATGTAGAGGAAAACTAAGCATTGAAAAGATTTGCTCTCTTAAAATCATTGGGCGCTTCCTAATTTGAACAATTACAAACAATATTGGCTTATAGATTTTGAAACATCAGCTCTGTATTGGATAACAAACAATATAGACGAACCTACCTTCTAGGTCCGTTAAATAACAGATCATTGCCCGAGATGAAATAAATTCATCTCGGTTTTTTTATGCTTTTTTTGGTAAATGGTCACAATAGCATCCTATATTTTTTCCTTAAATTAACAATTGACATCCTGCTTAAACAAAATTCATTTCGAGCTATTTTAAAGGTCACGTATAAACCTCCATTTAACAGTTAAAACATTTATAACTGAAAATATGTTGAATTTAAAGCTCGAGAAAAAATTATAACGATCTGCATCCTTATGAAATTTCGTAATTGAAGGATTGATTGGAAGAGATCACATTGAAACAGTTTTTATTAATTACGAAATACGTTTTACTTTATATATTAATAAGTTATTACTAACTTGTCAATTACATAACAGGAAATTTTATAACATGAAAAGCACGCTATCCATATTAGTTTGTATCTTTTTATTATCATTAAATCCAGTTTTTTCCCAAGACAATCGTACAGACAGGCTTGGTATTGGCATTGGACCGTCATTTATGTATGGTGATAATACAGGTGTTCATAGTAAACTTAAGTTCAAAGTTTTACCTGCGCTTTCAGTCGATTATCAAAAAAAAATAAACCCCTTTTTTGACGTGAAAGGAACACTTGGCTGGCAAATGATTAACAGTGGTGATCACTACAGTCAAGAACAAATTGATTTAATCGCTGAATCAAATCTCCCACATGCCTTTTCAGGCAATGTTTTCTATGTAGATGTAATGCCAATTTACCACATCAACCCTAACTTAAGTGGCTATATCCCTTCCTTGATAAAAGTTTATACAGGGTTGGGATTAGGTTATTTCTACTCTAAACGAACGGATGAAAAGTTGATTCTAAATGACCCAAGGAGGCTTACCGAAAGCTATCCAGCTTCTGATTCAGGCGTCTATTTTCCTTTCCGAATAGGAGCATTTAAAGATCTAAAATCTGACGCGGATATTGGCTTAGAAGCTACATTTATCTATAGTCCGTTCAGTGAACTTGATGGCAATGACCTACAACAAAAGCGGGTAAAAGCTGACATGTTGATGCAATTCCAGTTTTATTATCGTATTCATATAGGCGACCGTCGCTATAGATAAACAGGAACAGTAAGTTGATATACCATAATATCGTTTACAGTAAGGCCCTATCAAAATAATGGATGTTTGCCTGCAAAAAAACATGGAATATTACATTTAAACGCATTTTTATAAGACCTTAAATGTTTGCGACTGGTATTTTGGTATTCCTTTCACCTTTCCTGCATTATTACAATCCCCAAAGAAGCAATCATTTATGCCGTTAGTCGGTTGCCATGGTGGATTAGAATGTAACAATCAATGAAATCATTGAAATTTAAATTCGGAATAAACTTTTTAAAAAGCCCATAACTTTTTAGATTTAAAAAAAATCACACCCAGATAATCTATGAAAATCAATAGCTATGTCCTGTTTCTCTCTCTCGTAGCCGCGCTGGGAGGTTTTTTATTTGGTTTCGATACTGCCGTCATTTCAGGTGCCGAAAGGCAAATTCAAGAGCTTTGGTCATTAAGTGATTGGAGCCATGGCTTGGCCATAGCTATCGCTTTGTACGGTACTGTTATAGGAGCCCTATTTGGAGGTATACCAGCAGACAAATACGGGAGAAAGAAATCCCTTATTTGGATTGGACTACTCTTTTTTGTATCGGCTGTTGGTTCTGCTATTGCTCCAGAAATTTATTCCTTTATGGCCTTCCGTTTTATAGGTGGGCTTGGCGTAGGTGCTTCCTCAGTTGTTGCACCAATGTATATTAGTGAAATTTCCCCAGCCAAAAATAGAGGACAATTGGTAGCTTTGTACCAATTTAACCTGGTTTTTGGTATTTTGATGGCTTATTTATCCAACTACCTTATTGATTTGAATGTTGAAGAAAACAGTTGGAGGTGGATGTTGGGTATGGAGGCCATTCCTGCCTTAATTTACACCTTATTGGTAATGAGAGTCCCTCTCAGTCCAAGATGGTTGATTGCTAAAAAAGGGGATTTTGAAAATGCCGAGAGAATTCTTAAGAGAACAGATCCTGAAGGAGTGGAGGAAGCTGTTAGGCTTGCTTTGGAGGAGAAAAAGGAAAACAAACTCCAAGTAGGTTTTATGGCTTTGTTTAATAAGAAGTACATAAAAATTACGATGCTGGCTATCTTCATCGCTTTGTTCAACCAGCTTTCAGGGATTAATGCTATCATTTATTTTGCTCCTAGAATATTTGACATGGCAGGCATCAGTGCTGAAAGCGCATTATTGTCCACTGTAGGTATAGGGGTAGTTAATATAATTGCCACCATGTTAGGACTCTTTTTAATCGATAGAATTGGTAGAAAAAAGCTAATGTATATTGGATCCATTGGTTATATTGTTTCCTTGCTTTTAATAGCTTATTCCTTTTCCGGGGCTGAGATTAACAATTCCTTTTTGCCGATTTTTATGTTTATGTTTATTGCTTCCCATGCTGTGGGCCAAGGCGCTGTCATTTGGGTATTTATTTCAGAAATATTCCCTAATGAGCTCAGAGCGCATGGACAGTCCATGGGCTGTTTTACACATTGGATATTGGCGGCAATTGTAGCCAATATTTTCCCACTTATGGCCAATCAATTTGGTCCCATGGTAATCTTTGGCTTCTTTGCTTTAATGATGGTGCTCCAATTTATCTGGGTATTTACTAAAATGCCTGAAACTAAAGGACGTTCACTTGAAGAAATTCAAAAAGAATTTGTAAAAAACAATGGTTAAAAAAATAATTTGCTTTGGTGAAATGTTATGGGATGTTTTCCCTAAGGAAAGCATTGCTGGAGGTGCACCTATGAATGTGGCTTTACATTTTCAGCACCTTGGCTTGGATGTAAAAATGATTTCTAAAGTAGGAAATGATAAACAAGGACGTAAATTACTTTCAATAACCGAGAAATACGGACTTAATCATGATCTAATCCAGATAGACAAGGACTTTCCTACCGGTAGCGTTTTGATAGACAACCAAGACAAAGAAAATATCAAATATGAAATCGTAAAACCTGTAGCTTGGGACCATATACAATGGTCTGAAGAAATAGATAAGGCAGCAAAAAATGTAGATGCAATCGTTTTTGGCTCGCTTGCAGCAAGAAGTGAAGAAAGTATGACAACGCTTTTCAAACTTTTGGAGTCTCCAGCTTTAAAAATTCTGGACATCAATCTTCGCCCACCTTTTTATACCGCTGATCTACTCGATCGCTTGATGACCAAGGCGGATATCTTAAAGATAAATGAGGATGAGCTTACGTTACTAGCTAATTTTTATGATTTGCCTAATCAGATAGAAGCAGCCCTAGAAAAGTTGAGCGAATTATTTTCATTTGAATTGGTTTGTATAACTTTAGGCAGCAAGGGTGCCGCTATATATCAAGATGGAGAGTTTATCAATCATCCAGGTTATCCTGTAGAAGTTCAAGATACTGTAGGTTCGGGTGATGCCTTTCTCGCTGGGTTTATTAGCAAGTACCTCAGCAAGGAAAGCCCAGAGAAAATTCTTGATTTTGCTTGCGCGCTAGGGGCTTTGGTCGCGACCTTTAATGGTGGCACACCTCAATACAAGCTTGAAGACATTGAAGCTATAAAAAGCATTTAAAGCGTGACTTACAATAGACCACCTGATTAATAAATGAAATCCCCCGAATCATGACAAATCATGTTCAGGGGATGGTATTTAAAAGTCTATAGATAGCGAAAAAATCACTGAATACAGTCCTTAAAACATTCCGCTCACTACTTCTTAAGGTTATCAAACAGATTAGAAGCTTATACCTGCTGACAGCTTAAATCCTCTATTGTAAACAGATGCATCCGAATCTTTGAAAACAGGATTTATCCCAAAATCATAACTTGCTTGAAGGTTAAAGCCTTTTGGTAAATTATACCCAACACCTACAACCACAGCTGCATCAAAATCATTAATACTGTCTGTGTCCCAGCCATAGGTATTTCCTAATGCATCGGCTTCAAAACTTGAGCCCACCAGCACGGAGGCCTGTGGACCAAAAAACAAATTCACCCCATCAGTGGCATAAATTCTAAACAAAATAGGCAAATCAACATAATTCAATATAGCCCTGGAATTGACCAAGTCATCATTTTGTGTTCCTTTTACAGAATAATACAGACCCGGCTCAATAGAAAACCGATCAGAAACAAAACCATTTCCATAAAACCCTGCATTGAATCCTACACGATTGTCGTAATCATTGCTACTCACGTCGGATCCGCCCCAGGTAAAGAAATTAGCTCCACCCCTAACACCGAATCCTGATTTACTTTGTGCATGAACCGCGACAGACCCCAGTAGCAATATTGAAAATAATAATCCAAATTTCTTCATGATAATTAAATAATTGGTTTGACCTTATAGCATGGACCAAATCTATGCCAAAGAACATATTTTAACCTAATATTATATTAATAATGTATAAATAATAATTACTATTTATCCTGTTAAATTATCAGCTTATCTACTTTTGAAGTAATAACATTCTTCCTCGCAAATCACCAATTAAATATATGGAAGTCAATGAATTATATTAATTCTGCAGTATCTGGTGAGAAAAAATTAACACGTAAAAAACACGACGATGTACCACAAGACTTTATAAGGCTTTTTTGGTTAATAAAGCCATTATTGGTTTTCTTTCCAACTAGGCAAAAAGAAAACTTTGAGCTTTGCGAACCCAACTTTTACGCATCCCATCCCTGCTATCAAAGCTCAGCAGAAGCAATTTTTCTACTGAGCTTCGAAGCAATAAAATGGATCAAAATGATGCCACTTATTAAGTAAAAAAGGAACTGTTAAACGACTCTCTTTTCTATGTAACTAGAATTAAGAATGGCCAAGGCCCCCATGTATTTCAACTGGAATTTAATCAAGTCCCCAACTTTATAATTTTGAGGGTTTTCACCCAGATTAATAATGATCATATCAGAACTCGCACCCAAGATTTCAAAGGCTCCATCATCAGGTATAAGGTATTTCGGATCAACATCCAGAAGGCCTAGGTCAAGAATGGCACGATAAGAAGATTGTCCATAAAGAGAGGTGTCGATTTCCATAACTTCTCCCTGGGGGTTTGCTGCCAAGGTACCTGTAGGGAGCAATGGCTTTTCCTGCATTTCGATGATCTCAGCAAACAATTCAAAAACATTACTATGCATCCCCTCAATGGTTTTTTCTTCAACCAAATCAACACCAAAATAAAGCGTTTCGCCAATTCTAAAGTGGTTCACCCCTTTGGGCAATTGTTTGCGAAGCATAAGTGGGATGGTAACTGAAGTGCCAGCAGATACCCAAGGAATCTTTTTATTAAATTTAAGCTCTATTATTTGCTTGTAAAGGGAAAGCTGAATCAATTTATCAGCAGAGGGAAGTACCCCATTTAAACAGTTTAAATTGGTACCAAGCCCTATCACTTCAATGTTTGGCAATTCGAATACCTTGGCATAGAAGTCCAGCAGATGGTCTCCCATCACCCCTTCACGAAGGTCACCGGTTTCCACCATGATGATAATTTTATGCCTTCTATTTTGCTTTACCGCTTCATCACTAATCCATCTGATGGTATTTAGTTCGCTGTTTAGACTAACATCGGCATATTTTACCACGTCACCAATATTTCGCTTAGAGGGTGGTTTTATATAAACCGTCTGAACATCAGGATTAATTTCTTTTACTTTAGCCAGGTTACTGATTCGCGAATCATGGATTTCATTGGTTCCCATGTTGATTAACTCTTGCAGGTACATTCGGTTACCACAAAGAATTTTCGACACTATACCCCATGACACTTCATTGACTTCAAACTCATTTTTCAGAAACTCAAAATTAGCTTTGAGTTTATCCCTGTATAGATTTAAGAATGCCATATTATCTTTTCAACCTCATTTCCAAATATTTATTCTCAAAGCCTAATTTTTCGTAAAGAATTTTTGCCGGGTTATCAGGCTCAACATGAAGTGCTACGTCACCATGAGCCATATCTATAGCTGTTTGCATTAGCTTTTTCCCCATGCCTTTACCTCTTTGCGAAGCATCTACAGCAATGTATACAATAATATTTTCGGGGATATAGCCAGACATCCCTGTCTTATTGACCACCACAACGCCTACTACCTTCCCTTCTTCTCTAGCTAAAACTGAAAAACCACCTTTATCCGCAGCTTGGTCTAGTGCATAATCGAGGCACCGCATGATATCCTCTTTAGGGTCACCATATTGATCAAGGTGCTCAAATAAAAAGTCAGCAATTTCAAGTTTTTGCAAATAGGTAGCATTGTCTATAGCCGATAGTGTTTCTAAGGTAAACATTTATGATTTTTAATTAAATTTTAAAGGATCATTTATTAATCTTATATACAAGCAAAAACACTGCTAGAGATGCAAAAACCCCAAAAAAGTTAGGATCAAGACCAAATGGCAGGGCCAGCTCCAATAGAGACAATACAGCCGTAGTAACGCCGCCGACGATCATTGAAGCCAATGCAGCATGAGGAGAACGCATGTTCCAGAACAAACCTGCAATTATGGGAACGAAGAGACCAGAAACCATAAAAGCGTAAGAATACAACATTAGTTCAAGTACATTGGTCATTTGTAAAGCAATGACTAATGCTACCACGCCAATGACCAAAGTAAAGAGCTGACTCACTCGCATTACAAACTTATCCTCTTTAGATTTTAAAAACTTCCCGAATATATCCGTGGTAAGGTTTCCAGAAGCAGCCATCAGACAAGAGTCAGCTGTAGAAAGTACCGCTGAGAAATATGCGGACATCATCAACCCCATTATGCCCGGAGGCAAAACGGTACTTAATAATATAGGCAGTCCCATTTCTGGATCCAGACTTTCAATACTTTCTACGATCAAACCCTGCTCAAAAGCTACTTTAGCCAATAAGCCTAAAGAAACACCCATAAAAGCCATTATGGGCCATTCGAACAAACCTGCAATAAACCATGCTTTCTTGGCAGATTTCACGTCTGCACTCGCAAAAATTCGTTGGTAAAGTGTCATGCCCACAAACCAAATCGGCAGAATAGTAATGCCCCAGTTGGCAAGATCCTGCCACCTTAAATTTGTCAAGGAAAAATATTCATCAGGAAGCGTAGCTCTGATCACTTCCCAGCCCCCTACGTGATAGTAAGAAATCGGCAAGCCTATAAATATAAAACCCATCATCAATACGATCCACTGGATGGTATCAGTATAAATCACAGCCTTTAGTCCCCCAATCACTGTATAAATGACAGCTATAATACCCATAATAAGCAGGGCCGTGTTCAAGTCAAGAGTGGGGAATGTACCAGATGCAAGTTTGGCCCCAGCAAGTAATTGGGAAGAGGTAAATCCAAGGTACCCTACAAAGGAGATTACGGCTGCGGCTATTCCTACTTTCTTGTCAAACAGGTACTGAAATATTTGTGGCAAAGTATAAAACTTTTCGAATGCAGGATTCGCTTTTACTTTGGGAATCAAAAATACTGCAGCAATCCAAGCTCCCAAAAGACCGGTAAATAACATCCAGCTACCGGAAAGTCCCATTACAAAACCTAAACCACCAAGTCCAACAGAAAAACCACCTCCTACATCAGTGGCGACTACGGAAAGCCCTATGTGCCAACTTCCTATATTTCTCCCACCCACATAATAATCATCCTGACCGGTGTTTTTCCGCATAAAATAAAAGCCTACACCAAGCATAAATATCATGTAGACAATAAAAATAGATAAGTCTATAAGCTCCATTTAAATATATTTTTTGATTAATTGCTAGCCATAAATAAAAAAAAATACCACAAAACCTAATCCTCACCACTAGAACTACCAAACGTTACTAAAACAATGGGGGTATGGCAAAAAAAAAGACCGGAAATCCGGTCTTTAATTATTTTTGAAATATGTTTCAATGTTCCTCTGTACTAAGAGAAGCAGCAAAATATTCTCTATTCATTCTAGCAATATTACTTAAGTCAATTCCTTTAGGACACTCTGCAGAACAAGCGCCTGTATTTGTGCAAGCCCCAAATCCTTCATCATCCATTTGAGCAACCATTTTCTCTGCTCGTTCTCGTTTTTCTACTTTTCCTTGTGGCAATAATGCCAACTGAGAAATTTTAGCAGAAACAAATAGCATTGCAGAAGCATTTTTACACGCCGCTACACAAGCTCCACAACCAATACAGGTGGCTGAATCAAAAGCTTCATCTGCAATTATCTTTGGAATAGGAATTTCATTGGCATCAGGCACACCACCTGTGTTTACTGAAACATATCCTCCAGACTGGATGATGCGGTCAAATGAGCTTCTGTCTACTACCAAATCTTTGATAATTGGAAAAGAACTTGCTCTCCAAGGTTCTATAGTGATGGTATCCCCATCCTTAAATGAACGCATGTGCAATTGACAAGTAGTCGTTTGAGTAGGTCCATGTGGTTGTCCATTGATATATAAGGAACACATGCCACAAATTCCTTCCCTACAATCATGATCAAAATGAACAGGATCATCTCCTTTTTCTGAAAGGTCTTCATTCAAAACGTCTAACATTTCCAAGAAAGACATGTCTGAAGAAATTCCACTTAATGTATAATCTTTAAAGCCCCCTTTATCAGATGGGTTTTTCTGCCTCCACACTTTTAATGTAAGATTCATATTATGATGAATTTTATAGGTTCAATCAATTATTTGTAGCTTCTCTGTGTAAGCTTAACATTTTCAAAAACAAGCTCTTCTTTATTCAAGACTTCTTCTTTGCCTTCACCCGTGAACTCCCAAGCAGCTACATAAGCGAAATTCTCGTCATCCCGCAAGGCTTCTCCTTCAGGCGTCTGGTGCTCATCTCTGAAGTGACCACCACAAGATTCTTCTCTATGTAGCGCATCCACTACCATTAGCTCACCTAATTCCAGAAAATCTGCCACCCTGTGTGCTTTTTCCAAAGAAAGATTAAGCTCTTCTCCAGTTCCTAAAACCTTAACATCAGACCAGAATTCCTTCTTAAGTTCTTTAATCATTTCTTTCGCCTTGGTAAGACCAGCAGCATTTCTGGCCATTCCACAATGGTTCCACATGATCTTACCCAATTTTTTATGGAAATGATCAACTGTTTTACTACCATTGATAGTCAACAATTGTTGCACCTTGGCTTTCACTTCATCCTCACATTTTTTGAACTCTGGATGATCAACTGAAATTTTATCGTTCGGATGGCTAGCCAAATAATCTCCCAAAGTATAAGGGATGACAAAGTAACCATCTGCTAAGCCTTGCATAAGGGCTGAGGCTCCCAATCGGTTTGCACCGTGATCAGAGAAATTGGCTTCTCCAAGTGCGTATAGACCTGGCACATTGGTCATCAAATTATAATCTACCCAAAGTCCACCCATTGTATAATGGACCGCTGGATAAATTTTCATTGGTGTTTTATATGGATTCTCACCGGTAATTTTTTCATACATGTCAAACAAGTTGCCATATTTACCTCTCACAGCGTCTTCACCATCTCTCAAAATGGCATCCCTGAAGTCAAGGAATACTGCTTCACCTGTTTCATTTACGCCTCTTCCTTCATCACAAACGTACTTCGCATTTCGAGAAGCAACATCTCTTGGTACCAAGTTACCAAAGGATGGATATTTTGTCTCTAAGTAATAATCCCTGTCCTCATCTTTAATGTCTTTAGGGGCTATTTCCTTTTTTCTTAATTTTTCAGCTGTTGGTATAGTTTTAGGAACCCAAACTCTGCCGTCATTCCTTAGGGATTCAGACATAAGTGTTAGCTTCGACTGGTGATCACCTGAAACCGGAATACAAGTAGGGTGAATTTGGGTGTAACAAGGGTTGCTAAAATAAGCTCCTTTCTTATGTGCTCTCCAAGCTGCAGTCACATTTGAACCCATTGCATTGGTAGAGAGGAAGAAAACATTTCCATAACCGCCAGTACAAAGCAAAACGGCATCAGCACTATGAGACGCTATGGCTCCTGTGATTAAGTTTCTTGTAACAATACCTTTTGCTTTTCCATCTATAGTGACTACATCCATCATTTCTGTTCTTGGATATAGTTTTACCTTCCCATTGGCTACCTGTCGGCTAAGTGCCGAATAAGCACCCAATAGCAATTGTTGTCCAGTTTGACCTCTGGCATAGAAAGTCCTTGAAACTTGTGCACCACCAAAGGACCTATTGGCAAGTAAGCCTCCATATTCCCTGGCAAAGGGTACTCCCTGAGCAACACATTGATCTATGATATTGACTGATACTTGCGCTAAACGGTATACGTTACCTTCTCTAGAGCGATAATCGCCTCCTTTAATGGTATCATAAAACAATCGGTAAACAGAGTCACCGTCATTTTGGTAATTTTTCGCGGCATTAATCCCACCTTGAGCAGCGATGGAATGCGCTCTTCTTGGGCTATCCTGAAAGCAGAAAGCCTTGACATTATAACCCAGCTCAGCAAGAGAAGCCGCGGCAGAAGCGCCAGCCAAGCCAGTACCAACTACTATTATATTGTATTTTCTTTTATTGGCCGGATTGACCAATTTAACGTTAAACTTATGATTGGTCCATTTTTCAGCCAAAGGACCATTGGGTATTTTTGAATCAAGTTTCATCAATATTCAAATTTAATTTCCCTTTAATTTCTTAATTTTAGTCTCCTTAGCTTCCCTGAATAAACATCACAATGGGAATCAATGCAAATAACGCAGGAACTATTATGGCAAATGCCAATCCTAATTTCTTGATAAAAGGGGTGTACTTCTTATGATTAATCCCTAAAGTTTGAAAAGCACTGGGAAAACCATGGGCCAAGTGAAAGGCCAAAATCCCCATACTTACTACATAGAAAATAACATAAAATAAATTCTGGTATGCAGCTGAAACAATGGCAAAACTGTCTTTGTAGCTTACACCATCATAAGTAACAATTGGTACCTCCCCAAACTTTAACTCGTACCAAAACCCTCTTAAGTGAACCAAAAGAAAGATAAGAATCAAGGTTCCTAGAATCCCCATACTTCTGGAACTCCAAGTGCTATTCTCAGAAGCTTTCGTTACAGCGTATCCAATCGGCCTGGATTTTTTATTACGCCGGGTAAGAATCGCAGCATACACAGCATGCAGAAGAATAAACCCGAAATTTAAAATTGAAACAACTCTGATCAATGGATTCGACGCCATTGTCTCAGCATAAACATTAAAGGATTTCCCATTATCTGGCAAAATTAATTGCAAATTTCCAGCGAGGTGAACCACTAGAAATAAAATAAGGAAAAATCCCGTAAGGGCCATTATTAATTTTTTGCCCAGCGTACTATTTAAGGTTTTAGATACCCAACTCATATAATTTTTCGTTATTACGGTTTGATCTTTGTATTGACGCCAAATTTACATTTGTAATCAATAGCAAACAATCAAACAACTGTCAATCATCTTATTTTAAATAGTTCTAAATAATTAATCATTTAATTACTTATACCATTGATTTAACTTAGTCTTTGCCTTTTTGTTTTCGCTCACGGTACTACAAGAATAAAAAAATATTTATTAGGCTAAATTAGAACCGTTTAAGAAAAAAAAGTTTGTTTCGCCCTTCTATTCTTCTGCTGTATTTATTTTAAATCGCCTTTGCGAGGGCTAAAGGAAAAAACTAATCAATAATAAAATTCTACAGAAAATGAGAAATTCGCTATAAAGCTATAATTTAGGGTAACCATTGAAAAAATAAAAACGTTTTGTTCTTAGGAGCAAGAATTGGATCCGATGTACCTTAGCGATACGGAGCCAATTCATGTAAACTTTAAAGGGCAACCCGCTGAAATAAACCATAATATGAAATATTGCTATTTTCTATTGGGCTTGATGGCTTTAATGCTAAGCTCTGTCTCCTCTTATGCTACTCATATTAGAGCAGGAGAGATTATTGCCGAAAGAGTCTCTACTCAAACATTAACTTACAAAATCACCGTTGTGGGTTATACAGACACACGTTCATCTGTCATTTTTGGCCCAGGTGAAATCGACTTTGGCGATGGCAGGTCTGAGATATTGAACACGGAAAGTGACATTACTAGCACCGAGAACTTAGGGAATGACATCGAGAAAAATACATTTGTAATCACCCATACTTATCAAGGTCCAGGAACCTATACCATTAGGTTTATGGAATTTAATAGGAATGCGAACACATTGAATATGGACCAATCGGTCGACACTCCTTTCTACATTGAAACGATGATAAACATTGACCCCTTTTTGGGCGTCAATAATTCTCCCGTCTTAACCATAGCCCCCGTAGACAATGGAGCGGTCAATCAAACTTATATCCATAACCCTGGAGCCTATGACCCTGATGGAGACAGTTTGGCTTATGTGTTGGACATCCCAAAGCAAGCCTTTCAGCGACAGGTAAACAATTACCGAAGCCCTGCTTCAGGTGAATTTAGTTTTACTAAACAAGATGGTTCTACACCAGCAATATTGGAATTAGACCCTGTTACCGGAGACCTGATATGGGATGCTCCAGGTATAGCAGGTCAATACAATGTCGCCTTTCGAATAGAGGAGTGGCGACTGGTTGCTGGAGAATGGACCAGAATCGGCTATGTTTTGCGTGACATGCAAATCATTATAGAAAATACAGACAATCGAAGGCCTGAATTGATTATGCCTGATGACATTTGTGTTGAGGCGGGCACTGAAATTACAGAGATTTTCCAAGGCATGGACCCTGATGGTGATCCAATTAAAATCGAAGTGTTTGGTGATCCAATAGAAATCACCTCATCCCCTGCGACTTACAATCCTATTTCCATTTTTCAATCCTCCCCAGGCATAGTTAATTTCGATTGGCAAACTGTTTGCAGCCATGTTAGGGCACGAACTTATCAAGTAAGGGTTAGGATAGCTGATCAGCCAGATTCCGGCCCTTCTTTAGTGGACATTAAAACCTGGAACATTACCGTAGTAGCCCCCTCTCCTAGTTTCTTCAATATAGAACAACAACAAGGGCGTTCAGCACTGATAGAGTGGGATCCTTATGCCTGTGCTAACACAGCAGAAACCATGCAAGTTTGGCGCCGGGTCAACAGTGACAATTACGAACCTGACTCTTGCGAAACAGGAATAAGACCGGGATATGAATTGGTGGGCACTACCGATATGGACGTAGTATCATTTGTTGACAACAATGACAATATGGGATTAAGCCCAGGAAACACTTATTGCTACCGACTAGTTGCGGCTTTCCCAGCTCCCAGAAGTGGAGAAAGCTATGTTTCGGATGAAATTTGCATTACCGTAGATGTCGACGTACCACTCATCACCAATGTAAGTGTGGAGAAAACCAGCTCGGACGAGGGCGAGATTTTGGTAAAGTGGACTCCTCCATATGACATCGACCCAGTCTTATACCCTGGACCTTACACTTATCAACTAATTAGAAGCCTAGGATTTACAGGGACAAACGAACGTACTTCATTAATTACAACAAGTGACACGATTTTCACTGACACCAATATTAACACTGAAAACCTGGTTTATAATTATAAGGTAATCTTATTGTCGCAGGGAACAATCACAGATTCCTCCAATACAGCATCATCCGTTCGTTTGGACCCCACTATTATCAATGAGTCTATCGAATTAAATTGGGATTTTGCCGTCTCTTGGAACAATGAAGTGGCGAAATACCCTCACTTGGTATACAGGAATAGAACAGACCCTGGAGCCATTGATACAGATAATTTTGTCTTGATTGGTGAAGTTGACGTGACGCAGGCTGGTTTTGTTTTCTTGGATGATGGAAGTCACAATGGCATCCCTCTGGATACGGACAAAGAATATTGCTACTATGTGATTACTAATGGAGATTATAATATAGATATTCTGGAATACCCTCTGGCGAATAAGTCTCAAATTGTTTGTGCTAAACCCGATGATGACAGACTACCTTGTCCTCCGGTACTTACCTATGAAGGACCAGAATGTCAGGCATTCCTTGCAGATAAACCGTGCAATTTCAGTGATTTTTATCACGACCTAAGTTGGACACCAGACTTCTCAGGAAACTGTGATACCGAATTGAATGGCTATAAAATTTATTTTTCAGAAACTGGTGAACAAGGCACCTTTAGCTTTGTGAAAGATGTTTCTGTCATCAACAATGAAACAAGGATAGAAGGCTTAAGTGATTTAAAAGGTTGCTATTACATCACGGCCATCGACCGCTCTGGCAATGAAAGTGCTCCAAGTAATATTGTTTGTATAGACAACTGCCCTTACTATGAGCTACCAAATGTATTTACACCTAACGGAGACAATGTCAATGAAACCTTTCAAGCCTTTGACAATCCCTATGTCAAATGTCCAAGATTTGTAGATGCGGTTGCTATCAAAATTTACAATAGATGGGGCGGGTTGGTTCATGAATACAATAGCGCTCAGGCAAGCGAAAGGAACATCTACATCAATTGGGATGGAAAGGATCTAAATGGAAATGATCTTCCAGCAGGCACCTATTTTTATGAGGCCATCGTTATTTTCGATGTCCTGGATGAAAGCTTAAGGCAGAAAAAAATCAAAGGAACGGTACAACTTTTAAAATAAAACAGATTGCTTCGTTGTGCCTTCTCGCAATGAGGTAGCATCTAGAAGTTATCCGGCAATTGTTTTAAGCCGTCATTGGGAGGAACAAGAGCAGGGTTTCGATTTGCCACTACTTAGAAGTAGTCCCGAAGCAATCTCACGCGTAAATCAGACTGCTTTGTTCGGACTTCTCACTATGAGGTAGCGTGGGGTAAAGTCTCGAATGAATTCGGCAATTGCTTTCAACCCGTCATTGCGAGGGACAAGGAGTAAATGTCACCTATTCTCGTTGAGCATTTGTCCCGAAGCAATCCATGTACTATAATGGAGATTGCTTCGTCGTACCTCCTCGCAATGAATTGTGTATAATATCAAGTTTTAGTTCAAAATT
>TARA_R110001592_G_scaffold91754_3_pt1 | contig 50962 bp, 48 predicted proteins | sample TARA_R110001592 | Tara Oceans TARA_R110001592 (sample SAMEA4398387) | marine metagenome | biome: Polar Biome; feature: [SRF] surface water layer (ENVO:00010504); material: water (ENVO:00002006), including particulate matter (ENVO:01000060) such as... | depth 5 m | reverse complement strand
TAACCAATAGGCTAAAAAATTGAGCGAAACTATACCAGAATTGCTTGAGATTGCGAATGGCGAAGATGTCTTTTGATTGGTTTTAGATGAATATTTTCGCTCATTTGAATCCCTGAAGCGTATTAAGATAAAAATTTTCTAACTAGGCTGTAGACTTATTAAGCGTTATACTCATTCGCTTTTGAAAATAACGATCAGTATTAAAATCTCAAGGTGTGCAGCGATATTATGAATGATGTAAAAAAATACATGCTTTCCGTTGGTCAAGCAGCTCGGTCAGCAGCCAGTATTATTTCTTCCGTCAGTACCAAACAAAAAAATCTAGCTCTGTTGGCGACAGCATCTGCGTTAGATTTACACAGAGAAATGCTGATTCAAGAGAATAAAAAAGACTTAGAAAAAGGTCGCGAAAACGGTCTGGATGACGCCATGTTAGATCGACTTACTTTAACATCTTCCGGTATTGATAGCATGATAGAAGGTCTAAAGCAGGTTGCTGCTTTGGATGATCCTATTGGCATTATTAATGATTTAAAGTATATGCCATCGGGTATTCAAGTCGGAAAAATGCGTGTGCCTTTAGGCGTAATAGGCATTATTTATGAGTCACGACCCAATGTGACGGTTGAAGCTGCAAGTTTATGCATTAAGTCGGGTAATGCCACTGTTTTGAGGGGCGGTTCTGAAGCAATATATTCAAACAAGGCCATTGCCAGTTGTTTGGCGATTGGTTTAAAAGAAGCAAATTTGCCAGAAACAACTGTTCAAGTTGTTGAAACGACAGATCGTGAAGCTGTTGGTGAAATGATCACCATGCCTGAGTATATAGATGTCATCGTGCCACGTGGCGGTAAAGGTCTGATCGAAAGAATAAGTCGTGACGCTAAAGTTACTGTCATAAAGCATCTCGATGGTATTTGTCATGTTTTTATCGATCGTGAAGCCGATCTAGAAAAAGCTATTGCTGTTGCCATAAATTCCAAAACACAGCGTTATGGCACATGTAATACAATGGAATCTTTGTTAGTAGATGCACCTATCGCTAGTTCTATTCTTCCTCGGCTTGCTGACTTATATAAGCAAAAGGGTGTTGAATTAAGAGGCTGTGAAGAGACACGAAAAGTGCTCGCAGATATAAATATTGCTACTGAAGAAGACTGGTCAACAGAATATCTCGCGCCTATTTTGTCCATTAAAATTGTCAAGGATATGGATGAGGCAATAGAGCATATCAATAAATATGGTTCTCATCATACCGACTCCATTATTACTGAAAGCTACACTAAAGGAAGGCAGTTCTTGTCACGCGTTGATTCAAGTTCAGTGATGATTAATGCATCGACTCGCTTTGCGGATGGCTTTGAATATGGTTTAGGTGCAGAAATTGGTATATCGACAGATAAAATTCATGCACGTGGACCTGTAGGCTTACATGGACTTACTTCGGAGAAGTTTGTTGTTTTGGGAGATGGTCATATTCGTCAGTAAGTTAACTTGCCTCTTTCATTGTGAGTGTAAACAAATAACGATATGAAAGTTTATCTAGGTGGAACCTTTGATCCTGTTCATAATGGCCATATTTTTTTGGCTCAGGAATTAGTTACCATATTAAATCTAGATAAGCTGTATTTGATGCCATGTTTTAAAGCAGTTCATAAGGATACGGTAACTGCCAGCGCAAATCAGCGTTTAGCAATGTTGAAATTAGCAATAAGCTCATATCCTGAGCTAGCGATTGATGAAAGAGAAATTAATCAAACGGGTTCAAGTTATACTTTTGAGTCCTTGTTAAATATTAGAGCTGAGGAAGGAGAAAATTCAGTTTGCTTTGTGATGGGTCTGGATTCACTTTTAAATTTCTCAAGCTGGTACAAAGCGAATGAAATTCACGAGTTAGCCAATTTAATTGTTATAGAACGGCCTGCAAACTCCTTCAATATTTCAGAGGAAGAATTAACAAAGAATAGAGGAGCTAGTCTAGATAGTTTAAATAAGCTTGGCTTTACGCTGCTGAAAAATTATCAGAACCTAGCAAAGTATGCTTCTGGAAAGGCAACAATTGTAAAGCCTACTTTACATGATATATCGAGTACCGAAGTAAGAGAATTGATTAAAAAAAGTGAAAAAATAACGCATTTGGTCGGCACGAGAGTTGCTGAATATATCCAAACGCATAAATTGTATAAGTAATAGGAAAATGTAACTTACATGCAAAGTGCTGAATTAAAAAAGTTAGTCATCGAATCATTAGAAGATCTTAAAGCAGATAATATTTGTGTTATTGATGTGAAGGACAAAACCAGCGTGACCGATTTTATGGTTGTTGCTTCTGGTACTTCAACTCGCCATGTTCGATCTGTAGCTGAAAATCTTGTTACGGAAGTTAAATCACAAGGTATTAAAACGCTAGGTGTTGAAGGTGCCGATGTTAGTGATTGGGTGTTGGTAGATTTGGGTGAAGTTGTTGTTCATGTAATGCTACCTTCTGCTCGCACATTTTATGATTTAGAAGGTTTTTGGCGTGATGGCCCTGATGCTAGCCAGACTGTTGTAGAGCATTGATAGATTTTCGTCTATATGAAGCCAAATGTGACCTAGGATGAAGTTAAAAATACTTTCTATCGGTACAAAAATGCCTTCATGGGTAAATGAAGGTGTTACTGAATATGTAAAGCGCTTACCAAAAGATATGAGTTTTGAAATCTTCGAGTTGCCACTGGCAGCTCGAAGTAAAAATGCAGATATAAAGCGTTTGGTTTTGAAAGAAACTGAATCTTTGTTATCCCATATTCAGCCTCAAGATCATGTCATAGCGCTTGAGGTTAAAGGCCAGAACTGGAGTACTGAAAAGTTAGCTAGTAATCTAGAATCTTGGCAAATGAATGGACAGAATGTTATTTTTCTTGTCGGTGGTCCGGATGGTTTGGGGGATGCTTGTCGAGAGCGTGCAAATCAGATGTGGTCTTTATCAGCTTTAACTTTACCTCACCCAATAGTCAGAGTTGTTCTTTCAGAGCAAATTTATCGTGCATGGACTATCACACAAAATCATCCTTATCACCGCGCTTAAGTCTCGGAGCTTATATTGAGATTTGAACATCGCCGTTTAAAGGATCCCAACAATGAAAAGCGTATATTTGCGTTTAGAACTATCGTTGCGTCTTTATTTATTTTGAGTTTGACTACTGGTCTGCTTTTTCGTCTATATCATCTGCAAATTCTCAATCATCAGCATTTTCAAACCCTGTCAGATAAAAATCGTATGCAGTTGCAGTCCATTGCACCAAATAGAGGTTTAATACTTGATCGTAATGGGGTCATCCTCGCTGACAATCAGCCAGTTTTTAGTGTGTCAATCATTCCTGAATATGTTGAGGATATAGACGCCACTATTGATCAGATAGCTGTACTAATAGATATAAGCGAGAATCAAATAGAGCGTTTTAAAAAACGTTTAAAGCGAAATCGACGTCCGTATCAGGCTATATCTCTTAAAAGTAAATTAAACGATCAGGAAATAGCGATGATAGAAGTTCGTCGTCATGAGTTAAAGGGTGTTGAGGTGCAAGCAGAGCTTGCTCGTTTTTATCCATTAGGGGCTTCTACATCTCACTCTTTGGGGTATGTTGGTAGGATTAGTGAGAAAGATCTGAGTCGAGTAGATGAGCAGAATTATTCGGCAACAAATTATATTGGGAAATTAGGCCTAGAACGGTTTTACGAAGATGAGTTGCATGGCGTGGTGGGTTTTCAAACTGCCGAAACAAATGCAAGTAACCGAGTCCTTCGAATACTGGAAAAGCATAATCCTATTCCAGGTAATGATCTGGTTTTATATTTAGACGCTAAGCTGCAAAAAAAAGCTGAAGAATTGCTTGGTGATAGACGAGGGGCTATTGTTGCTATTGAGCCTAGTACTGGTGGCTTATTAGCGGTTGTTAGTACGCCTAGTTTTGACCCAAATGCCTTTGTCACAGGAATCGACTTTAAATCTTACGGCGAACTGCGGGATTCATTAGATCTGCCGTTGTTTAATCGTGCTTTGAGAGGTCAGTATCCTCCTGGCTCTACTATTAAACCAATAATCGCTCTAGCTGGTCTTGAGAGTAAGTCGGTTTCAAAAAATTATACCATTTGGGATAACGGTTGGTATCAGTTAGAAAATGATGAGCGAATATATCGGGATTGGAAAAGGCAAGGTCATGGTCGTGTCAATCTGGCTGATGCGATTATCCAGTCTTGTGATACATATTTTTATGGGCTTGGCTTTAAAATGGGCGTCGATACGATGTCTCGTTATCTTTCGTATTTTGGCTTTGGTGTAAATGCTTCACTTGATGCCGCTGAGGCTCGTGATGGCATATTACCTAGTCGAGAATGGAAACGAGCTTTGAAAGGTCGAGCCTGGTATCCAGGCGATACGCTTAACTTTTCAATTGGTCAAGGATACTTCCTTGCTACACCGCTTCAGTTAGCTTCTTCGACAGCGATGCTAGCAAATAGGGGGAAGTGGATTTCTCCTCGTTTTCTAAAAAGTATGAGTAATGCGGAAGGTGTCATCTTAGCCAATCCAATAAAAAGTGATATTAATGTAGAGCCCTTCGAGTCGAGCAATAAGGATAATGTTGAATTTGTAATTAATGCTATGACAGAAGTAATGCATGGTACTAGAGGTACAGCCAGATCAAGTGGTAGAAATGCAAATTATGAAATGGCAGGTAAAACCGGTACGGCTCAAGTTGTAGGCATTAAACAAGGTGAAAAATATGATGCTGAAGCTTTAAAAGAAAGGCATCGAGATCATGCTCTGTTTATCGGTTTTGCGCCAGTAGATGACCCAAAAATAGCGCTTGCCATTATTGTTGAAAATGCTGGTGGAGGCGGAAGTAATGCGGCTCCTATTGCAAGAGACTTATTTGATGAATGGATATTGAATACTAAATCTGAAAGTGAAACTGGAGCAGGCTTATGAGTCGAGATTTTCTCCGCCAAATGCCAGGTGCTCATCAGCATCTATCAAGAGGTTCTAGCCTTTTTTTTCGCTTCCATATAGATCCAATTTTACTTTTTTTATTGCTTATATTGTGCGCTATAGGTTTAGGGATTCTGTACAGTGCTAGTGGTCAAAGTTTTGAGCATGTAGAGCGGCAATTCGTTAGGCTATCGATAGCATTTTTTGTGATGTTTGTTTTTGCTCAACTTGATCCAATAGTTTATAAACGATGGTCTCCATGGCTTTTCGTTCTAGGTTTGTGTGCATTAGTTGGTGTGCTTTTTTTGGGTGTCGGAGCTAAAGGAGCTCAGCGTTGGCTTCAATTGCCAGGATTGCCCCGATTTCAGCCATCCGAATTTATGAAACTCGTGGTTCCCATGATGGTGGCATGGTATTTATCTAGCCGTTATTTACCTCCAAGCTTAAAAGTGGTTATTGTTTCTTTATTGATTATGTTTGTACCGGTAGCGTTGATTTTAAAGCAGCCCGACCTGGGTACCTCTTTGTTGATTGCAAGCGCTGGTATTTTTGTTTTGTTGTTCGCCGGTTTAAGTTGGCGCATGGTTGCTGGTTTTTCTGCTCTAGTAGCTGCATTCGCACCCGTTCTTTGGATGTTCATAATGCATGATTATCAGCGTCAAAGAGTGCTGACTTTCTTAAATCCAGAAAGTGATCCCTTAGGCTCAGGCTGGAATATAATACAGTCTAAAACTGCTATTGGGTCAGGTGGATTTTGGGGTAAGGGTTGGTTAAATGGGACTCAGTCTCAACTGGACTTTTTGCCAGAAAGTCATACAGATTTTATTATTGCTGTTTGTGCAGAAGAGTTCGGATTTATCGGTGTTCTAGGGCTACTTTTTGTTTATCTTCTGATTATTTTCAGAGGTTTGTTTATTGCTTTAAAGGCTCAGGATTCCTACAGTAGAATCTTATCTGGAAGCTTGGTACTAACTTTTTTCATGTATGTTTTTGTCAATATAGGTATGGTTAGTGGGATTTTACCTGTTGTGGGTGTTCCCCTACCTTTAGTCAGTTATGGTGGTACTTCTGCTGTTACTTTAATGGCTGCTTTTGGTGTGTTAATGTCCGTGCATACGCATCGTAAAATGCTAACTCGTTAAGCTTTATATAATAATGTTACTTAGGGATCGTACATTTATGTTTCTTCGAAAAAAACAGAGTTTTATTTTTGTAATACTTGTGACCTTATTTTTCATGGCTAACCAATCTTCTGCTGATTATTCTAAACATGAAAAAGCAATTGAGTTAATTGATACCCTTGTTAAGGAACATGATTTTGATAGAACAGTTTTGACGACTTTGTTTGCTGGCGCAGAAAGAAAAGAGAGTATTTTAGAGGCTATAGCGAAGCCGGCAGAAAAAAGGCTTGAGTGGTTTGAATACAGAAGAATTTTTATAACTAAAGACCGTATAGAAAAAGGCTTGGCGTTCATTCAAGAGCATTTGGATACCTTACAAAGGGCTGAGAAACAATATGGTGTTCCCAAAGAAATTATAGCATCTATCATCGGTATTGAAACAAGGTACGGAACACATAAAGGAAACTATAAGGTTCTAGATGCTCTGTCGACATTAGGTTTTGATTATCCACCTAGATCTAGTTTTTTTAGCTCTGAATTGAAACATGCATTTTTACTTGCTAAAGAGCAGGGTTTTGATATCAGCGAAATGAAAGGGTCTTATGCTGGGGCGATGGGCTATGGTCAGTTTATCCCTAGTAGTTATCGTCACTATGCAGTTGATTTTGATGGGGATAAAATTGTTGATATCTTGAATAATCCTATCGATGCGATAGGTAGTGTTGCCAATTATTTTTCAATGCATAAATGGCATAAAGGTAAGTCGATTGCTTATCTTTTATCTGAGAAAGAGCTCGGTGAAGATTATACAAAATTTACGGCTAAGAGTCTTAAACCGAATAGTTTGGTGGCTGATTTGCGTAAATCTGGAGTTCTTGTGCCAAGTGTCTTGGCTGAAGATGATGTAACTAAAATTCAGACTTTTGTTCAAGAGTCAGGTGAGGAAAATTGGTTAACTTTGCATAATTTTTATGTCATTACTCGCTATAACCATAGTCATTTGTACGCCATGGCGGTTTATCAGCTTGCCCAAGAGTTGGGGCTGCCTAAGTGAAGTTTAAGCAATTTAATACATTTTCTCGTTTTTTTGTAGTGCTTTTCTGTGCATTTTTGATGATGTCGTGCGCGACTAAGTCTAGATATTCAATGGAGCATGACATTGGCCCGAAAGGCGATTTTGATGCAAGTCATGTCCCGGACGCTATACCTGTTTGGGAACCTATTTCCAGGCAAGGAAATAAGTCGCCTTATGTTGTAAGAGGTGTGAGGTATCATATTGCCGATATTTCTAAGGGCTTTGAGGAAATTGGAAATGCTTCATGGTACGGCCTTAAGTTTCACGGTGAATTAACGTCAAATGGTGAAACTTATAATATGTATGCTATGAGCGCAGCACATAAGAATTTGCCAATACCTAGCTATGTTAGGGTGACAAATCTTGATAACAATAAGCAGATTGTTGTGCGTGTTAATGATAGAGGGCCTTTTCATAAGGGTCGGGTTATAGATTTGTCATATGCAGCAGCAACAAAGCTTGGTTATGCAAATAAAGGCACTGCACGTGTTAAGTTAGAGCTTATTCGTCCTGAGAAAGGACTCATAACAGATACAGCTTCTGGTTTGATAGCACAAGATAAAGTAGCTCACTTTATCCAAGTTGCTGCTTTCTCTCTGAAAGACTCAGCTGAGAAGGTGCTGGGTCAGCTTCAGCTGGTTAAAGGCCTCCCTGAGGCTTTTATAGGAAGTGCTGCGGTAGGTGATAATGTGGTGCATAGGGTTAGAGTTGGACCCTTTTTAAATGAAGATGAAGCGCAGTCTTCTCTCAATATGTTAAAAAATGAAGGCTTTTCTGGTTTACAAATAATCCAGAGAGCGTTGTCAGCAAAAAATATTTAAGCTTATAGATTACTTGTTTGTCATCTGAATCCTTTATCGGATAGATGAATAGATAAATAATTTCATGTAAACTTTGTCACCGTAATTTCCCTTCATTTAATTCAGATAATTAGGTTTTAAGATGGTTATAAAACAAGCTAAGTTTTCATTTTTCCTGCATTTTTTTGCGTTTATATCTATCTTTTTACCCGCCTGTATCGCTGCTTCACCTGCACTTATTCCTTCAGCACCTCAAGTCTCAGCAAACTCCTATATTCTTATGGATGCAGCTAGCGGTGATATATTAATAGAGGAAGATAGTCATAAGCGACTTCCACCTGCAAGTTTAACTAAAATGATGACTGCTTATATCGTTGAGCATGAAGTCGCTGAAGGTAGAATTAATTTTTATGATCAAGTGCCAGTTAGTGTCAAAGCCTGGAAGACAGGTGGCTCCAAGATGTTTATTAAAGAAGGAACTAAAGTAGTCTTAGAAGACTTATTAAAAGGCGTCATAATTCAATCTGGAAATGATGCAAGTATTGCGCTAGCAGAATATGTAGCAGGTAGTGAATTAGCCTTCGCTGATATCATGAATCAACAAGCTAAATTGTTAGGTATGAAAGATACAAATTTTGAGAATGCTACAGGCTTACCGTCAGAGAATCATTATTCTACCGCCTATGACTTAGCTCTACTCGCAAAAGCAATTATTAGGAATTATCCAGAACAATATACCTTGTATGCTGAAAAATATTTCACATATAACAGCATTAGACAGCCAAATAGAAATAGACTTTTGTGGAGAGATAAAAGCGTAGATGGCCTCAAAACCGGACATACGGAAGAGGCCGGTTATTGTTTGGTATCATCAGCTGAACGAGATGGCATGCGTTTAATCAGTGTTGTGATGGGAACAAATAGTGAAAATGCTCGCGCTCAGGAAAGTCAGAAATTATTGAATTACGGCTTTAGATATTTTGAAACACATAACTTATATCAAGCCGGTACATCATTAACTGAATCTCCTGTTTGGTTAGGTTTGGCAAGTAAAGTTCAGTTAGGTCTTGCTAAAGACGTTATTATTACTATCCCTCGAGGCCAGAAAGATGCATTAAAGGCTGAGCTTTTAGTAGATCCTATTGTAAAAGCTCCGTTAAATGTAGGTCAAAAAATAGGCCAGCTTGAAGTATCATTAAAAGGTGAAGTTATTGTGTCAGAACCTTTAGTTGCCTTAGAGCCTGTTCCTGAAGCTGGTTTTTTTAAACGGCTTTGGGATTCAATTAAATTATTCTTTATTGGCTTATTTTCTTAAGGTGCATGATGGAAGACAACATTCCTAAAATTGAATTTCCTTGTGATTATCCAATAAAAGCTATTGGTGAAAATCACGTAGATCTTAAGTCGATCGTTTTAGATATCGTGCGCGTTCATGCGCCAGATGTTGATGATTCTATGGTTGCCTTAAACCCTAGTAGAAATGGTACATTCGTGTCTGTGCGCTTTTCTATTTTTGCTAGTGGTGAGGAACAGCTTAAATCTATCCATGAAGATTTAATTGCGTCCGAGCACATTAAAATGGTTCTTTAATCTGAGCTCTATCATTATTGGAGAATGATGTGACTGAAATAGCTTCTGAATTTCCTGCAAAGGGTCACCATTTGCATGTGAAAATGTTTCATGGCCTACAGCCGTATGAGCTTGCATGGCGTTCTATGCAAGCATTTACAGATGATCGAAGTGATCAAACTGAAGATGAAATATGGATTTTACAGCATGAGCCAGTCTTTACCCAAGGACAGGCCGGTAAAGCTGAGCACGTTCTTAATCCTGGAGATATTCCTGTTGTGAATGTTGACCGGGGAGGTCAGGTTACCTATCACGGTCCTGGCCAGCTTGTTGTTTATTTAATGCTAGATATTAACCGTTTAAATATTGGGCCTAGACAATTAGTAAGTTTAATTGAAAATAGCCTGATTCAGACGCTAGCTAAATACGATGTTAAAGCATTAACACGAAGTGATGCGCCAGGTGTTTACGTTGAGGAAGGTAAAATAGCTTCTTTGGGTTTAAGGATCAGGAAAGGTAAATCTTTTCATGGTCTAAGTTTAAATCTTGATATGGATCTTGAGCCTTTCCAAAGAATCAATCCTTGTGGTCATAAAGATTTGAAAATGATACAGCTTAAAGATTTCGAACCTGATATTGCTTTAGAAAGAGTGGCAGGTTGTCTTATAAACGAAATTCAATCAGTTTTTGGTTATGACGATATCGTGATGACTTATGAAGAAACAATATGAGATCAATTTTTGATGAATAACGATGAACTAAAATCTAATCTTTCTGCTGATACTGGCAAGATAACCAGTGCTAATAAGAAGCATAAAGTCGTTCAAGGTGAAAAATTACGTGGCGCCGAAAAAGTTGCCAGAATACCCATCAAAGTTATACCGACAGAAACAATGCTTCGTAAGCCAGACTGGATAAGGGTGCGGATTCCTGCGACGCCAAAAATTGCTGAGATAAAAAATAAGTTACGAAAACATAAGCTGCATAGTGTCTGTGAAGAGGCATCTTGTCCCAATCTGGGTGAGTGTTTTGGCGGAGGTACAGCTACATTTATGATAATGGGTGATATTTGCACGCGACGTTGTCCATTTTGTGATGTCGCTCATGGTCGTCCAAACCCTTTAGAAGGTAATGAGCCTCAAGAACTTGCCATTGCTATTGAAGATATGGCATTAAACTATGTTGTTATTACATCGGTAGACCGAGACGATCTTAGGGATGGTGGCGCACAACATTTTGCTAACTGTATTACCGAAATTAGAAAACGCTGTGATGACATTCAAATAGAAGTGTTAGTGCCAGATTTTCGAGGCAGAATGGAGGTTGCAGTTGATATTCTTAAAGATACACCTCCAGATGTCTTTAACCACAACCTCGAAACGGTGCCATCACTGTATAAGAAAGTACGTCCGGGTTCTGATTATGCTTACTCGCTCAACTTATTAAAAGCCTACAAAGCGGTAGCACCCAATGTGTTGACCAAATCTGGTCTTATGTTGGGAATTGGTGAAACTCTTGAAGAAGTAGAGCAAGTAATGAAAGATCTTAGGGCGCATGATGTCAATATGCTGACTCTAGGGCAATATTTGCAGCCAAGTAAAAGCCACTTGGCACTTGAGCGCTATGTTACTCCAGAAGAATTTGATGAGTTAGCTCGCATTGCAAAAACTCTTGGTTTTAAGCATGTTGCTAGTGGACCATTAGTTCGGTCTTCTTATCATGCAGATAAACAAGCAAAGGGAGAGGCTCTACCGACAGCCTAATTTCATGTCAAATAAACCAACATCTACATCAATTAAACCCAAAAAAACGGTTTCTCCAATTAAAACCGGAAGTTTTGAAAGAAGGTTGAGTTTAACTAAGGCTGGCTTAATGGTAGGTACCAAAATGGCTGGCCATATGACGGGCTCTATATTTTCTTCAAAAGAAAAGAGAGCAGAAAGTCGTAAAAGAGTATTATCTGAGCAGGCAATCTTTCTGGTTGGTGAGTTAAGTAAGTTGAAAGGAAGTGTCGTCAAGATTGGTCAGGTCATGGCTCTTTATGGAGAGCATTTTTTGCCACCGGAAGTGACAGAAGCTCTACATACGCTAGAAGAGAATACATTACCTCTAGAGTGGCCTATTATTCACGAGATTTTACTAAAAGAGTTAGGTGAAACAAAGCTTAGTTCTCTTGATGTTGAGAAAAAGCCTATTGGAACGGCGTCCTTAGGGCAAGTTCATAAAGCAGTTATTAAAGCTACTGGTGAGGTGATTTGCCTCAAGGTGCAATATCCTGGCGTTGCGCAGGCAATTGATTCCGATCTAAATGGCGTGGCTCAATTATTGAAATTAGCTCGAATAGTCTCTTTTGGGCCAGCTTTTGATGATTGGCTAGAAGAGGTGCGTACTATGATGCACCGTGAAGTTAATTATATATTGGAAGCCGAAACTACCGCACACTTTTCTGATATGTTAAAAAATGATACGCGCTTTATCGTACCTAGTGTGTATTTTGAATACTCTACGAATATAGTGCTATCAACTAGTTTTGAATCTGGTGAAAATATATCCAGCACTAAAGTAAGTAGTTTGCCGCAAACTCGAAAAAATAAAATTGCGAAAGCTGCTTTATCGTTATTTCTTGAAGAGTTATTTGTCTGGCATGAAATTCAGACAGATCCTAATTTTGGAAATTATCGTATAAGAATATCTGAAACAGGAGAGCTAGATAAAATAGTTTTACTCGATTTTGGTGCAGTACAGAAATATTCTTCGAAATTTATTGACCCTGTATGTCAGATGATCTGTTCTTCTTTTAACGAAGATGTTGAAGGGGTTATCAAGGGAGGTATCGAATTGCATTTTATGAAGCAAGAATGGCCACAATCAGTTTTAAATGAATTTGCTAGTGTTTGTATTGCTGTTCTTGAGCCGCTGGCTAAAAATAAACCACTTGCAGGGCCTGAATCATTTAACGCATCTGGAGACTATTGCTGGAAAAACAGTAACTTGCCAACACGTATAGCTAGGCGTGCAGCAATGTCAGCTATAAATCGATATTTTAAAGTTCCCCCAAAAGAGTTTGTTTTTCTCAATCGGAAATTGGTTGGTGTTTATACGTTTATTTCTGTGCTTGATGGGCAGTTTAATGGAGCTAGTATACTTGAACCATATGTCGACTCATTTTTAAAGCAAAGTCATTCATCCTATTAAAAACAGTCATCGCAAAGCCTGCTCAAATCCATTAGAATGCGCAGTTTTGAAAATCAAAATACTGTCCAATGCAGACTTTGTTTATCAGTTTCAATCATTTTGTATATCTATGGTTGGAACATCAACAGCTCTTTGTGACCAAATACAACGTTTTAGAGTAAGTATGCCCTGTGAGTAATCTTAATAATATTCGTAACTTTTCTATCATTGCACATATAGATCATGGCAAATCAACTTTAGCAGATCGTTTTATTCAAGTTTGTGGTGGGCTAACAGCTAGGGAGATGTCTGCTCAAGTACTCGATTCTATGGATATAGAAAGAGAACGTGGCATTACGATTAAAGCTCAAAGTGTGACATTAGATTATACCGCTAAAGATGGTCAGGTATATCAACTGAACTTTATCGATACCCCAGGGCACGTTGATTTCTCTTATGAAGTTTCAAGATCTCTTTCGGCATGTGAAGGTGCCTTATTAGTTGTTGATGCTGGACAGGGTGTAGAAGCTCAGTCCGTAGCGAATTGTTATATATCGATAGAACAGGGGTTGGAAGTTCTGCCGGTACTAAATAAAATGGATTTGCCGCAGGCCGATCCTGATCGTGTTAAAAAAGAAATAGAAGATATTATAGGCATTGATGCAAGTGGTGCTATTCCTTGTAGTGCTAAAAGTGGCATGGGAATCGACGAAGTGCTCGAAGCCATTGTTAAAGTAATACCTCCACCAGAAGGTGATATAGAAGCTCCTTTACAAAGCTTAATTATTGATTCTTGGTTTGATAATTATCTTGGCGTTGTTTCTTTGGTTCGTGTTAAACACGGCACTATAAAAAAAGGCGACAAAATCTATATTAAATCAACGGGTAAATCACACCTAGTTGACTCTGTTGGAGTATTTACTCCAAAGAGAAAAGAGACAAATATTCTAAAAGCCGGTGAAGTAGGTTTTATTGTTGCAGGCATTAAAGATATTCATGGCGCACCTGTTGGCGATACGATCACACATGCAAAAACACCTGATGTCGCTCAATTACCCGGATTTAAAAAAGTACAACCTCAAGTCTATGCAGCATTATTCCCAGTTAGTTCGGATGACTATGAAAGTTTTCGCGAAGCGCTTGAAAAGCTGACATTAAATGATGCTTCTTTACAGTACGAGCCAGAAACATCTGAAGCTTTAGGTTTTGGATTTAGATGTGGATTCTTGGGCATGCTCCACATGGAAATTGTTCAAGAAAGGCTTGAGCGCGAATATGATCTAGACCTGTTAACAACAGCACCGACTGTAATTTATGAACTTTTGCTGCGTAACGGTGAAACAATAAAAGTAGATAATCCATCGCGTTTACCTGATCCAGGTACGGTGGAAGAAATGCGCGAACCAATTGTTGAAGCAAACATACTTGTCCCCCAAGCTTATTTGGGAAATGTTATCAGTCTTTGTGTTGAAAAACGCGGTGTACAAAAAGACATGCAATTTTTGGGTGGGCAAGTGTCTTTAAAATATGACTTGCCAATGAATGAGGTTGTTCTTGATTTCTTCGATAAAATTAAATCTGTAAGCCGTGGCTTTGCTTCGCTTGATTATCATTTTGTTCGCTTTCAAACAGCGAGTCTCGTGAAGTTGGATGTATTGATTAATAGTGAAAAAGTAGATGCATTGGCACTTATTATTCATAAAGATAATGCAAATACCAAAGGTCGGTTACTTACTGAAAAAATGAAGGAACTAATTCCTAGGCAGATGTTTGATGTTGCAATTCAAGCTGCAATTGGAGGTCAAATTGTTGCTCGTCAAACAGTAAAAGCGCTGAGGAAAAACGTAACAGCGAAATGTTACGGTGGTGATATTAGTCGTAAAAAGAAATTACTACAGAAGCAGAAAGACGGTAAGAAACGTATGAAACAAGTGGGAAGTGTTGAGATTCCGCAAGAAGCATTCATGGCCGTACTTAAAATAGATAGCTAAAATCGATAGTTAAATTTAATTTTGTTTATTCTGACATAAACTAACAAAGAGGCCCTTATGGACTTTGATTTTCCATTAATTCTCGTCATTCTTACCTTTATCACGGGGATTATTTATTTACTCGATGTCCTATGGTTCTCGTCTAAGCGTAATAAATCCCAAGAAGATCCTTCTGCTAAGGCTAATGAGCTTGAAACGCCCTGGATTATTGAAACGTCTCGTTCTTTTTTTCCGGTCTTAGCCATTGTTTTAGTTCTGCGTTCTTTTTTAGTAGAGCCTTTTCAGATTCCTTCTGGCTCAATGTTACCAACACTAGAAGTTGGTGATTTTATTCTTGTTAATAAATTCGAATATGGCCTTCGCTTACCCGTTTTAGGTACTAAAATTGTTAAGTTGGGTGATCCTCAGCGTGGCGATGTGATGGTATTTAAGTATCCTGAAGATGGTAAAACAAACTATATTAAACGGGTTGTTGGTATTCCTGGAGACTTGATTAAATATGAAAATAAACAACTAACAATGAATGGCGAAATAATTCCTGAAAAGCTCTTAGCAAACCTTCAAAAAAATCAATTATTTGAAGAACAGCTTGGTGATGTAAAGCATCAGATATTTAAAACAACTCGTAATCCTAATTTAGGTGCTGAAGGTTTATGGAAAATACCTGAAGGTCATTATTTTATGATGGGTGACAACCGGGATAATAGTAACGACAGTCGCTTCTGGGGCTTAGTTCCAGATGAATTAATTGTAGGTAAAGCCTTTGCAATATGGATGCATTGGCCTACTTTAGGTTCTTTACCCAGTTTTTCTCGTGTGGGTGGTATAGAATAAATAAGTTAGAAAATATATTGCCAAGTTCTTATTAAGATTCAATTGCGGAGACTAAGAATGAATAATTATAAAAAACAGCAGGGTGCATCAATGCCTTTAGTCGTTTTGTTTGTTGGCATGGCTATGATTGTGTTAACGATTGCTTTTAAATTGTACTCTCCTTTTTATGATCACTGGCTTTTAACGAGTGTTCTTGAGTCTTTTGAAAAAGAAATTGATTTAAAGGAACTAAGTGCAAGAGAAATTAGAGCTAGATTTGATAAGAGATTAGCAACCAATGGTGTTAGAGGGTTTGTCAGTAGCCAGAGTTTAAGCGTTACTAAACAAGATGGTGTTTTATCAATTTATGTCGATTATGAAGTTCGAGTACCAATTTTTGAAAACATAGATGCTATTATTACTTTTGAAGAGTCATTAGAAAAACAGCTTTAATTTTTGTTCACATATATCAAGGTGTTTTGTAATAAATGAGTAACGGTCAATTAAGTGTTTTAGAACGAAAAATAGCTTACTCATTTAAGGATGAAACATTACTTGATCTCGCCTTAACTCATCGCAGTTTTAAAAGTAATAATAACGAACGTTTAGAGTATTTAGGTGATGCAATTTTAAGTTTTGTTATTGCAGAAGCTCTGTATTTAAAATTCCCTAAAGCAAAAGAAGGGCAGTTAAGTCGTTTAAGATCCCTTTTAGTTAAAGGTGTCACTTTGGCTGAAATAGGGAAAGATTTCCAGTTAGGTGATTATCTTAACCTGGGCGGCGGAGAGTTAAAAAGTGGAGGCTTTAGACGAGAATCAATCATAGCAGATGCTTTAGAGGCTATTATTGGAGCTATCTATTTAGATAGTGATCAGTCGATATGTAAGGATGTTGTTCTTGGGTGGTATGAAGATCGCTTAAGCAATCTCTCAATTGAGCACACAGAAAAAGATCCTAAAACTCGTTTGCAGGAATACCTTCAATCATTAAAGAAAGACCTACCAAACTATGAAGTCTCTGACATTATGGGGGAAGCTCATAATCAAACTTTCTTTGTTACCTGTCAGATTGAGTCATTAGATATTTCCACTAAACATAAAGGCTCAAGCCGGCGTATTGCAGAACAAAAAGCTGCAAAAGAAGCACTTAAAATTTTAGGTGTAAAGTAATCATTCTTTATACCTCGTTTTGCATTTTATTTATTCCTTGTTCAGGATTATAGATGCAAGAGATTACCTTGGAGAAGCGCAGTGACTGAATTAGATCTAGAAAGTATTTTAAACCCGAGTGAAAAAACACGATGTGGATATGTTGCTATTGTCGGCCGTCCAAATGTGGGTAAATCGACCTTATTAAATCATATTCTAGGTCAGAAAATTAGTATCACTTCTCGTCGTCCACAAACAACTCGTCATCAAATTCTGGGTATAAAAACTGTAGGTGATACACAGGTTGTTTATGTTGATACACCAGGCTTACATTTAGTAGAACACAAAGCTATTAACCGTTATATGAATAAGGCAGCATCAGATTCATTAAAACACGTAGATGTTGTTATTTTTGTTGTTGATCGTACTAAATGGACTGAAGAAGATGATTTGGTTTTGGAAAAAGTAAGAAATGCAAAAGCACCTGTTATTTTAGCGATTAATAAGGTGGATCAAAGCAAAGAAAAAACTCGTTTATTACCTCACATAGAAGCGTTGGCAGAAAAATTTAAGTTCACTGAAATCATTCCTGTATCTGCAAAACATGGCCATAACCTTCCAGAGCTTGAAAAAATAATTGATAAATATCTTCCTGACAGTGTTCATTTCTTTCCAGAGGATCAAATTACAGACCGTACGCAACGGTTTTTGGCTGCTGAGTTGGTAAGAGAAAAAATAATGCGTCAACTTGGTGCTGAACTACCTTATTCAGTGACCGTTGAAATTGAAGAATTTAAACGACAGAAGCAGATGCTTCATATTAGCGCCTTAATACTAGTAGAGCGAAGTGGACAGAAAAAAATAGTCATAGGCGAGAATGGAGAGCAAATCAAAACGATAGGGCGAGATGCTCGTAAAGATATGGAAAAGCTCTTTGATAGCAAGATTATGTTAAATCTTTGGGTCAAAGTTAAAAGCGGCTGGTCTGATGATGAAAGAGCATTAAAAAGTTTGGGCTATAGAGATGAATAGCGAATACTTATATGAAGCAGATGGATCAAGAAGCTGTTTATATACTCAATAGGCGAGTTTATAAAGAATCGAGCTTACTTCTTGATGTCTTCAGCCCCAATTATGGCCGTTTAAGTATTGTTGCTAATGGCGTGCTTAAAAGTAAGAAAGGCTGGTCTGCAATTCTCCAGGTTTTCCAGCCACTATTAATGACTTGGTCAGGAAAATCATCATTAAAAAATTTAGTGTCAGTGGATGCTCCTTCACCACCAATGTTATTACAAAGCCGAAGACTTTTCTCCGCATACTATTTAAATGAATTGCTTATAAAGCTAATGCCTCAAGATCAAGCAACTACAACAAGCTTTGCTCCCATATTTATAAATTATGCAAAGTCACTTCAGGATTTATCTAGTATCGTCGATATAGAAATACCCTTGAGAGAGTTTGAGTATCAGCTGTTGAATGATCTAGGTGTTTTTCCCGATATTACACACGATACATTTGGGAAAATAATACAAGCAGAAAGATGGTATCAATATGATTCCAATGTGGGTTTTAAGCCTGTTATCGTTTCTGATAGCCATGTCCAGTTTACTAATTCTGCGTATCTATTAGGTGATAATATTATTAAGCTGGACTGTTTTTCTTCCGACATGTGTGAAGACAAGCAATTTATGCTGCAACTTAAAAAGCTTATGCGCGTATTAATTCATGATCTATTAGGTGGTCAAGAACTTAAAAGTCGGGCTTTATTTCAATCTTATCAACCCTTTAGGAGCACTAAATGAATCGAGTTTTATTAGGTGTGAATGTAGATCATGTTGCTACATTAAGACAAGCCAGAGGCACTCGATATCCTGACCCTGTACAAGCTGCACTATTAGCAGAAGAAGCAGGTGCAGACGGCATAACAATTCATCCGAGAGAGGATCAGCGACATATCCAAGAGAGAGATGTTTTTATTCTAAAAGAAACATTACAGACTCGAATGAATTTAGAAATGGCCGTGACAGAGCGAATGTTAAATTTAGCGGATAAAGTAAGGCCGCCTCATTGCTGTTTGGTACCAGAAAAAAGAGAAGAGTTAACCACAGAGGGTGGTTTAGATGTGATCGCTCAAGAGTCAAAAATTAAAGATGCATGTGTGCGACTTGCTGAATATGGCTCTGAAGCTTCGTTATTTATTGATGCAGAAAAAAGTCAAATTGAAGCAGCTGTTCGTTGTGGCGCACCAGCTATAGAAATTCATACGGGCCATTATGCAGATTCATTAGATCCTATATCTCAGCTTAAAGAGCTAAATAAAATAATTGAGGGTGTAAGATTTGCAAGATCGCTTGGTTTAATTGTTAATGCCGGACATGGTCTTCATTATCACAATACTCATGCGATAGCGTCTATAGACGGTATTAATGAGCTTAATATTGGTCATTCAATCATCGCAAGAGCTATTTTCACTGGCTTAAAAGAAGCTATTACTGAGATGAGACTGATAATAGAAAAAGCTTCATCTAATAGATAAATGAGTCTACTCGCTTATGATTAAGGGCATTGGTACTGATCTTGTTTCAGTTGTACGGATTGAAAAGGCACTTGCGAGGCATGGAGATCGTTTCGCTCAAAGAATTTTAGGGCCGAATGAATACCAGGCTTTTTTGAGTCATTCTAGACCAGAAAATTTTGTGGCTAAACGTTTTGCAACAAAAGAGGCGACTGTTAAAGCGCTAGGAACGGGGTTTTCTAAAGGTATTAGTTGGAAGGACGTTCAATTGGAGCATTTAGCCTCTGGTCAGCCTAAGGTTGTCTTATCTAATGCTGCACTTCTGCTATACAAAGAGAAAGGCTGTCAACAGATTCATATTAGTTTAAGTGATGAAGATTCATTGGTTTCAGCGTTCGTCGTGATTGAGTAGAAAACCCACCTATTACTTAATCTGATAAATTAAGTAATAGGTGGGAATGCTTAGAAAGAAAGCTTCAAACCTAAAAATGCGCCACTTTCAAAAGTATGATTATCACTTATTTCTTCAACACCAACATTTAAATATCTATAGCCTAAAGAGATATCTGCACTTTCGATAATGCGATAATTGACTTGCAATCTAAAGCGACGAAACTCATCTGAATCGCCAAAAGCCAAGACGTTAGGCGCATAGTGAAGAGCTGTCTCTATTGACAAACCTGGTGATTCAGGAATATTCACTCGCACCGATCCACCAATACCTACAGCGGAACCTTTTAAAGGACCTTCTTTGAACAAATTTGCTGAGAAACCTATTCCTACTGTGGTTGGTAGGTTGGCAATAGCGGTTTGGCCTTTGGTATGAAGATCAATATTCATAATATTGATCGCTTCATCTTCATCTTTATAAAAATAACCTAAGCCAAATTGAGCATTCGAGTCTTCTTTGAAAAATGAGAAGTTACCTTGAATTGCATCATCGCTTATCCTCATATCAAACTCATTTGCTGATACTGTGGAACACATTAAAGTAGAACCACTTAATATGGACGCGATTAATAATCTATTTTGTATTTTTAACATACTGCTGATTTATCCTTCTGACATTAAAATGTTGTTTTTAAGCTTGTTTGGAAGATGATATCTGGCGCACTTCTTGGCCTTATATCTTCAATAATCACAAATTCAAATTTTGTTTTGGGAGAAAGGTGATGCAAGGTAGAAATGCTAATTTGTAAAGGGTACCAACCCAGTTCACGAATCTCTGTTTTAAATAAAGATGATTGAGCATCTAATTGGCATTTTAAATGCCATGAATTAATCGGGGAGTAGGCAAACCCAGTTCTAAATGTAAATATAAACGTATTTTGGTCTAATGTTTTTAGTGCTTCAATTTCACCAATGTAAGATACACCTGAACCATACCAAAAAGCTAAATTTAGTTCAGAAAGGCCAGACCTATTTTGAAACCAATCAGGATTAATTTGAGCAAAGCTAAGGCCAATATCAAACTTTTCGCTTCCTGTTTGTTTATCATAATCACCGGTAGGGAATTTTGTCATGAATGACCATCTTACGGAAGGGCTATTCTGAGGAGTTAACTGTCCTGTAATACTTAAATCACCCCAAGCAGAATTCCCATTATCAATGTCTAAAAGAGTTTCACCATCATTGATGAGAATCCAACGAAAATCATTTTCATTATTTGATTGACGGCCATTTTGTGGTAATTGAAAAATATCATGGAATTTATAAATAAAGCTATCTGACTTCCCTCCAGTATGCTTGATCCAAGGAATGCTGGCTGAAACTATGAAGTTTGGATAAACTTGATAGCTCAATGTGTTTCTCAGAACCCAGTTTTCGCCATCGATATAGAATTGATCACCATTTTTTGAGGTAGAACTTATGTAATTACTCAATTCAAATTGAGTATCAAGAGTTATCGCATTGACTTCTTTATTTACAATAATGTCAGGACGTGAAAAGTTAAATAAATTTAGAATTGGGCCGTTATTAAATAGCTTAATGCTATTTGTTTGAAAAAAATCAGCAGAGTATGAATTGCTTACGAATATAAAAAATAGAAACGTGGTGTTCAGTAACTGACGATAAGGCATAGGTTTTCTTTTTTTAGGTAATTCTGTTAAGCGTGAATCCATACTATCATGCGCTGAGAAAGAGTTTAAAATATAAATACATTTCAATATGTTTATTCAGCATCATTCTATATTCTGTGCCAAATCACTGATTAAACTTAATAAGAAGAAACGGGGTACAAATTGGCTAATCAGGAAATAATACACACTTTAAGTCGTTTACCTCTATTAACTAAAGTATGTTTTTTCAGTTTTGGCTTTACCTTTCTTTTGGCTGTATCGGCAGTTAGTTACCAGACTTTTTTAAATCTTCAAGATCATCGCGTTGAGCTTGAACGTTGTATTAAGAGTACGGTTGAGCCGCAACTCGAATTTATCAGTAAAAAAGTTTTGAAACAGGACTACCAAGCATTAAGCGATTTTTTTAATTCTTATAGTAGTAAATGTTCCGTTTCTTCAGCAGCTATAAACCTTGAAGATAATATGAGTACATTATTCTTCACGCTAATAACTAAATATGGGCAACAACTCGAATACGGTAATGTTATCGATTCAGAATATATTTCAAAAATATCCTTCCCTTTAAGTTATTGGAAGGCAGGTAATTTACAAGAAGGTTCTGCTTATTGGCTAGGAGAGCTAGAAGCTTCTATTGATTACCATGCTACTTATAGCAAGATAATTAATGAAGGTTTATCTCAAATACTTAGACATTTTTTGGTTAGTTTTGCGGGTACTATTTTAGGCTTTTTGTTGGGCTATAAAATGGTCATAAAGCGCATTAGAGATTTTATTAAACAGTTAAAATCAGAAACAAGTTATGAGGAACTTAAAGAGTATATTGACCAAGATAAAACAGAGTTATCATCATTATGGCTATCAGTTTTAAATTTTAAAGAAGGTCTTGATGGTAAAAAACTGAAAACTGACATTGAATATAAACAGTCTTTACAAAATTTGATTAAAGTTCAACGAGAGAGCGAATTGAAAAGCCAGTTTTTGGCTAAAATGAGTCATGAACTTCGTACGCCGATGAATGGCTTGCTTAGTTTTTCAACTTTGTTATTAGAATCTAAGTTAGGGGATGAGCAAAGAGAATACGCACAAACAATTCAGGCCTCGCTAGAGTCTTTACTTTATGTGGTTAACGATGTTCTAGATTTATCAAGAATTGAGTCAGGAGACCTAAATATCACCCACATACCTTTTAGCTTAAGAGGTGTCATATCGGGTGTTACTGCGTTATTGAAAAATAGAGCAGAAGCTAAAGGCTTAGAGTTTGAAACTAGAATGAGCTCTGATGTGCCAGATAATTTAAGAGGAGATCCGGTAAGAATTAGGCAAATAATAATGAATCTTGTAGCTAATTCAATAAGACACACCGATAAAGGTTATGTCCTCATAAATGTTATGTTACTTAAAAGCAGCTCACCAACAGATGATGACAAAGTAAATATTAGAATCGCGCTCGAAGATAGTGGCTTATCAATACAAAAACGAATAACAAAAGATCAGTCGGAGCATGATATTGGATTTTCATCAGAGTTGAGAGGCAAAAGAAGTTTAGGCTTAGATATCTGTTTTCAACTTGCAGAGTTGATGGGAAGCAACTTGTGTCATGAATCTAAAGAAACTGGAGGTTCCAGTTATTGGTTTGATCTATCGTTGCCGGTTATTTCCCAAGATACATCAAATCAGTTAATTGATTTAAGTGACTTGAAAAAAATAAGCGTACTTGTTATCGATTCATACGAACTAAGTAGAAAAATAACGCTTGAATTGTTAGAGGCGTGGGGAGTTATTTTTGAAGCTACTTCAAATGCCAGTGAAGCTTTAAAGTTAATTCAAAATTATTCTAAAGATGCAGAACCTGCATTTAATATGATTCTCTGTGATGATTTATTACAAGATTTATCGGGTATTGAAACTTGCCAAAGATTACGAAAAGTCATACCTTCTAATGTCCCAATAGTTATCTTGAGTTCTAATCCTCAATTAGGGGATGCGGAAGGTTTCTTTTTATCTGGTGCTAACGGTTTTTTAAGTAAGAAATTTAGAGATCCTTTTTTAAAGTCTGTAATGTGCCAGTCATATGCTGAGCGTTTTATACTAGGACAAAATAGAAGATTGCTTACCCGCTATACCGTGAATGATGCAGAAACTCATACAAAAGATTTATCGGCATCATCTGCTTTATCAACGGTATTGATTGTTGAATCAAATATTATAAATCAACAGCTAATTATGAATATGTTAGAGCAGAATCGCTGCACTGTAGATTTAGCATCAAATGGTTTCGAGGCAATAGAACTTTTCAAAAGTAACCAGTATGAGTTGATATTTATGGATTGTTCAATGCCAGATATGGATGGTTATGAAACTACACTCATTTTAAGAGAGATCGAAAAATCAAATTCTGATAGAAAACGTACTACAATTATAGCATTGACGACTAATGATATTGATGGTGAAGCGGACAGATGTTTTCAGGTTGGAATGGATGAAATAATGACAAAACCCTTAAAAATAGCAAAATTTGAAATGGTTTTAGGACGCTATATCCATTAAACTTTTTAGTATCAAATAATAGGTTTTAAACTATGAGAGCTTACATACGTCATCCTGCTGATGTACCCATCGAATTTTTACCAGTATCTGACCTGAAAGCTGTTAGATCAATTACTCAGGATATAAGCTTGGGAGGATTAAGTTTCAGCTCGAAGGTGAAGTTGCCTGTAGGCGCAATTGTAAAAGTAAAAATACCGATTGTGGAGCCTGCATTTGAAGCAGAAGCAAAAGTTATCTGGTGCTTATCTAGGCCTGATAGATATGAAGCGGGTATTGAGTTTACCTCTGAGCAAGATGCTTATACTGCACGTATGGTAGAGCAGATTTGTCATATTGAGCACTATCGGCTATGGGTTAAAGAAGTAGAAGGTAGAGATTTAGATGGCGAACACGCTGCCGAGGAATGGATAGGCAAGTTTGCTCATGACTTTCCAGATATAACCTAGTTTATATGATTAGTTGTTTAAGTGTTTGTTATATCAACAAATATTGTTATTTTTTGTCCCGGCTTTAAATATTTTTTCCTATCTAATTTGTTCCAAGTAACTAAGTCACTTATTGATACATTAAATTTTCCAGCAATTCTTGCTAATGAATCTCCTTTTCTGACGTAATAACCAACTTTTTGAATCATCTCTCTTTTTTTATAAATTGAGTTAATAGTTGGTTTTTGTGATTCAATTGAATTGTTTTTCGACCAAATTATTAACTGTTGTCCGGGTTTGATTGGGTCCGTAGGAGCCATTCCATTCCAACGTGCAAGTTCTCGTAAACCGACCTTATGTTCTCTAGATAAATCCCACATTGTATCGCCAGCATTTACTTTATAGCTTATTTTTTGTGTACCTTTCTTGGCCTGAATTTGTGCCTGCTTTTTTGTTAGTCTATTTTCTTGGCTAAGGTCATAGTAATTTGCTCCTTTAGACGCAGTAGGTATGAGCAATTTTTGTTTAGTTTTGATCATGTTTGATTTTAGATGATTTATATCCCTGATAAGCATTGGCGTGGTATTAAATTTTTTAGCTATTCTTATTAAAGAATCACCTGACTGCACACTGTAGCGTTGCCAATTTATGCGTTTTTCTGGGGGTAGAGATTTTAAGTTCTCTCTGAAAGTAGCTGCATTCTCAATAGGCACCAATAGGCGATGAGGGCCTAAAGGAGAGCTTGCCCACTGATTAAATCCTGGATTTAGTTGATAGACTTCACTTATATCGATTTCAGCTAATTTGGCTGCTTGAGCTAAATCTATCTGAGCACCAATATCTACTTTTTCAAAATATGGATAGTCAGATATATTTGGGAAAATAATTTCATACTTCTCGGGGTTTAAAACTATTTGAGATAATGCAATTAATTTAGGAACATATGCCCTTGTTTCTTTGGGTAAGTCTAAAGACCAAAAATCTGTACTCTTATTCTTAGCTTTATTTTTTCTTATAGCTCCTCTGACTCTGCCTGAACCTGAATTATAGGCAGCTAAAGCATGTAGCCAGTCCCCATCAAAAATTTTATTTAGGTAGGTTAGATAATCTAAAGCGGCTTCAGTTGAAGCAAGAACATCACGTCGACCGTCGTACCACCAGTCTTGCTCTAGGCCGTAAATTTTGCCCGTTCCAGGTATAAACTGCCAAAGGCCAGATGCTCTTCCATGACTGTAGGCAAAAGGGTTATATGCGCTTTCAACAAAGGGTAAAAGAGCGAGCTCCATAGGGAGCTCTCTATGTTTTACTTCATTTACAATATGATGGAGGTAACGCGAAGCGCGATTAAAAGTTCGAGTTAAATAGTTTGGATTTCTTATATACCACGATAATTGAGAATCTATTCGTGAATTATCTAGTGCTAAATCAAGCTGAAAGTTTATTCTGATTCGTTCTAATAAATCAGAATCCTTGACTAGTTTTTCAGTTGATCGAAGTGATAATAATTCTTTGTTGATTAGGCTTTCAAGTTCTTCGTCAGGTGTAAAAAAACCATAATTTGAAAAGTCATTTTTTTTGCTGGTATATTCTGAAAGTTCATTCTCAATAGGGTCAAAAGGGTAGTCTAGTACCTCAATGGCGCCAGATTTATTTAGGAGATTGTTATCTTTTGCAATATTTGAATTTAATTCTATGAAGCCTTCAGGGTTTTTTACTGCTTGAAATAAAAATGGCTCAGCATTTTTTTTAAGGTCGACCGTAGTATTAAATACCTTATTATCAGAGTCAGTATCTCTTTTATGGGTGAACTCTTTATCATCTGATATGTCTACTGCTTGTCCAGCTACAATTTGTGTTTCAACGACTCTTTCAGCGATCAAATCATTCGAACCTGACTTTGGCGTTGAGAATGTCTTTAGTTGGCTACAAGCAGCCAAGAATAAAAAGGAGATACAGATACTTAAGAGGCGCATAATTCCGTTAATAGTTGTCTTTGTTTGGTGGCAAGTCTATAGGCTTGTATTTAAACTTCAATGAATTTTAACTCTATTAAGAGAACGTAATTTTCAAATAGAATCAAAACATAAAAAGCCGGAAGTGATTTAAAATAAGTCTTTCGCTTTTCTGACAGCTCGAAAAACTTCAAAGTAGCTATGTTCTTTAATTAAACCTTGTTTTAAAAGACTTGAGTAAATTTCTGGATCACCATGCCTTAAAAAAGGATTGATCTCTAACTCAGTCGACAAGGATGTTGGTATGGTTGGAAGGTTGTGGTGTCGTTTTTCTTTGCACTCTTCAATATATGATGAAAGTTTATTATTTTCAGGCATCAAAGTTTTGGCAAATGCTAAGTTGCTCAACGTGTACTCATGTGCACAATAGATAAGGGTGTTGTTGGGAAGCGTGGCTAATTTATTAAGAGAAGTGAACATTTGTTCGGCTGTACCCTCAAATAAACGACCGCAGCCAGCAGAAAAAAGGGTATCCCCGCAAAATAAACTTGGCTGAAAGTAATTTTTACCATCACTGTCAATTTTGGGTATGTCGGCATAAAAAGCGATATGATCAAGCGTATGTCCTGGTACTTCAATTATTTTGAAATCAATACCAAAAAGATTGAAAATCTCATCGTTAACTAATTTATAATCAAGAAAATCAAAAGTAGCACCCTTGAACCCGAAGATTTTAGGGGAGTATTTTTCTTTCAATTTTTTGACACCACCAATATGATCAGGATGATGGTGTGTGATTAGAATGGCATGCAAATTTAAGCTATGCTCTATTAAAAAAAGGTCGACCGTTTTCGCGCACCCAGGATCAACGATAATAGCGTTTTTGTTTTCATCGAATAAACACCAAATATAGTTATCTGAAAATGCAGGTATACCCGTTATATTGATCATTGAATGCCTCTGAACTTATGCTTTAACTTATTTTATTTATTTCACTAAAGCTGTGTAAATTTCAAATGAGTTTGCCTTATATATAGGACTTGCACAAATGCAAAATTTAACTATCGGCCCAGCAATAAACTCAAATAAACAGAAAGAGCTGGAATCTTGGTTTCAGACTGCTTTGGGGCGTAATTTACTTGCTAATCAGCGTGAATTTATTTCTTCTATTATTCAAAGTTATTTTGGCGTTTTCCAGCTTGAAATTGGCGTTTCACACAGAGTGCCTGTTGGTAATCCGAGTAATATTGCGCACAAATATTTTGTAATACCTGAATGGTCTACTGATTTACCAGCAAATGTGCTGGTCTCTGAGTCTGATGAGCTTGGCTTGGATTCCGGTAGTGTTGATCTAGTGATACTTCATCATTCCTTAGACTTTGCAAAAGACCCACATCAAACATTAAGAGAAGCGAGTAGAGTATTAAAATCGACAGGACATCTCGTGATCATTGGTTTTAATCCAACTAGCTCATGGGGCTTAAGGAAAGTTTTTAATAGAAGTAAGCAAGCACCTTGGAATAACAGATTTATTAGTGGAAATAGAATAGTCGATTGGCTGAATCTGCTGCATTTCCAGGTTAGTGATGTTGAACACCATTATTACGGTCTTCCGTTTAATAGCTTAAGCTTACTAAAGCAGTTTTTGTGGTTAGATAATATCCTAAATCCTAAGGTACCATTAGGCGCTTATTATATACTGTGTGCTCAGAAACAAACCTTCTCACGCTTACAAACTAAACAGCGCTGGCAACCACCATCAAAAGCGGTAGGTTTACGATTAACGAGTTCTAGAAATATTCATAGTATTTCACAGAAAGCTCAAACTAAAAAAAATATGAACGACCAAAAAAGTTAAATTATTCTTTCAATTATTGGAGCAATGAGTGCGTCAAATTATTCTAGATACTGAAACGACTGGTATAAATCCACAGCTTGGTCATCGAATTATCGAAATTGGCTGTGTAGAAATGATTGATAGAAAGTTAACGGGAAAGCATTTCCATGTTTATGTAAATCCTCAAAGAGTAGTTGAAGCCGAAGCTATTTCTGTTCACGGCATTACTAATGAATTCTTAGTCGATAAGCCACTATTTAAAGATGTTGCTGAAGAGTTTTATCAATATATAAAAGGTTCTGAGTTAGTAATACATAATGCCGCATTTGATGTGGGATTTATTAATAACGAATTTTCAATGTTAAGACCTAAAATAGCGCCCGTTGAAGGCTATTGTGAAATTCTTGATACCTTGGCTATGGCAAGAAAAAAACATCCAGGTCAAAAAAATAGTTTGGATGCTTTATGTAAACGTTATGGTATTAATAACGCTCATCGTGAGTTGCATGGCGCATTATTGGATGCAGAAATCCTTGCTGACGTTTATCTTCTTTTAAGTGGAGGTCAAACCATACTGTCTTTAGATAAAGATGGTGGTGATGATTCTGGAGAAGCAAATTTAAGGAGAATTTCAGTTGATAGAAACGCCTTGCAGATAGTTTTGGCAAATGATGAAGAGTTAACGCTTCATTTAAAATATTTAGAGTCAATGAAAAAAGGTGCGGATGAGGTCATTTGGAATAAATTTTCCTAAAAATGATTACGAAAACATACAGTAGGAAACTTGTGATGATAGAAAAATGTGTTATAAATTAATTACCAAGCAAATTAAGTTAAGATTAATTTGAACATTTGTTACACGTTATACAATACTTTTATTAGAACCGTTATAGCTGTTGTAAATTTGTTTTTATCATTATGTTGTTTAAAATCATAAATTACGTTTTTATTAATTCGAACCGGATGTAATAACCTTCATGGCCCTTTCTTCGACAAGTTTAAGTTCGATCGAGCTGGTAAAGCCGGAAATCGAAAATACTATTCATCAAGCTGAAAAAAGCCTGGAACGGTTTCAGGAAAATAGAGACAGCGGCGAAGACCTTCAAAACTGTCTTGATTATCTTAATCAGTTGCGTGGTATTTTTGTTCTTGTTGAAGTAAAAGGTTGCGTACTTCTTTGTCAAGAATCTGTGAATTTAGCTAACGAAGTTCCAGTGGGTGCGAGTGATGATAAAAATACATTACTGACTAATTTAAGTAATGCCATCTTTATACTTAGGCGATATACAGAATATTTTTGCCAATACAAAAAAGACTACCCTGAGTTATTGCTGCCCATTATCAATGAGCTTCGTGTTGCCAGAAAAGCCAAACCTTATCCAGACTCTCATTTTTTTGACTTAACACCTAATCAGCATTTTGACTCAACAAGCCTTCTTGACCCTGCATACCAAACAAAACTAGAAGATTTTGAGCATCACGCAAAACGTTTTCGTCATATGTATCAGGTAGGTCTGCTCGATCTCCTGAGAGAAAAAAATACTGAGATAAGTCTTCGTTTAATTAATCGTGCTTCTCGTGGTTGCGTTAGATTATGTCATGGGAAAGCTATGGCTGAATTTTGGGCCTTAGTCTCAATACTCACTGAGGTTTGCTTAAGAGAGTCGATAAATATTAATGATCAGCGAAAGCGCTTATTTATGAAGATAGAGAAGTATCTTCGTGAAATGGCTTTGGTCGGCGAGGCTGTAACTGCTAAATCTGCACCAGATTCCATTCGTAAGGATTTACTTTACCTTGTGGCTCTTAGTGGTTCTCAAGCAGAGCGAACTCAAAATCTTCTTTTAGGTTTTAATGTTACACCTTTTGATTTTACAGAATTAGATTTGCAAAGGGAGAGTCGCCGACTGTTTGGTCCCGGTACAGATGTTCTCAAATCTTTATCCAGTGCACTTCAAGAAGAATTAATTCAATTAAAAGATAAGCTAGATATTTTGGAGAGACATGGCGAGCCTCAAGCTGAAGATATTAGTTTTATAGCCTCAGTTTTTGAGAAATTAAGTAGTACGCTTTCAATGCTTGATCTTCCCAAGATAAGTTCGGTATGCGACCAGCAGGTTAAGCGGGTTTCTCAGTGGGTAGAGCAAGAGAAGGATGTCACTGAAACAGAGTTAATGCAGGTTGCAGATGTAGTACTCAATATTGAACAAGCAATTAAATGCTTTGAAGAAACGGGTATACAGGCTGGTATTGATACGAATCAGCATGCTGTAGGAGAGCAGGGCCCATTTTTGATAGAGGCTATTTTAGTTGTTATCGAAGAAGCAAAGTCTGGCCTGTCTTTAGTTAAAAGGTCAATAAGTTCATATATTGACTCTCAAGGAGATAAGCTACATTTAGCTAATGTTAAGCAAGTATTACTAGGTATAAAGGGGGCAATGTCAATGATTGGGCAGGAACGAGCTTCCAAGTTGTTGGGTTGTTGTGTGACATGCATTCAAACGGAACTTTTTGAAAGTGAAGCGTTGCCAGAAACGATGTTTCTAGAAACATTAGCAGATGCCCTTACTTCATTAGAATATTTTATAGAAAGCATGAATGTAAAAGGTACCGTTAATGAGGCACTATTAAAATTAACTGAAGAATCACTCGATTCTATTGGTTATCATAATTAATTCATTACTATGATTGAATGGTTTGTTGCTTGCTTATACATAGTAAGTGGTTTGCTGCTTTTCTTAGGTTTCAGATTTTTATTCTCCCTATTTAGCATATCTTGGTGGCTTCCGGTTAAGTTGTTGAAGCTACTGATTTACTTCTTTTTAAGCGCGCTTTTTTTTGTATCGGCTAATCAACTATCAAGTTATTACATATCTGATATTGGAACTCAGATTGCTGAAATAGAAATTCATTATTTGGCTAAACAAAGATATTCAGTCACCTTAACTAAATCTGAGTTATCGGCCGACAAAACTCAGTTTAATATTAATGGAGATCATTGGCAGTTAGATTTGCGCTTAATAACTTGGCATCGTTTATTGGCTGGGTTAGGTCTAGATTCTATTTACAGGTTAGAAAGAATCAGTGGTCGTTATCAACTATTAGATAATGAATTAAATACTAGCCGCACAATCTATCAATTATCTGAAGATAAGATTTCAGACAAGTTATGGGCATACATTTCTTCGTATACAAACGGTTTGTTTTTTAGAGCAAATTATGGGGCTGGCTTATATGGACCTATGTCTGATAATGCAAAGTATGGCGTCTTTTTAACTGCAACTGGTTCAGAAGTTTTGCCTTTAAATGAAAGTGCTAAGAACGCTTTAAATCATTGGTAAGATGGTCAAATATGTCATTCATTTGGTTTCTATTTGGCTGTATCGATTAATAAAATCTATTACTCTTCTTTCTGAAAAATAAGGTAGTGATTGCTTTTCCGGCATAAAGCCAACATGTCCGCCATATCTAGGCGTTTCAAGTGTAATGTTGCTGTTGATTGAGGCTTGTTCAATCGGGTAGCATTCATCTGGAAGAAACGGATCATCGAGAGCATTTAAAATTAAGCTTGGTACTTTTATCTTATCTAAATGAAATAGACTACTGCTTTTTTCCCAATACTCTTCTGCGCTATTAAAGCCATTGAGCGGGGCTGTGTATCGCTGATCAAAGTCTTTAAAATTTTTCAATTTATTGAAATTATCAATATTAATTAATTCAGGAAAACGTAACTCTTTCTCTTTTAGCTTTTGTTTAAAGCTATTCAAGAAATTTTTCATATAGAGTTTATGACTTAATTGAGCTAAATGGTCAGAACTACTTTTTAAATCGCAGGGTACAGATAATGTAGCAGCAACAATAACCTTGGCTGGTATGTGATCATGATTTTTACCAAGATAAAGCAGTGTTCTATTGCCTCCTATACTAAATCCAATAAGTGCAATTTCTTCGTATTGATGGCTAAGAGCATGATCTATCACTAAAGCAAGATCTTCAGTTTTACCACTATGGTAGGAGTGGGCATGTCGGTTTGGAGTTTCACTACAGCCTCTAAAGTTCCAGGCCAGTGCATCCCATTTATTATCTATTGCAAAGCCCGCCATACCGGTAATATATGGACGACGGCTGTGACCTTCTAAGCCATGACTTAGAATAACGAGTCGTTTATTGTCTTGCCGGATCCAATCAAGATCTAAAAAGTCTTTATCGGGTGTTTCTATGCGTTCTCGTACAAAAGGTAATGGGCGTGTTTTTCTGAACAGAGATGGGTAAATGCTCTGAATATGGCCATTACGTAAAATAAAAGGTGGTAAGTAAGTCACTGCATTTTCTCGCTATGCTTTGATATTTGATAATTTAAAGCATAAACGCAATGACTGAAAGCTTTAAAAAAGCTGATTAATAAGGAAGCTAAATATAATACTACTAATTGCAGTGGCCAAAAAAACATCAATGAAGGTGTATGGTTTACTTTCTGGTTTCATGATCTAGTCTCATCAATGGTATGACTATTTGTAAATGAGTTGAACTAAAGCCAACATTTAATAATCTAGTCGAAGTTGTAGTTTTATGTTGTGTATGTGATGAATTGTTTGTCTTCATCTGCTTGCTATTTTAACTCATGATCAACTGTTTGTTACCTAGGTAATATAAAACATTGTAAAATGTGAGTTTGTGTAACAGCATGTTTTTTGATGTTGGCTAGACTTATATTATTCATTCTTTACTAACTTTATAGATGAGAGTACTTAATGCATTGGGATAGGGATCGGCTTTTAATGGATTTGAATAAATTTTCTTTTAGAGCAAAACCTGTTGTAAAAGGAGAAATTATTCATTATTACGACTTTTATGACATGAATTTTTATCATCAATTCGATGGCTTGGAGCAAAGAGTAGGGTGGATTGAAACTGGAGAGTTTCGATTAGTTATGCAAAGTTTTAAACCTGAAAATGCAAAAGCAACTGTTTTTATTTTTCATGGTTATTTTGATCATGCCGGGATATACCATCACCTGATTCGTTTTTTATTAAAACATGACTTTGCAGTTGTTGTATATGATATGCCAGGTCATGGCTTGTCTAGCGGTAAGCCAACTTCAATTACTACCTTTCAGCAGTATCAAGATGCAATGAATAACTGCTTGGATGTTTGTAAAAATAATCTACCTTTACCCTACCACTGCGTTGGCCAAAGCACAGGAAGTGCCGTTATTGTCGATAGACTTAAAAATGGAGAACAGTCTGAGCAAGTTTTTGACAAAATAGTATTACTGTCACCTTTAGTTCGTCCTAAAGGCTGGAGATCCATTGTTCGTATTCATTCAGTTATAAAGCCTTTTGTTAAAGTTTGGTTTCGTAAGTTTTCAAAAAACTCTGAAGATGTTTCTTTTTTACGCTTCCTAAGGGAGCATGACCCGCTTCAGTCAAAATGGTTGTCGGTTGATTGGATAAGTGCTTTAAAAGAGTGGATTCCTACTATAGAGGATGGAGACTGTATTAATAGGAAGGTATTAATCATTCAAGGTACTGGCGATAATACTGTCGACTGGAAACATAACATAGACGTACTTAAGCGGCTTTTTAGTGAGGTTAAGATTTCATATGTTGCAGATGCTCAGCATCATTTAGTGAATGAGTCATTAGCCAAAAGAGAAGCAGTATTTAAAGAGATGTTAGCTGAGATAGAAGGTTTATAGTTTTCCTACTCTAGAACAATACATATAAAAAAGGCCAATGAATGAATGTTCATTGGCCTTTTGCGTTACTTAAGATAAATTAAATTTAGAAAAGAACGCGGCATTTAATTGTGCCGGTAACTTTATTAATCTTCTCTTTCGCTAATGCGCTGCATTCTTTATTTACGTCTACAACAACATAACCTACATCTTCATTGGTCTGTAGGTATTGCCCAAGAATGTTTATGTTATTTTCTGACAGAACTTTGTTTATTTCTGACATGACGCCAGGAATATTTTCATGAATATGAAGGATTCGGTGGTTGTTGGGGTGAGTAGGCAAAGCAACTTCTGGGAAGTTAACAGAAGTAATTGAAGTGCCTGTATCGCTATAGGTAGCCATTTTTTCACCAACCTCAAAGCCAATATTTTCCTGAGCTTCCATGGTGCTACCACCAACATGAGGCGTCAAGATGACATTATCAAACTCACGTAAAGGTGAGATGAATTCTTCATCGTTAGACTTTGGTTCTGTTGGGAAAACGTCAATAGCAGCGCCTAGTAGTTTCTTGCTAGCAAGAACGGCACACAAAGCGTCAATATCAACAACCGTCCCGCGAGCAGCGTTTATAAAAATGCTGCCTTCCTTCATTTTTGAAAATTCGGCTTCGCCCATCATGTTTTGTGTAGAGTGAGTTTCAGGGACGTGCAAGGTCACAATATCGCAGATGGAAAGAAGGCTATCCATGGAGTCTACTTGAGTTGCATTACCTAATGGCAATTTTGTCACGACGTCGTAGAAGTAAACTTGCATACCAAAGCCTTCTGCAAGCACACTTAATTGGCTGCCGATACTGCCGTAACCAACTATGCCTAGCTTCTTGCCACGAATTTCATAGCTATTAGTTGCCGATTTTAACCAGCCACCGCGGTGAGCCATCGCATTCTTCTCAGGCACGCCACGAAGTAAGAGTATAGCTTCTGCCAGTACAAGTTCGGCAACGCTTCGAGTATTCGAGTACGGTGCATTAAAAACTGCTACGCCATGGCGTGTCGCTGCTTTTAAATCAACCTGGTTGGTGCCAATACAAAAACAACCTACAGCAATCAATTTGTTTGCGGCTTCAAAGACTTCTTTAGTCAATTGAGTTCTAGATCGAATACCGACAAAGTGAGCATCAGCAATTTTTTCGATTAATTCATCTTGCGCTAGAGATTTTTTGATGTACTCAATGTTGGTATAGCCAGCTTTATGTAATGTATTAATAGCGGACTCATGTACACCCTCTAAAAGCAAAAAACGAATTTTATCTTTACCTAAAGACGTCGTAGCCATATTTGCGTAAAACCTTTTAGTTTTTGGTGAATAAAACTCAATTTGTTTGAAGTTTTTTCAACTCAGTTTTTGAAGTGTTTTTAAATTCTAACAATAAGATAAAACTTAAAGATATTGTGTCTGAAAAAGGCGCGTATGATAACATATTCAGCTTTTTAGTCGTTTAAAATATTTTAACACTTTTATTATTTATATATATCATATAGATAGAATTATTTCTTAATAAGTAACATTAACTAATTTCAGTTTAGATGGATGATATTCTCTTATGGCGAGCTCAGAACAGATCGTTGAAGCCCTAAAAAAAATCGTTGAAGAAGGGAAAGTGCGTACAGATGAAGCTTCTCTGAGCTCACACGGTAAGGATTGGACTAAAATTTATGCACCCAAACCTACAGCTATCGTTTTCCCAAAAACGACAGAAGAAGTTCAAGGGATCGTAAAGCTAGCGAATGAGATGGATTTTGCATTAGTACCTTCAGGTGGTCGAACAGGTTTAAGTGCAGGTGCAGTTGCTGCTAATGAAGAAGTTGTTGTTTCATTCGATTATATGAACGCTATTTTGGATTTTAGTCCAAGCGATCAGTCGGTTCGATGTCAGGCAGGGTTGGTCACTGAGCAGCTTCAGGATTTTGCAGAAAAAAATGGTCTTTATTATCCAGTTGATTTTGCATCTGCCGGCTCAAGCCAAATAGGTGGAAATCTTTCTACCAATGCAGGCGGTATCAAAGTCATTAAATATGGTATGAGCAGAGATTGGGTTCTAGGTCTTAAGGTAGTGACGGGTGCAGGTGAAATTCTAGAACTTAACCGAGACTTGTTGAAAAATAATACTGGCTACGATATCAGGCATTTATTTATTGGCGCGGAAGGAACCTTAGGTTTTATTACTGAAGCAACAATGAAATTAACGCGTCAGCCAAATAATTTAACTGTTTTAGTCTTAGGTTTGAATGACATAACTAATACTATGGATGTACTTAAGTGCTTTCAATTCTCTCTAGATTTATGTGCATACGAATTCTTTTCAGAAGAAGCTATGCAGCATGTTCTAAAACATCATAATGTGCCTAGACCATTTGAAACGTCCGCGCCGTTCTATGCCTTACTGGAGTTTGAAGCTATTTCAGAAGAAGCTATGGATAAAGCCATGAATTTGTTTGAAGAATGTGTCGAAGCAGGTTGGGTTGTTGATGGCGTAATCAGTCAGAGTGAAACTCAGGCCAAAAACCTCTGGACGCTAAGAGAAGGAATATCCGAGTCCATCTCTGTCAGGACGCCTTATAAAAATGATATTTCAGTTGTTGTCTCTAAGGTTCCTGGTTTTTTAAATGAAATAAATCAAGTTGTAACAGAACATTACCCAGATTTTGAAATCATTTGGTTTGGCCATATTGGTGATGGAAACTTACATCTCAATATACTGAAACCACTTGATTTACCTAATGAAGAATTTTTTGCAAAATGTGTCAATGTCAATAAGTGGGTTTTTGATATTGTTGAAAAATACAATGGCAGTATATCGGCAGAACATGGTGTAGGTATGGTGAAAAAAGATTATTTACAATATACCCGATCCCCAGAAGAAATTGCCATCATGAAAGGCATTAAACTAGTGTTTGATCCAAAAGGGATCATGAACCCAGGTAAAATTTTTGATCTATAGTTTTGACTTATTGTTTTAATCTCAATAGCTCAGTTATTTATAGAATTTTGAGCCGTTATACCTAAGATTAAAATCTAGGGTGACGGCACTATTGAAGAATTAGTCTTCATATAACTTACATAATAATAAGTGAATTAACTCATGTTAAAAAAACTACCACGCTCTATGACTTCCCCCATTAAGACAATTACTTTATTAATAGGCTTATTTTTCGCCTCAATATCCCAAGCAGCGACACTTACCCCTCTTAAGTTTTGTATTTGGGATCCTGTTGGTTCAAACGGTCCTTTTATTACTTTTTTAAAACAAACTAAATTAAATGCCATTACTTGGGGTATTGATCTTCAATTAGAAGCCTATACAGATGAAAAAGTAGCATTTAACGATTTTAAATCGGGAGTGTGTGATGCTGTGTTTTTAACAAACTTACTCGCGCGTGAGCTTGTGCCATTTACAGCTGCATTCGGTGCGCCAGGTGCTATAAACTCTATTGATGAGCTTAAAACCTTGTCTGCTACATTGAATAGTCCTAAAGCAATAAACATTATCACGAATGGTAAATACGAAGTGTCTGGCATATTTCCAATAGGGGAAATTTACACTTTTGTGAATGATAAAAACAATGTAAGAATTTCTAGTATTAGTGGTAAAAAAGTATCAGTTCTGAATGGCGATGTTGCTAGTTCTCGTTTTGCTAAAGTGGTCGGTGCCTCGCCAGTACATACATCGTTGGCTACATGGGGTGGTCAGTTTAATAATGGCAATGTTGATGTGATGTTTGCTCCAGCTCTCGCTTACAATACCTTTGAATTGTATAAAGGTTTGGGAGAGAAGGGCGGTATTATCGATTTCAATATTTTATATGCAGTCATGCAGATGGTTGTTAATACTCAAAAAGTCCCTGAAGGTTTTGCTTCTCAAATGCGTCAGCATGCCCTATCTCGTTTTGATGAACTTGAAAATACTGTTAAGCAAGCAAAGAGTGAGATACCAGAACATTATTGGGTTAGGCTTGATGAGCCATCACTGAAAGAGTATGAAAACCTTTCAAAGAAAATCCGTTTAGACTTAAGGGATGAAAATGCATTTGAACCAAAAGCGATTAGTTTATTATGGAAAATTCGTTGTAAATTTAACCCTTCTTATACTGAGTGTGCTTCTCCAGAATAGTTTTTTAATAATGTGAGACTTTTGTATGATGAAACAAGTGAGTATTCATGCAAAAGACTCAAGACAAAAATACAAGGTTCAAATTATGTATCATGCTATTTTTACCAATGGGAAAGTCTTTGATCAAGCAATTAGTAAAGTTGTTTGTGTGGGTCGGAATTATGCAGAGCATGCGAAGGAATTAAATAATCCTATTCCTGATGAGCCTATTTTGTTTATTAAACCAGAATCTAGTATTGCTAATTTACATGGTTCAATTGAGATACCTCAAACAGATTGTCACTACGAAACTGAATTGGCTATTTTGATCGGGGCAGAATTAAAAAACGCTGACACTAATGCTGTATCAAAAAGCATTGCAGGTGTTGGTCTAGCTTTAGATTTAACAAGACGTTCTTTGCAATCTAAATTAAAAGAGAAGAGTCATCCATGGGAGGTGGCTAAGTGTTTTGATGGGGCTTGCCCTTTAAGTCAATTTATCCCTTTAGAAAATTTTGACAATGTTAAGCAGTTAAGGTTTTCACTTTCGATTAATGATGAACTTAAGCAAGAAGGTGACTCCAGCGATATGTTAAATTCAGTTTTGCCCCTAATCGCTTATATGAGTTGTTTTTTTACTTTAAGGTCGGGCGATGTAATCTTAACAGGCACACCTAAAGGCGTAGGGCAATTAAACGCATTCGATCAGTTAAGTTTTAGCTTAGAGATTTCTCCAAATCTTGGTTCTTTAAGTTTTGAGAGCTCAGTAACGTCCGCCGCTTAATATTTTTCAAATCGAGCGTGAGACTTAAATATTCCACTCGCGCTTGAATCTCTATATAATTCTTGGCTTTTTATTCAACCACTTAAATATCGGAAGTAAGTCAAGTGCCAGAAAACCTTATCACTATTGCAGATTATATTCGTTATAGCTTTTCGCGCTTTAACGCTGAGCAGGTGTTTTTTGGTCATGGTACCGATAATAGCTGGGATGAAGCAGTTAGCTTAGTTTTACAAATTCTGGATTTACCCTGGAATTTCGATAAAGAACTATGGTCTTGCAGATTAACAGCTGGTGAACGGCGTCAGATTCTTGAAGCGCTAGATAAGCGTATAAATCAACGCATACCTTTACCTTATATTACGCATCGAGCATGGTTTTGTGATTATCAATTTTATGTTGATGAGCGAGTATTAATTCCTCGATCACCGATTGCGGAGCTAATTCAAAATAATTTTGCACCTTGGGCCGACTTTGAGCTTGAACCACCCGAATTTATTTTGGATTTATGCACCGGTAGTGGCTGTATCGGTATAGCATGTGCGCTTGCCTATGAAGATGCTGATGTTGATTTAATTGATATATCTGAAGATGCTATTCAGGTAGCAAATAAAAATATTCTCAACTTCGAACTTCAAAATCGTGTAAGAACAATACAATCTGATGGCTTAAATGCGCTCAATCAAGACTACAAAGGTAAGTATAAATTAATCGTTTCTAATCCACCTTACGTTGATAAAGAAGATTTCTCTGGTATGCCAGAAGAGTTTAAAGCAGAACCAGAATTAGGTTTGGTGTCTGGCGATGATGGCTTGTATTTGGTTAGGCAAATACTTTCACAGGCAGCAAACTTTTTAACAGATGATGGTTTACTCGTTGTTGAAGTAGGTAATAGTTGGGTAGCACTTGAAGATGCTTATCCTGATGTCCCATTTACGTGGATAGATTTTGAATTTGGTGGTCATGGTGTTTTTGTGATTCGAGCAGAAGAACTTAAACAATATGCTTGGTAGGAGTTAATTATGTCAGGAAATACATTTGGAAAACTATTCACGGTTACGTCTTTCGGTGAAAGTCATGGTAAAGCCATTGGTTGTATTGTTGATGGTTGTCCTCCAGGTATCGAACTAAGCGAAGCAGATTTGCAAGTAGATTTGGATAGAAGGAAGCCAGGAACATCTCGCTTTACGACTCAGCGTCGCGAAGCCGATGAGGTGAAAATTCTTTCAGGTATTTTTGAAGGAAAAACTACGGGCACACCCATCGGGATGATGATCGAAAATACTGATCAGCGTTCAAAGGATTATTCAAATATAGCGAATACCTTTAGACCTGCTCATGCTGACTACACGTATATCCAAAAATACGGTGTACGTGACTATCGTGGTGGTGGTCGGTCTTCAGCAAGAGAAACTGCAATGCGTGTTGCAGCGGGTGCAATTGCAAAAAAATATCTGAAGAATAAATTTGGTATAGAAATTGTTGGATATCTTTCACAGTTAGGGCCAATCAAAGTTGAAACGGTGGATGAGTCAATCATAAATGACAATCCTTTTTTCTGTCCTGACGCCAGTAAAATTTCTGAAATGGAAGATTACATGAAAGCCCTGAATAAAGAAGGGAATTCAATCGGTGCGAAAATTACCGTAATGGCTAGAAATGTTCCGCCCGGTTTAGGCGAACCTATTTTTGATCGATTAGATGCAGAATTAGCCCATGCATTAATGAGTATCAATGCTGTAAAAGGTGTTGAAATTGGGGCAGGGTTTGATTGTATCGAGCAAAAAGGTACAGAGCATCGTGATGAAATGATGCCTGAAGGTTTTCTATCAAACCATGCTGGTGGTATTTTAGGTGGTATCTCTTCTGGGCAAGATATCATCGTCCATATCGCTCTAAAACCAACTTCAAGTATTCACATCCCAGGTAAAAGTATTGATATAAAAGGCAATGCCATTGAGGTTTCGACGCACGGAAGACATGACCCTTGCGTTGGTATTCGTGCAACGCCCATTGCCGAAGCAATGATGGCAATGGTGTTAATGGATCACCTGCTACGAAATCGTGGTCAAAATGCCGATGTACAACCAGAAACCCCTAGAATTTAATTATAAAATAAGTTAAGCACACACTATGAATGTTTCAGATTTCGACTTTGATTTACCCGCTGGTCTAATTGCGCATTACCCTATGCCAGAAAGAACTCAAAGTCGTTTATTAGTGGTTAATCCAAAATCTGATAATGATGTTGAAATAGAGCATAAAATATTTTCAGATGTCGAATCACTAGTGCAGCCTGGTGATATCTTAGTTTTTAATGATACCAAAGTTGTTCCTGCCCGCTTATTTGCGCAAAAACAAACGGGCGGTAAAATAGAAATTCTCTTTGAAAGAGCTATTGATGAATTTACTTTTCTTGCCCACGTTAGGTCCAGTAAATCACCAAAAGCAGGTTCTGTTCTCGTTGTTGAAAATGATGTAAAACTCTCAATGAAAGGCCGTCAAGATGCGCTTTTTATCTTGCAGACACCTAGTGATTTATCAGTATTTGATCTTCTTGAAAAACACGGCCATATACCTTTACCTCCCTATATCGAAAGACAAGACGAAATGCTGGATGCTTCCCGCTACCAAACTGTTTATGCCCAAAAGCCAGGTGCTGCAGCAGCGCCTACAGCAGGCTTACATTTTGATGATGACTTGTTAAATAGACTCAAAGCAAAAGGTGTAAAAACAGCATTTGTTACGCTTCACGTTGGCGCCGGAACATTTCAACCCGTTCGCGTAGATAATATCCAAGATCATGTCATGCACTCTGAGTGGATTGATGTAAATGAAGAAACTGTTAAGCAAATTAAAGAAGCCAGAGAAAAGGGTGGCCGAGTTATCTGTGTTGGTACCACAAGTGTTCGTAGTTTAGAAACTGCTAGCCAATCTGGTGAGTTAAAATCATTTCAGGGTGATACTTCAATTTTTATCTACCCAGGTTATAAGTTTAAGAGTGTCGATGGGTTAATTACTAATTTTCATTTACCAAAATCAACGCTACTAATGTTGGTGTCAGCTTTTTCAGGTAAGCAAAATATATTATCTGCTTATGATCAGGCCATTAAAAATAATTACCGCTTTTTTAGTTATGGTGATGCGATGTTTTTACATCCTTTGAACTCTTGAGTTAACGAATAAACTAAATCTTATTAAATTTTTTATATGAAACTGGAGTTGTCTTGAGTCAGTCTAAGTGTTTTATGAACTTCGAGTTAAAGAAAGAAGATGGTCAAGCCCGACGAGGTGAGATTTCTTTCCCTCGTGGAAAGATTCAAACGCCCGCATTTATGCCTGTTGGTACCTATGGCACGGTAAAAGGCATGCTCCCAAGAGATATAGAAGAAATTGGTGCAGACATTATACTCGGCAATACCTTCCATCTAATGTTAAGACCAGGTACCGATGTTGTTGAAAAGCATGGCACGCTCCATGATTTTATTCATTGGGATAAGCCGATCCTGACTGACTCAGGCGGTTTTCAGGTTTTTAGCTTGGGTGAAATGCGTAAAATTACAGAAGAAGGAGTTGTATTTAAATCTCCTATTAATGGCTCACCTGTTGAGCTAACACCCGAAATATCAATGGATGTTCAGCGAAAGTTGGGTTCCGATATCGTCATGATATTTGATGAATGCACACCATTCCCTGCGACAGAAGAGCAAGCGCGTACATCTATGGAGCTGTCTCTAAGGTGGGCTAAAAGAAGTAAAGAGGCGCATGGTGATAACCCATCTGCACTTTTTGGTATCGTCCAAGGTGGCATGTACGAAAATTTAAGAGATGAATCTCTTGAAGGTTTGGTTGATATAGATTTTGACGGCTATGCCATTGGTGGCCTTTCTGTTGGCGAACCCAAAGAAGAAATGCTCAAAGTTCTGAATCACCTTAGTCATAAAATGCCAGCCGATAAGCCGCGTTATTTGATGGGTGTCGGTAAACCAGAAGATTTAGTTGAAGCTGTTCGTCGTGGCATAGATATGTTTGACTGTGTTATGCCTACGCGAAATGCCCGCAATGCACACCTATTTACATCTAAAGGTGTGGTGAAAATACGCAATGCATTCCATAAAGAAGATACCTCACCACTAGATGACCAGTGCGATTGCTATACCTGTAAAAACTTCAGCCGAAGCTATTTGCATCATTTAGATCGTTGCAAGGAAATGCTGGGCGCTCAATTAAACACCATACACAATCTTCGTTATTATCAAAATCTAATGAGTGGTTTGCGTCAGGCAATCGAACAAGGTAAATTGTCGGCCTTTGTAGATTCCTTCTATGCGCAGCGTGGTGAAGAAACACCAGAATTTTTTGATCAACAAGCTGAATCTGAATCTAACTAGTAATATTTAAATTAAAATTAAATCCATAAAGGGAATAAGTAAATGAGACTACTCGCAAAGATAAGTGTTTTATTAATGACAGCTTTTTATTCACTCTTCAGTTTTGCTGAAGGTGCATCTGTTATACCAGAAGGTCCAAGTGCAATCATGCAGCTTGTATTTTTTGGTGGTTTTATTCTTATTTTCTATTTCTTGATGTGGCGTCCTCAGTCAAAAAGAGCAAAAGAACATAAAAACTTAGTAACATCATTAAGTAAAGGCGATGAAGTCATTACTAATGGTGGTATTGCAGGTAAAATTTCTAAAGTGACAGAAGACTTTATTACCATGGAAGTCTCTGAAGGTGTCGAACTAAAAGTTCAAAAAGTTGCTATAGCCGCTTCTTTACCAAAAGGTACATTAAAAAGCATTTAATAAGCATTTTTTACAATGAATGCTTTAGCAGTTTGTGTGACATTTCAGCTAATAAATATTGAAATAACGTAAGGTTTTAAAAGTTTAATCACGCTTTGAGAGAACCCTCATTATCTGAGGGCTTTTTCTATGTGAGAATGTCATGTTTTACAAACCATCAAAATAATAGGACTTGGGGTCACCATGCTCAATCAATATCCCGCTTGGAAATATATTCTTTTATTAATTGCGCTAGGAATTAGCGTGATTTTCTCTTTACCAAATCTGTATCCTGATGATTATGCGGTTCAGGTAACGACTTCACAAATTTCTATTGAAGTTGGGCCAGAGCTTGAGAAAAAAGTTGATGCGCTTTTAACTAAAGCAAACATCGAATCAACAAATTTAGAATTTAAAGATAGAAATATCCTTATCCGTTTTAAGGACAGCGAGTCACAACTTGCTGCTCAAGATGCGCTCAAGGATGGTTTGGGTGGTGATTATGTTGCAGCCCTAAATATGGCAGCAAGCACACCTGATTGGCTTAGATCATTTGGTGCTGGTCCAATGAAATTAGGGCTGGATTTACGAGGTGGTGTTCACTTTTTGTTAGAAGTGGATATGGAAAAAGCATTAAGTCAAAAACTTAAAGTCACCATGAGTGAAATGAAAACGACCATGCGAGCTGAAAAAATTCGTTATCGCTCAGTCGATTTTGAAGGGATTGATGGTTTAAAGCTTAAATTTACTTCTGAAGATGAAATGAATTCAGCTGTCTCTCATATTGCTTCTAAGTATCGCGAATTTACTCGTGCAACCCTAAATGAAGACGATGGTTTTTACCTGATGCTCCATCTTTCTGAAGCGCGTATTAAAGAAATTGAAGATTATGCTATTCAGCAAAACTTGATCACTCTTAGAAATCGAGTGAATGAGTTAGGTGTTGCAGAGCCTTTAGTGCAGCGTCAAGGAAGAAATCGCATAGTTGTTGAATTGCCCGGTGTCCAAGATACTGCAACCGCAAAACGAATCATTGGTAAAACTGCGAATTTGGAATTTCGTTTAGCCGCTAATGATGATGCAACAAGCCGTAATTCTCAGAAATTTAGCTTTAAAGGAAACCCGCTACGAACAGCTGTACTTGAAGATGACATTATTGCAACAGGCAGTAATGTATCAAATGCAAACGCGGGTTTTGATGAGAATGGTGTTGCGCAGGTCAATATCAGCCTTGATGGTGTTGGCGGGAAAATGATGCTTGAGGCGACCAAACAAAATATTAAACGCGGAATGGGCGTTCTTTTCATTGAACAAAAATCTGAAACGTTTAAGAAAATTATTGATGGTGAAGAAGTTATAGAACGACGTAATCGTGAAATACGTGAAATTATTAACTTAGCAACTATTCAAGGCGCGTTTGGTAATTCTTTCAGAATTACTGGCTTAGACTCATCTACTGAAGCAGCAGAATTGGCGCTTTTATTGCGAGCGGGTTCTTTAGCCGCACCTATTTATTTTGTGGAAGAGAGAACAGTAGGGCCTAGTCTAGGACAAGCCAATATTGATGCTGGCTTGATGTCTATGCAGATTGGTTTTGGCATGGTTCTCCTGTTTATGATTGTTTATTACCGAGTATTTGGCATCGTTGCGAATATTGCTCTAGGCATCAACGTTTTAATGTTATGTGCCTTAATGTCAATGCTGTCTGCGACGTTAACCTTACCGGGTATTGCAGGTATTGTTTTAACCGTTGGTATGGCTGTCGATGCGAACGTACTGATATTTGCTCGAATTAGAGAGGAACTAGCGAATGGGCTGTCGCCTCAGCAAGCTATTCATTCTGGTTATAGCCGAGCATTTGTTTCAATCTTTGATGCGAATATTACAACCTTATTGGCCGCAGTAATTCTATTTGCTGTTGGTACAGGCCCTGTTAAAGGTTTTGCTGTGACATTATCTCTAGGTATTCTTACATCTTTGTTTACCTCAGTTGTATTTACTCGCGCCATTGTCAATTTGATTTATGGTGGTCGACAAGTTGAAAAGCTTTCCATCGGTTATGGACAATGATTATGAATAAACAAATAGATTTTATGGGTAAGCGAAAAATTGCTGCCATCTTTTCAATCACCTTACTATTGGTGTCAATTGGGTCGATTGCATTCAAAGGTTTAAATTTAGGATTAGATTTTACGGGGGGTACCTTAGTAGAGTTAGAGTATAAAATTGCACCCAATTTAGAGGATGTTAGAGTTCAGCTTTTCAATTCGGGTTATGAGAATGCGGTAGTACAAAACTTTGGCGCTTCTACATCGGTTCTTGTTCGTTTAGCTGAAAGTTTTAATGACAAAGTGGGGCTTGAAGTAGTTTCATCTCTTACTTCAGGTGGAGATACCGTAGAGCTTAAACGAGCTGAATTTGTCGGCGCACAAGTTGGTGAAGAGTTAAGAGAGCAAGGTGGTTTAGGTCTACTCTTAGCGCTTGGCCTTGTGATGATCTACGTTGCTTTGCGCTTCCAGTTTAAGTTTTCGGTTGGTGCCGTCGCAGCGTTAATTCATGACGTAATTATCGTTGTTGGTTTCTTTTCAATACTCGGTTGGGATTTCGACTTAACGGTACTAGCTGCTTTATTAGCGGTAATCGGTTACTCGTTAAACGATACCATTGTTGTTGCTGACAGAATCAGAGAAAACTTTCGCTTGCTTAGAAAGATTGGACCCCTTGAAGTTATAAATATTTCTTTAACGCAGACCTTATCAAGAACGATTGTGACTTCTTTAACCACCATTTTAGTGCTTCTTGCTCTATATTTTTTCGGTGGTGAAATGATCAATGGTTTTGCAAAAGCATTATTGGTGGGTGTTTTTATAGGAACATATTCTTCTATTTATGTAGCTAGTAATATTCTTTTACTGATGGGCATAACAAAAGAAGATTTGATAGCACCGGTAGTAGAAAAAGAAGGTGAAGAACTTGATGAAATGCCTTAATCGGCTTATCTCTATTTAATACGATATTTAGTAATAGATAGTTAAAATAAAAAAGGAGTCTAGTTTGGCTCCTTTTTTTATTCAAATTTATATTGTGTAGCTATTTGCAACAATATATTTTTTATTGCGTTGCGTGATGCTACAATAAGTTCATCTAAATAATTTACCGAGGTAAATGATATGGCTAAACATACTGCGATTCGTTTAGAGAATAGTTTAATGCTGGCTGCAAAAAATGCGGCTGTTGTACATAAAAGAACTGCTGTTGAGCAAATTGAGTATTGGGCTGAGTTAGGTCGTAATATTTCTCGCTTTGTAGACCCAGAAGCTTTGATAGCTTGTAGCTCAGGTCTTGCTGAGCTTAAGGTAGAAAAAGTCGATGCCAAGCCTATTAATCCAATGGATGTGTTTAATAATCTTGAATTGAAACGAAATTCTGGTGAATTGGCTTCGTCTATTACCACGACTGCTTTTCGCTACAAAGCATCTGATGATTATTTCGGAATGCTTGAAAGAATCGATGAGAAGGGACAGATAAAAATAGGCACATTCAAAAATGGTGTATTTAATGCGATGAAGGAAACGCTTAATTGAATAAGAAACAAATTTGGTTATTAGCGGGTGGAAATGGCGCAGGTAAGACAACGTTTTACAATACACAGCTAAAATCAATGAAACTGCCTTTTATAAATGCAGATAATATTGCACGAGAATTATTTCCTCAGAATCCGGAAGAGCATAGTTATCAGGCAGCATCTATTGCAGAGGAAGTCAGAAATAGGCTGGTTGAAGAAGGCAAAACATTTTGTTTTGAAACCGTCTTCTCTCATCCATCAAAAGTTGATTTTTTAGCGAAAGCTAAAGCTTACAACTATGAAATTATTCTTGTCTTTATCCACTTGTCATCAATAGATCTTAATAAAGCGCGTATTTCACAAAGGATAGAGGAGGGCGGGCACTTTGTCCCTGACGATAAGGTCGAAACCCGAATCCCCCGAACCTTAGAAAATATTAAAACGGCTATTCAATTAGTCGATCAAACCTATTTACTTGATAACTCCGACTGTATTCAGCCTTTTAGACAAGTCGCCGTGGTGAAAGAACACCAGGTAGAATTTAAAGTTAAACCAGTTCCCGAATGGGCTTCCTTTCTTTTAAGTGATCTTGTCTGAATAGTGCTAACTTAATCAATATTCATGAATAATAACGTTCGTTGAGCCCGTCGAAACAGATAAGAAACGTGAAACTGAGGTTTGTCCTTCAACAAGTTCAGTGAGCGGGAGTTTAAACAAGTTACTTTGCCCACCAATTTTCTATACCTAGCTTATAGGGTGTTAGATCGTGTTTTTTGATCGATTTTGGCTTTTCAAATTTCTGCCATGAAGCAAGTCGATGATAGTTCAAATGCCAATTTGGAATGGTGTAGTATTCCCACAGCAACACTCTATCTAAAGCGTTCATTGATGTAACTAATTCGCTTCTATTCTGAGCAGAAAGAACCTTTTCAATAAGTGAATCAACAACAGGATTATGAATTCCAGCATAATTCTGACTACCTTCAATCATGCTGGTGCTGGAATGAAAATAATCGCGTTGCTCATAACTAGGAGCATGCCCTTGCGATAAGGAAACTGTCGTCATATCAAAATCAAATTGATCCAACCTTACTTTATATTGCGCGGTATCTATTAGCCTGGGAATAGCAATAATACCCAGTCGTTCCAAATTTTTAATGAAAGGAAGGAGTACGCGTTGAATGCCTGCTTGGCGCATTAGTATTTCAAATTCAAATAGTTTACCTGTCTGCTCATGAACGAGTTGTTGATCTTTTAACACCCAGCCAGCTTCCTTTAAAAGTTTACTAGCTTGCTTAAGCTGAGTTCGTATATTGCCATCTGCATTAGTAATAGGAAGGGTAAATTCTTGCATGAAAAGTTCTTTTGGTAATTCACTCTTGAAAGGATTGAGCAACTTAAGTTCTTCGGTATTAGGTAAGCCTAGGGCCTGGAAATCTGAGTTGGGATAAAAGCTTTGATTACGTTTGTAGGCGTCGTTGAATAAACTTTTATTGGTCCATTCAAAGTCAAACATTAAGCTTAAGGCTTCACGAACTCGTTTATCCTGAAAAATGGGACGTCTTACGTTAAAAAAGAATGCTTGGGTGGCCGAAGGAATTTTATGCACAATTTCTTCTTTTATAACTTTACCTTCATTTATAGCAGGGAAGTCATACGCCATGGCCCAATTTTTCGCAGTGTAGTCATAAAATAAATCAAATTGCCCTGCTTTAAAACCTTCGAAAGCAACGCTTTGATCGCGATAATAATCGATAGTAACAGAATCAAAATTATAACGACCTTGATAGACATTTAGATCTTTTGCCCAAAAAATATTACTACGTTCAAGTGTTATTTGCTGCCCCATTTTAAAGTCTTTTACTTGGTAGGGGCCGCTTAATAATGGCTTGATTTCGCTGCTGCGTTCGAAGTCTTTATCTATCCAAAAATGTTTGGGTAAAACAGGTAGTTCACCTGTTCTGAGGATATTGGCTCTTTGATGTTTATCTTTAAATGTAAAGCGAACAACTTTGTTATTAATTACCTCAACAGATTTAACACCTAAAAGCATTTGTTGAAAACGTGGATGCCCTTTTTTAACTAAGATTTGATATGAGAAAACGACATCTTCTGCAGAGATAGGATGATTGTCATGAAATAAAGCTTTTGGATTAATGCTAAATTCTACCCAAGATATATCACTTGGGTAGCGAAGTGATTTAGCGATTAAACCATAGGCACTTTGAGCTTCATCGGCTGAGGGAGAGTAGTCACCGGTTCCAATAAGTAAGGTTTCATTCAACTCTGAGAAGCCAAATATAAACTGGCCAGGTGTATTGAACGGACTCATTCCCTTCAAGGTATAAGGATTTAATGAATCAAACGAGCCAAAGCCCATCAATTTTAGATCACCACCTTTTGGTGCGCTTGGGTTTACAAAATCAAAATACTTAAAGTTTTCATCGTATTTCAAGTCACCATAGAGCGCAAAGCCATAGCTTTCGATTATAGTCTCATCGGCATGGGAATAGGGTGATGACAAAGCAGTGACCACTGTAAACAACAGTAGTATTGCTTGTTTGATTGTTTCTGGAAGAGTGAAATAGCGAACTGGCTTGGCAATGCAAGTCATATCTATAGGTTTCCTTAGCTTATAAACTTAGCTTGCTTGAAGCATCTAAAAAGACGTTAACTATGAAAGTTTTAGATGCAATGAGCAAAAAATTTTAACTAGGATAATAACTCAATAATGCTTGAAAAATCGCGTTGACCGTCACCTTGTTGTTGTTTTTGTGAATATAGTTGCTGTGCTAATTTACCTAAAGGTGTTTTAGCGCCGGTATTATCGGAATTTTCCATGGCTAGACCTAAATCTTTCAGCATTAAATCAACCATGAAACCAGGCTCGTATCCTTTTGAGGCCGGGCTAGTTGCCATAACGCCAGGATAAGGATTATATTTTTCAAGACTCCAGTTCTTACCAGAACTGGCCAGCATGATTTCAGAAAGAACACTTGGATTTAAACCATTTTTCTCCCCGAGTTTAAGTGCCTCACTTGTACCTATCATGTGTATTGCAAGCAGCATGTTGTTGCACATTTTTGCAACCTGACCAGACCCACTTGGGCCTGCATGAAAAATATTCTGACCCATATCTTTAAGAATTTCTTTGCCCATTAAGAATGCAGATTCACTGCCACCACACATAAAAGTGAGTGTGCCTGCTTGTGCTGCAGTGACGCCGCCAGAAACCGGAGCATCTAGCATTAAGGTGTCATTTTCTTCGCAGGCTACATGGAGGTCTCGCGCTGTTTCAGCATCGATAGTTGAGCAATCCATGAACAATAGATTATTTTGGAAATGAGCAAGCAGGCCGTTGTCTCCCAAAATAAGTTCACGAACATGCTTTCCGGCTGGAAGCATGGTAATCAGTATTTCAGCGTTTTCACACGCTTCAATCGCATTTGCACAAGCTAAAGCGCCATGCTCGGCGGCTTTTTCAAGTGCTGATTCTGAGAGATCGAACGCTTTCACTTGATGTCCGGCTTTTAATAAGTTCAAAGCCATCGGTAAGCCCATATTGCCTAAGCCGATAAATGCGATTGTATTCATGGTTATTCCTTGTTTTTATAGGCTACTGGTGATCGTATTATTCATTGAAATATTTTTCTAAAGGGTGCTCTTCCCAGCGTGCGGAAAATACTGAGTCAATAACAGAGGAGGAAATCTGAGTGAAATCTTTATACTGCCATATAGGCTTCTTATCTTTATCAATTAATAGTGCTCGAACACCTTCGATAAAGTCAGGATGTTGAATCATATTGCTCATTAATGTGTATTCACTGGTAAATGCTGTTTGAAGGTCGACGTACGAATGACGCTTTAATTGCTCATAAATAAATAAGGAAGAAAATGGAGAGCCCTGTTTTAAACTTGATTTTGCTTTATCAAGCCAAGTATTTTCGCTATCAAAGCTTTCTATAGCTGCTATTAACCCTGAT
>TARA_R110001592_G_scaffold204098_1_pt1 | contig 51002 bp, 51 predicted proteins | sample TARA_R110001592 | Tara Oceans TARA_R110001592 (sample SAMEA4398387) | marine metagenome | biome: Polar Biome; feature: [SRF] surface water layer (ENVO:00010504); material: water (ENVO:00002006), including particulate matter (ENVO:01000060) such as... | depth 5 m | reverse complement strand
GCACCAAGGGTATAATCCCAGTCACGGTTAATGGGCGCTGTCCAGCTACCTGAAATGGCACCACGTGTATCTCTGAAAGTATCATCCAAAGGCGTTTCATTTGCATCGGCGGTGTATTCACCTTTACCTGACGGACGCGTAAATGTTTGCGCTGTATCACTTGGTGTTGCTCCATTTGGGGATGCGCCGGTTAAACTGTCAAAAACAGCTTTGATGTTAAGTACTTCACCATCAGCATAGGTTTTTGTGGCATTGAAAACCGGTTCAGCTGCCATCACCCTGCTATCAGATTCAGCATAAATTAAGGTGGCAAGGTCAAACTTCCATTCGCCGTTATTCTCTTGTGCAAGAGCATCAGATAATCCAAGTAAACTACAACTCGCAGCTGCCAGTGCCGGTGCAATTTTTTTGAAGTTCGAGCTCTCTTTTTTAGTTTTCATCTCTGTCATGGGCTCAATAGAATTTGATTTGTTTAGTTGCATCCGCAGCCACCTCCGCCAAAACCTCTACCGCCACTGCTGGCTTCTTTACTAAAATAAATATGATCATCCAGTCCTGCTTCAACGGCATCATGAATCAATTGCATCTCGGGGCGCGCAAGAGTGTCGCGCTCCCAAGGTTTTACGCCTAAGTTTGAGCAGGCATTTAATGTAAGACCTATTATCAGGAAAATTATTGCCTGACTAATACGCTTGTGTTTCATTGTGTTTTTACCTCTCACCTTAAATGACTATTCGGGTTCTATTATTAATGTTTGGATATGCGCTTCATGTTCAGCTTTTTTGCTAGTATTAAAACCGATCATGCGATAGCGAATATGGCCTTTTCGATCAATTAAGTAAGACATCGGCATCGCTTCAACCTGCATTTTTTCGGCGGTGATTCCTTCAGGATCAAAACCTAAAATAAAGTTAGCAGGCACGTCTTTTAGAAAAGCATTCGCTGCTTCTGTTTCACTATCAAGATTGATGGCAACGATTTCAAAGCCCTGATTTGAATACTTGGCATGCATAGCATTCATCCAAGGGAAAGATTGTCGGCATGGGCCACACCATGAGGCCCAGAAATCAATCAAAACCACTTTGCCAGCGTAATGACTAAACTGTATTACTTGGTCTTTACCTGCAACGGAACTAATGGGTAATGCTTGGGCTTCTTCGGCAAATGAAACAGGAGAAAATAATAAGCAAGCGCTTAGAATGCCCATACTTAGTTTGGGACGACGTCTTAAAGTCATTTTTTTCATTGAATCACCAAAATTAGCGTATTTTCCCTAGTTAAACAGAGAAAACTTAAGCTAGCCTTAAGAGAGTCTTAAGGAATCTTGGGCATAATCTACAAACTGAAAAATAAAAATGTTTAATTATTAAGCGTGGCTAAACGGTATGAGAATTCTTTTGGTTGAAGATGATGACTTACTCGCAGATGGTATAAAGACAAGCCTGACTTTAGCGAATTTCAATGTTGATGTGGTTCATAAGGGGGAGCATGCTGTTCATGCCTTGGCTTGTGAGCAGTTTGATTTATGTATCCTCGATATAGGTTTGCCAGGTATCTCCGGATTTGAAGTGCTGAAGCAAGTAAGGCAGTCTGAAAATAAAATTCCTGTATTAATGCTCACGGCGCGAGACCAAGTGGCGGACAAAGTTCGTGGCCTTGATCAGGGGGCAGATGATTATTTACTCAAACCTTTTGATGTTGAAGAGCTGAAAGCCAGAATTCGAGCATTGACCCGAAGAACCCATGGTGGAGGCAATAGCTTACAAAAATGTGGAGATGTCACTGTTGACACCAAAGCTTTTCAAGTATTTAACGCTGATATTGAAGTAAAGTTATCACCAAAAGAATTTTCTGTGCTGAATGAGTTACTTTTGCATCGAGGCCGGGTGCTGTCTAAAAACCAATTAACGGAGCTGATTTATGGCTGGTCTGAAGATTTGGATAGTAATGCAATAGAAGTGCATATTCATCATCTAAGGAAAAAGCTTGGCAACGATGTGATTCAAACCATTCGTGGGGTGGGATACAAGGTAAGCTAATGCGGCATATTTCATCGATAAAACAGTTTCTATTGATAGCTATCTTCTCAGTGATAACGACTGCTTGGCTTATCAGTTCCTTGTTCAATTACCATGCCTCTCAAGAGGAAGTAGAGGAGTTGTTTGATGCTGAATTAGCTCAAATGAGTCGTATTCTTCAGTCGATGATGATCACTCATATACGATCCAATCGCTTGGCTTATTCACCTAATCTGGATTATTTAGATAAATCAGAATTCAATGATTCATTGAATGAATCATTTGGCCACCAAGAGTTTAATGAGGTGGGCCATAAATATGAAAAGAAACTCGCATTTCAGGTTTGGGATTCAAAGGGTAAATTGTTTTTCGAAAATCATGCTGAATTGCCTGATGAGTTTGCAAAGCTTGAACTTGGTTTTTCCGACATTAGTACTCATAAGGTGGATTGGAGAGCATTCACCTTAAAAGATAATGATTATGGTTTTTGGGTCAAGGTTGCACAGCGTTATGATATACGCACAGAACTGACCAGAAAGATCGCTTTCAATACGATATTGCCTAATCTAGTGGTTATGCCTATATTGTTTTTGATCATTGCTTGGATTATCAAGAAAGGCTTATTGCCTCTAAATCATATTTCTCGGGCTTTAAAAGGCCGGAGTTACCAAAACCTGGAAGAAATTCATGCCTCAGATTATCCAATAGAATTGAAATATTTAGTGGGTGAATTAAATGACTTATTCACTAGAGTGATCGATGCCTCTGAAAGGGAACGCCGATTTACCGCTGATGCCGCTCACGAACTTCGTACGCCATTATCAATTTCTAAAGTGCATTTGCAGAATATTTTACAGGTAAGTAAATCTGACCAAGTTAAAGAGTTTGTAGGAAAAGCATTAGTTGGCATTGAGAGACTAATTCATATGGTACAGCAGTTACTTATTTTGAGCCGATTGGACGCTCACCAGGAGCAAGAAGATCTAGTTGAGATAGATGTCAGCGCAATGTTACTTGAAATCATTGATGAGTTGAAAGATCAGGACTTTTATAAGCATAAAACCATTGCTATTAATGATGACAATGCGTTTACTTGGTTGGGTCATGAGACACAAATGAGAATTCTATTAAGAAATTTATTGGATAATGCCTGTCGTTACGCGGAAGAAAAAACCCAAATATCAATTATCATTACCGCAAGTTCTATCAAGATACGAAATGTTTGTTCATTTATGTCGAATGATTTATTAGTCCAAAGTCAGGAACGCTTCAAACGAGGTACAAGTTCTCAACAAGGTTCTGGTTTGGGCTTGTCTATTTGCCAACAGATTTGTCGTCAGCATTATTTCTCATTCACTATGATTAATAGACATGATGGTGCTGAAGGCATAGAAGTTGAAGTTTCAAAAGCTTAAAGTGTTTTGTGAAAGGGCTTGTAGAGGCTATCTTGCCTACTAAGTCACGTAAAAAGTATAGTCTTCTTGCTCAAAGTCTGCATGCTTTGTAGGATAGGCTCATATTTAAGATAAGTCTGGGAGACTTTAATGAAAAAACTAATTATGACCACACTGATAGTTGTTTCTATGATATTAGGTGGCTGTCAGAGTTTTCAAAAAGATCGTGATTTGGAAATGTATGTTGTTGGTGCATTACTCAGTTATGCCATTGGTAAGCATGTTTGCCGTAACAGCGAGTTTGATGAAAACTGTGGTATCGGTGCCGCGGCTGCATTTGTTCTTTGGTATTAATATCCACATAAGTGATTCATCTTTATGCTAGATAAGGCAGACGTATTGAGTTTTGACAAGCAGATTTGTTTCTCTCTGTACAGCGCTGCCAATGCCATGGTCAGGGCTTATCGCCCCTTATTGAAAAGCCTTGATCTTACCTATCTTCAATACATTGTGATGATGGTGCTTTGGGAAGAAGAAGGTATTAGCGTTTCTTCTTTAGGAAATAAGTTACATCTCGACTCAGGGACCTTAACGCCACTTCTCAAACGTCTTGAAGGTAAAGGCTTATTATTAAGAAAAGTGTCCCAAAAAGACGAGCGTGTTAAATGCATGTTTTTAACGGCATCGGGTAAGTCTTTAAAAGATCGCGCAGTAAGTGTTCCTGAACAAGTGCTATGCAAAGCCCAGCTTCCATTTAACGAATTACAAGCCTTAAAGCAACAATGTGATACGCTTTTAGCTTGTTTGAATGCAGGTTCATAACGATTCGATTTGGTTTTACAGCAAATTAATCCAATGGTGGATGATGCTAGTTTTTTGAAGAGAAGGTGAAATGGCTAGATGCCAGTTCTTCATAATCAAACGATAAGAGTTTTTACATTGTTCTAGTTTAGCTTCATCCCAGGAAAAACTATTTAAATGGAGTCTTTCTATGTCCGGGTTTTGAATGATTTGGTCAAAACCTAAAGTAAGACAAATGATGTGTTGGTATCTGAGTTGATCTAGTTGAAGTTCATTTTGAGTGTGTTGACTTAATGTTGAGCTATTGGTATTACGAAGAAGTAAATAAGCTTCACTTGCATCCGCAATATAGTCACTATTCGGGTTATTCTGGTTCAAAAGCATTATGGCGGCAAAATTGTCCTTTGTTGCATAGCTGTCTCCCCTTATTTCTAATTGTTTTTCCCTGATCAGATAATCTGCGAATTCTGACCAGATATAAAACTCAACACTCGATGAAAATATGATATTTATGGCGTCGGCTTGGTGTTCATATTTATTCAAAAGTCCTTGATGCAAGGTATGCAAGAAGTTAAAGGAAAGCTCGATGACGTTGACTTTTTGTTCCTCATCCGGCGCAATAATTTTTGTTTTATTTGCATGCTGAATATGAAACTGAACAGGCGTATTTAGTATGAAATTTGAAGAAATAAGTTTCTTTATTCTGGGGAAGGTTTTAGTGTCGTTTAAAATCTCTAATAACTCAGTATCTTGCTGGTTTTCTGGGAATGACTGTACAAGTAAGTGCTGTGCTAGTACTTCCTTTTCTGGGCTAACTTGGGTTTCAGATAATACATTTTCAGAAGCTCTTATGTATATCGACGGCGCAAATAAGCAGCATATAGCAAACAGAGAAAGAAAGGATTTTATTGGTAGGTCAGGCATATTATTCATGTATTAAGTCAAAGCTAATTGTTCTAGTAAAGACTGTTGAGCGCTAATTCTGCTTTCATCTTCATTTGGTTGGTTAAGATGATAATTACCTTCAGAGTCCATTTCCCAACTTTGACAATTATCGGATAAATATAAGCCTATTTCTGACTTAACACGTTCAATAAGCTTTGAATTTTCAATCGGGAAGCATGTTTCTACCCGGCTAAGTAAGTTTCTCGTCATCCAATCAGCGCTGGCGGCATAAATTTCATCCTTGCCGTTATTGTGAAACCAGTAAAGACGTGAGTGCTCAAGAAAACGACCGATAATTGAACGGATTTTTATGGTTTCAGAAACGCCCGAAACTCCCGGCCTTAATGAACAAATACCTCGAACGATTAACTGAATAGGCACACCCGCCTGAGATGCTTTATAAAGAGAACGTATTATTTTAGGTTCTGATATTGCATTCACTTTAATGGTAATGCCGGATCCTTTGCCTTTAGCAGCGTTTTCCGTTTCCCGTTCAATGAGTTGAATCAGGCTGTCATGTAGTGTGAAAGGTGCATGAAATAATTTCTTTATTTTAAGCACCTTACCCATGCCGGTTAATTGTTGGAATATTTTGAAAACATCTTTTCCTAACGCTTCGTCGCTGCTCATAAAACTATAATCGGTATATAGACGCGCATTGCTGGTGTGATAATTACCTGTTCCTAAGTGGACGTAATGTCTAAATCCGTCTGACTCTCTTCTTGCGACTAAAATCATTTTTGCATGGGTTTTGAAGCCGACAACGCCATAAACCACAACCGCACCAGATTCTTGGAGTCGGCTGGCTAATTCAATATTTTCGGCTTCATCAAAACGTGCCCGAAGTTCGATAACCACGGTCACTTCTTTTCCACGGCGGGCAGCATCGACTAAGGCGTCGACAATTTCAGAGTTAGTACCTGAGCGATACAGTGTTTGTTTTATCGCAACCACATCGGGGTCTTTTGCCGCTTGTCGTAAAAAATCGATGACGGGGGTATAACTTTGAAAAGGGTGATGCAGCAAAATATCTTTCTGGCGAATGATCGGGAATAACGAATTGTTCCCTCGAATTGCTTTAGGTGTGCCGGGTGCAAAGCTCGGGTATAGAAGATCTGGCCTATCAACCAAATTGGCGAGTTCCATGAGTCGGTGAAGATTTACGGGCCCATGTACTTGGTATAAGTCGTGTTCACTTAGTTTGAATTCTTTCAATAAAAATGCAATTAAATGTTCTGGACAATTATCGGCAAGTTCTAAGCGAACAGCATCGCCAAAGCGGCGGGATAATAATTCGCCTTTTAAGGCTGATGCTAAATCTTCCATTTCATCATTTGCTAATTCAAAGTCAGCATTACGTGTCAGTCTGAATTGATAGCAGCCTTGCACGATCATGCCAGGAAATAATTGATCAGCATGAGCGTGAATGATAGACGATAAGAACACAAGTTCGTCACCCTCTGAAATATCCGCAGGTAACTTAACCAGCCGTGGTAATGATCTTGGTGCTGGAATAATCGCTAAACCGGTTTCACGACCAAAAGCATCTTTGCCATCTAATTCTGCAATAAAGTTAAGGCTTTTATTTACCAGCCTTGGGAAGGGGTGCGAGGGGTCTAAGCCAATCGGATTAATGATCGGTAGAATCTCGCGGTCAAAATAGTCCGCAAGCCATGCCTGTTGTGCTTCATTCCACTCGTTACGTCGTATAAATCGTATATTTTGTTCGGCAAGGGCAGGAATTAAGGTTTCGTTGAGGGTTTCGTATTGTTCGCGTACTAGTTCATGGGCAGTTAAATTAATAGCGTCCAGGGTTTGTTGAGGGCTTAAGCCATCGGGGCCGATCGTTTCCCTGCCATATTTGATTTGATTTTGAATACCGGCGACACGAATTTCAAAAAACTCATCCATGTTACTGCTGAAAATACAACAAAAAAGTAAGCGGTTTAGTAATGGATGATTCGTGTCTAAGGTTTGTTTTAATACGCGCTGATTAAACTGAAGGTGGCTAAGCTCTCGGTTAACATAATATTGATGATGGTTTAGATCAATCTCTACGATTTCTTTTGCTGCATTGTTATCAGCTTGATCACTCATCGCGCATAACGTCCTGTTTAGTAGGGTGAATAAATTATTGTTGTTTTAATAGCTTAGCAGCTTCTTTGGCAAAGTAGGTCAAAATCCCATCAGCTCCTGCACGCTTTATACAAAGCAAGGATTCTAAAATGATTTTATCTTTATCTAGCCAGTCATTTTGAATAGCGGCCATGTGCATAGCATATTCACCGCTGACCTGGTAAACAAAGGTAGGAACTTTTAGTTCGGTTTTAATGCGATGCACAATATCAAGATAAGGCATTCCAGGTTTAATCATAAACATGTCGGCGCCTTCTTGAATATCCATAGCCACTTCGTGAAGCGCTTCGTCAGAGTTTGAAGGATCCATTTGATAGCTCTTTTTATCTGCCTTACCCAAGTTTCCGGCAGATCCTACTGCATCTCTAAAGGGGCCGTAGTAGGCTGAGGCGTATTTTGCAGAATAAGCTAAAATACGAGTATTAACATGCTTGGTCAGCTCTAATTCTTGCCTGATCGCCTGAATACGCCCATCCATCATATCAGAAGGGGCCACTATATCGGCTCCTGCTTCGGCATGAGATATAGCTTGTTTAACTAAAGCATTCACCGTTATGTCATTCAACACATAGCCGGCCTCGTCAATTATTCCGTCTTGTCCGTGTGTGGTGAAAGGATCAAGAGCGACATCTGTAATGACGCCTAATTCAGGGAAATTCTTCTTAAGTGCTCGAACAGTGCGCTGGGCAAGGCCTTCTGGATTCCATGCTTCTTTTGCATCCAAAGACTTTGCCTGCTTGGGTGTGACCGGAAATAGCGCAATAGCTGGAATACCTAAAGCAAGCAGTTCTTCTGCTTCTTTAAGTAGAAGATCAATGCTGAGTCTCTCGATGCCAGGCATAGATGCAATGCTTTCCCTCTTGTTGAAGCCCTCGAGGATAAACATGGGGTATATCAAATCATCTGCTGTTAGCGTATTTTCTTGCATTAAACGGCGTGAAAAATCCTGACAACGCATACGTCTAAGTCGAGTATTTGGAAATGTTCTTTTGTTAGATGAAAACACCTTAAGCTCCAGACTTATTGTTTTTTATAAGAATAGGTCTGCGCAAGAGAGATGAAAGTCTGTTTGCGCGAACGACTAAGTAAAAGACTGTTAAGGTTAGCAGGAAGGATTGCTTAAAAGCTATAGTTTGTACCTGAAATTAGCTTAATTTTGATAAAGTTAGAGGCATCTGAAAGAAAGCTTCGTTTTGCGAATGGCGTTTTATAGAGAACTCATTAAATAAGGGCTAATGGTCGAGGTAAAGATTGCCATTGCACTACCAATAAATGTTGCGCCACAGATTCTGGTTCCCTGAATTTTAAAACGCTGGACAGGGTCACGAAAAGACGATTGCCATTTTGTGTAGGCAGTGGGTTCAGCTAAAAATAGTTGCGTATAACCACGTTTTGTTTCTTTTAGATCGTGAGCAAAATGTTGATCTTGATCACTAAAATAAAGAGCTAAAATAGCAAGACTAAGTGCAATGATAAACGAGCCTAAAAATATTTGGGGTAAAGATAGGGTAGTATTTCCAACAATTGCAGTCGTAAATAAGGTGATGACCAAAACAGTGATTAGGCAAACTAAAGCTATCAAGCTTTTGCAGGCCCTATTTTCTTTTCTACGCGTTTTAATAATTCTCAGTTGAACCTTATCGCCAACATGTAATTTTGCAGAAGCAAGGTGGTCAATAGCGGTAAAACGAACTGTCTGGCCTTCGTGCATGTATTCGATTATTGGATAAAAACTCTCTGATAAAAGTTTTGATGGTGGGAAGTTAGAGTTCAATTGATGTGAGAATGTAGGTTGTATTGAGACCACTTTTCCATGTTTTGCGTAAGCGCCTTTTAAAAAACTTGCATAATCCCTGCACAAAAATACGCCTGTCACAGCGAGCGTTAAACTAATTAGTATAGTTAATGCTTCTATCAAGTAGGCTTACCTCAGATTAAATAGTGTATAAAATGTATAAACAGGCCAGAAATTAGATTTAGTGTGCGCTGCGTCTCATTAAGGGTGCCGATTGTCGCATATTTTTGGTGATTAGTAATATATTTTTCACTAAAAATTAAAAAGTTCACAATTTTAAAAGAGGAAAAGAGCAAGGGTATAGATAATAAATATCCTAATGCTCTCTGTTATTGAAAAAGATGTTTAAGCTTAATATCTAATGTTGAATATTAAATTGGCGCACTGCCGTAATTCATGCTTGGTTTTTTAGGTGGGTCAGCGCGAACATTATTTTCTACCCGCTGGACACTGCCGCCATTTTTAATAAAGTTCTCAATATCATTGGATAGTTGTTGGCGAGTATTCTCTCTCACGCTTTGTGGAGATTCACTGCTGCATTCTGCTATTACAAGAGCTTCTTGTGACATAAGTACTTCCTACCTGTTATTTTAATCACTTTTATTGTTATACGAAAATGTAAATAACTGCCATTCGCCTGCTTTATTTTCGTTATATATATGCGCTATATATAATCTAAAAATCGATACAATGGAAACTTTTAGTTTCATCTTTGTATTGCGTAACAGTGAATTAAGTGAATAATATAATCTAAATTATAGATTAGCAAGATAAATCATTGGTTTAAATGGTTATTTTGTTTTTATACTTGTTTGTAAATATGACGCTGAGTATCGAAGTGTCATATTTATTGTAACTAAAGGTATAGATTCGTTGTTATTTGAAAAGCTTGCAGGCAGCTTTTATTTCTAGGGTCTATGCTGTCTGTAGAGCGTAAGGGAAGTGATGAAGTTGCGCTTTAAGACTCTCCCCGTATCACTTCTCAATCCCTAGTTGTAGTAAACTTTTGGGGGCCATTTTGGCTCCTTTTTTTATGCCTGAATTTAAGCGCTTTTAAACATTATGCCTGATTCTTATGTCTGCTTCTGTGTGTGAAGGAGCTTATATAAATCGTTATATATTTCAGGCGTACTAATCAGCAAATTCTGATCATAAATACATGCGGGTATATCTTCTGGAACATCTTGAAAATGACCGCATTTGGCGCCGGCTTCTAATGCGATAACCCGTGCTGCTGCAAAATCCCATGGGCTTAGGGATTCAAAATAACCATCTAGCCTTCCGCTTGCCACCCAGCATATATCCAATGCTGCGGAACCTAAGCGCCTTATATCTTGGCATGCCATTAGTACTTTTTGAGTCCGTTGCATAATCTCCGGAACAGTTGCTTTGTCGTATGGGAAGCCTGTTGCGATGAGAGATTTTCTCAGCTTGTCTGAATGACTGACGTTTAATCGTGCTTCATTCAAAAAGGAGCCTTGGCCTAAAATGCCATGGAAGGTCTCATTCAGAAAGGGATTATGGACAACACCTAGCTTAACTTCTCCCTCGCAAGCAAATGCGATAGAAATGGCCACCATATGATGGCCGTGCGCATAATTTACCGTGCCATCAATTGGGTCAATAATCCAAATAGGTGACGACAAATCTTTGATTAGGTTCTTGTCTGTATAGGTTTCTTCAGAAAGGATTCTATGGTCTGGATAGGCTGCCTGTATGCGATCTATGATTAGTTTATCAGCGGCAATATCTGCCGAAGTAACGAGTTCTTGTTGATCTTTATAATTATGCCGAACACTACCCTTTTGGCGATGTTCGACAATTAAACAGCCCGCCTCGATTGCGAGATCTTGAGCAAATTGAGCAATTTCTTCGAGCATGGTGCTTTCTCTATTTTGGTGACAGCTTATTGGTTTTGTTCTCTTGCGATAGCACGATAAGCGATATCTTTGCGATAGAAGTTGCCAGGCCAGCTAATCTCCTGGGCTAAGGAATAAGCGAGTTGTTGTGCTTCAAGAACACTATTTCCCAGAGCTGTTGCGCACAGTACCCGTCCGCCAGACGAAACAACATTTCCGTCTTTAAGTTGTGTGCCGGCATGAAATATTTTAGACGTCGAATTATTGTTTAATTGTGAATCCAGACCCGAAATAATATGGCCTTTTTCGTAATCAGCCGGGTATCCTCCGGCAGCTAAGACAACGCCAACAGCAGCACGTTCATCCCAATCAGTTGTCTCTTTGTCTAAGGTTTTATCAAGCGCTGATTGGCATAGGGAAACCAAGTCCGATTTTAGGCGCATCATAATGGGTTGGGTTTCGGGATCACCGAAACGACAGTTATATTCTATAACCTTTATCTCGCCTGAAGGTGAAATCATCAGGCCTGCATATAAAAAGCCGGTGTAGTCATTGCCTTCTTCTTTCATGCCAATAAGTGTCGGCTTAATCACTTGATCCATAATGCGCTTATGCACCTCTGCTGTGACAACTGGAGCAGGTGAGTAAGCACCCATGCCGCCGGTATTAGGCCCGGTATCGCCATCACCAACACGTTTATGGTCCTGGCTGGTAGCCATGGCCAGGCAGTTCTTGCCATCGGCAATGACAATAAAGCTAGCTTCTTCTCCTTCTAAGAACTCTTCAATTACCACGCGACAGCCAGCTTCACCAAAAGCGTTGCCAGAAAGCATATCGCGAACGGCATCTTCTGCCTCAGTTAACGTCATCGCAACGATGACGCCTTTACCTGCTGCCAGGCCATCTGCCTTGATAACGATCGGTGCACCTTGTTCTTTAAGGTATGCAAGCGCAGGTTCGACTTCGGTAAAATTTTGATAATCCGCTGTCGGAATATGATGGCGCGCCAAAAAGTCTTTAGTAAACGCTTTAGAGCCTTCAAGTTGAGCTGCACCTTTACTTGGGCCAAAGCAGCGAAGATTCTTTGCTTGGAAGAAATCAACAATCCCACCTACTAACGGCGCTTCTGGACCTACGATAGTTAAAGCAACATTATTGTTTTGGGCAAATTCTGCAAGTGCTGAAAAGTCCATTACATCGATATCAAGATTTTCTAGTTTAGTTTCTGTTGCAGTTCCCGCATTACCCGGCGCGACATAAACCGTTTTAACTGATTCATTCTGAGCTGCTTTCCAAGCAAGGGCATGTTCACGGCCACCACTACCAATCACTAAAATATTCATAATATAAACCTGATATCTACATTTGAGTCTGAATTAGGCGGGCCTTTAATAATGAAACAAAGTCACGCAATAAAAAGTGCTGGCAAGGATACCGTATTCGTTGAATAGATAAAAACTTTTAGGCGTAAAACGCGATTTAGGCTGAGTTTGCTAATTGGGCTAATTTCTCACGCGCTTGGCCGCGAATTGGAATCGCCTTGTGTTCATGATTATCCATCAATACAAAGGTATTGCTTGCCTCTGCAATTATTTTGCTTGAGCCTTCAAGGTAAATGGACTGTGCAATTTTACAGCTGGAATTACCAATCCTCATGACTTTGGTATGAATTTCTAGGGCATCGTTAAAGAAACAAGGGTGGCGGAAGTTGATATTACTGTTTACCAGAGTCAGAGTGAGGTCAAGTTGAGAGAAGAACTCTATGGCATTATAGTTTTCAAATAGGGCCCATCTTGCTTCTTCTAAAAAGCGGGTGTAGCCATTGTTATTTAAATGCCCATGTTGGTCCAGGTGGTAACCGCGTACTTTAATTCGTATATAGTCAGACACAAAAAAACCTCAGATAATGAGTTTTGCATCCGTGCACATTCTATAAGAGCTTTTAAGTGTAACCCGAAATAAAAATTCAGTGCAGTTTTTTTATATACGAGAGTGTCGATCAATATCTGCTTTAAAAAATAAGGGCCTACCTTAAAAGACACGCCCTTATTTTATTGCGACTATTATCAGTAATAGCTTAGTGTCTAAAGTGGCGTTGACCGGTAAAGACCATCGCTAAACCGTGCTCATTCGCAGCATCAATGACTTCTTGGTCACGCATTGATCCCCCAGGTTGAATAACGCAACTGACACCGGCTTTTGCTGCATTATCAATACCATCTCTGAAAGGGAAGAAGGCATCAGAGGCCATAACAGAGCCTGCAACGGCTAGACCAGCGTGTTCAGCTTTAATTGCCGCAATTCGGGCTGAATTGACTCGGCTCATTTGACCCGCACCGATTCCAACGGTTTGTGCATTTTTTGCATACACAATGGCATTAGATTTAACCATTTTTGCTACCTTCCATGAGAATAACAAATCGGCAATCTCTATCGGCGTTGGTGTGCGCTTAGTCACTACTTTTAAGTCAGAGGCATTGACTAGATCTAAATCCCTATCCTGAATTAATAGTCCGCCATTAACCCGCTTAAAGTCTAATGACTTAGAGCTCTTTTGAAAGACGCCACATTCCAATAGACGAATATTTTTCTTACTGGAAACGATAGCTTTTGCTTCTTCACAGATGCTGGGTGCAATGATGACTTCTACAAATTGTCTATCAACAATGTTTTGTGCTGTTTGGGCATCAAGTGCTCTGTTGAAAGCGATGATGCCACCAAATGCTGACTCAGGGTCAGTCGCATAGGCTAGATCATAGGCCGTTTGGATTGAATCGCTTTGCGCTACTCCGCAAGGGTTGGCGTGCTTAACAATGACGCAAGCCGCTTGCTCAAAAAGTTTTACGGTTTCTAGGGCGGCATCGGTATCGGCAATATTATTGAAAGAAAGTTCTTTTCCTTGAATTTGCTTGGCGCCAGAAATAGAGTCAACAGGGCAATTGTTCTCGATATAAAAAGCGCTTTTTTGATGAGGATTTTCACCATAGCGTAAAGTTTGAGCTTGAGTCATTTGGATATTGTAAGTTCTTGGGAAGTCGGCATTACCCCCCGGTACTTTTTTACCAAAATAATTCGCGATGGCGCCATCATAAGCTGCTGTATGTTCGTAGGCTTTAATCGCCAGGTTAAAACGGGTAGCTAAGCTTGTTGAGGCCTTGTTGGCACGCATTTCAGCTAAAATTTCTGCATAGTCGTTTGTATCGACAACAATATTCACAAAAGGGTGATTTTTTGCAGCTGCACGAACCATGGTAGGTCCGCCAATATCAATATTCTCAATCGCATCTTCTAGAGAGCAATCTGGATTCGCAACGGTTTGTTCGAAGGGGTATAAATTAACCACTACCATGTCGATGGCTTGAATGGCATGATCGCTCATGACCTGATCATCCTGGCCGCGACGCCCTAAAATGCCGCCATGAATTTTAGGGTGTAAGGTTTTTACTCTGCCATCCATCATTTCGGGGAAGCCCGTGTAATCGGAGACTTCGATAGCGGGCAGCTTGTTTTCTTGTAGTAGCTTGTAGGTACCACCCGTCGATAAAATTTCAACACCTAATTCATTCAGTGCAGTGGCAAACTCAATGATGCCGGTTTTATCTGAAACGCTGATTAAAGCGCGTTTTACTTGAACAAAATCGTTCGTACTATTCATGAAAAATCCCAAAACTTATGACTGTATATAGCTGTATAATATAAAGGTTTAAAGTAGTCCGTATTGTTTTAATTTTTTACGAAGAGTGCCGCGATTCAAACCTAAAAGATTGGAGGCTTTAGTTTGATTGTTTCGGGTGTATTTTAAAACCTGTTCAAGAAGAGGTGCTTCAACTTCGGTTAAAACAAGTTGATATACGTCTGTTACAGGTGCACCATCTAATTGTGCAAAATAATTGCTTAGCGTTGATTCAACACAATCCCGAAGTGTCGATGCATTTTCAATTACTGTAGGGTCGCTTACTGTTTGTGCCTGTGAAGGGCTTTCAGTTAGTACTTCAGTGCTCATGCGGCATATTCCTCTTTTTTTAGTTGTAGATATTTTTGTCTATCGAATTCTGTTTTAATCGCGGAGATTTGTGCTTCTGGGCTTTCGATGTTATTAAATTCTTTAATAAAATCCGTGTGACTGGTATCCGTTTTCAGATACCAGCCAATGTGCTTTCTTGCTATCCTGTGTCCCATCTTATCGCCATAAAAAGTATGTAAATTCTGAAGATGAGATAAGATAATCTGCTCAATTTCAAACAATGTTTTTGCTGGTCCTTTCTTTCGGTGTTCGAGATAGTATTGAATGTCATCAAATATCCACGGCGCACCTTGGGCTGCACGACCAATAAGTAAACCATCGGCTTGAGTGTAGTTAAGGACTTCAAGTGCTTTTTCAGGCGAATCAATATCACCATTAGCAAAAACCGGTATTGATAAATGCTGTTTTACCTTGGCTATCGTGTTGTACTCTGCCTGGCCTTTATAGGCACAAGAGCGCGTTCTGCCGTGAATGGCCAAAGCCTGAATGCCAGAGGCCTCAGCCATTTTTGCAATCGTTAAGGCATTTTTATTATCGGTGTCCCAGCCCGTTCTGATTTTTAACGTGACGGGTATATCAACCGCTGAAACAACTGCTTCGAGAATGGCTTGTACTAGCTTTTCATCTTTCATTAAGGCTGAGCCAGCCGCCTTATTACACACTTTTTTGGCAGGGCAGCCCATATTGATATCGATAATCTGTGCGCCCATATCCTGGTTTAGCTTTGCTGCTGTTGCCAGCATGGCAGGGTCACCACCTGCAATTTGAACAGAAATGGGTAGATCTTCACCGCGATGATCGAGACGATGCATAGACTTTCGGGTTTTCCAAAAGCTTGGGTCAGCAATAACCATCTCTGAAACCGCCATGGCAGCGCCTTGTTCGCGGCATAACTGCCGAAAAGGTCTGTCTGTAACACCCGCCATTGGTGCAAGTATTAATCTGTTTTTTAGCTCATAGGGGCCTATTTTAAGGGCTTTGTCTTTAAACACGATGTATCCCAAGCATAATAAACAGCGACACCAAGCAAGTTCCATTTAAGATCTTGGCAATAAATATAACAACGGCTTTCTTTAGGGGCGCCTATGATACTCTTTGAAATCGGGAGCGAAAAGCAAAAACAGAAGATTTTTTTGGTTATATTTTGCTCTGATTGGTTGACATTTAATCAGCTTATTGATCAATGGCGGAGTGGAAGTTGATTTTGTAATTCACCGCTTCAGGGCCTGGATCGATTATTTCTAGTGTAATTTGAATGGGTTGCTCTGAAGGCATTCCAGGCCACTTGAGTGTTTCGGCATTAAGGTATTCTGAGGGTTGAAAAAGTCGTTGAGCGATGACTTGGTTGTTAATATTTGAGAATGACAAGCTGATGTTAGGGAAGGCCTGCTCAAAAGAAGCATGATTGGTAATGATGGTTTCAATAATTAAAGCATTAAACGTGGTTGGGTGGCTTCGAACAACAAGATTTCTGTTTTCAATTTTCGATATATTGCTGAGTGTCGGCAATTCACATCCAAGTTTTTGGCAAGCCAGTTCAAATAATTCAGATACTTTTGGGTATTTGGCCAGTTTCTCATAATGAAACCAGCTAGCCTGAGCAAGTAAAACCAGTAGTAAACTGAAGTTAATTAAAAATAACAATGTCCCCATGAGCCATTTATTTTTTGGTTTAGAGTCTTGTTCATATTCGAAATTAAGAGAATTTAAATCTTTTTGAGAAAACTGATTTGACTCAATTTGTGGCGTCGGTTTAATGTCACTGAAAGCTTCTTCAGTTGCTTCAGCATCCTCATTAGTTGAAAGGCTAGGTTCAATTCTAGTATCTTTAGGCTCTTCGAGATCGTCTAGAATACTGGACGTCCAGCTTTCATCAACGCCTTCTTCGTCAGAGTCGTCTATAGGCTCATCTTTTAAAAATTGTTTTTTGAACTTATTGTTCCCAGGCTTGTCAAGCTCAAGAAATGATGTGCTCAGCTCATCTCCAAATTTCGTTGAGCCTGTATAGCCTTTTTCTTGCTTGTCTTCTTCAGGGTCATCGGCGAAAATGGAGACATCTTCCTCTGGCTTTACGGTGTCGAGTAACTCACTTTCGAGGTCGACTGCTTCATCAAAGTTAAAGTCAAAGTCGTCCTCAAGTATAGAGGCGTCTATATTTTCATTAGGATTTTCATTAGGGTCGTGTTCAATGTGTTTTGTGTCCGCTTGGGATGATATTTGATACGCAATAGCATCAAATATATTGAGGCATGCACCACAACGAACTTTACCGTTTGCAGCATTTAATTGTTCGTCTGACACTTTAAATGATGCTTTACAGTGTGGGCATTGTGTAAGTTGAGAAATCGTCATGCCTAAGTTCTGATCCTTTAAGGGCGAAGTAAAACTATTATCTGTCTTTTTTTGTTCCGGTCAAGCGTGCCCAGCCATCTTCTATCACTACTTTATCCATTACGAAATGAGCTTCATAATATGACCTTAGTTGTTCGGCTTGCTCATCAAGAATGCCTGAAAGAACGATATGACCGCCTACTTTAGTTAAATCTGCTAAGCGATCCCTCAGTTCATATAAGGGCTGTGCCAGAATATTTGCAAGTAATATATCTGCGTGTATTTCAGGTAGGTCTTTAGGTAAATAGGTTTCAAGCTTTGAGCTTTCCAGTTTATTTCTAAGCAGGTTATCATTGCTGGCTAATAAGGCTTGAGGGTCGTTATCGACACCGACGACGCTTGATGCGCCTAAAAGTAGTGCGGCAATGCCCAATATTCCTGAGCCACAACCATAATCTATGACCGCTTGGTTGGCGAGTGCTTCACCTTGTGCGTCTAGCCATTTTAAGCAAAGTGCCGTCGTCGGGTGTGTGCCCGTTCCAAATGCTAAACCCGGATCTAATAAGAGATTAACGGCATGAGGGTTGGGCGCTTCTTGCCAGCTCGGGCAGATCCATAAGCGAGAACCAAACTGCATGGGCTTAAAGTGTTCCATCCAGGTTCTGGTCCAATCCTGGTTTTCAAGTATTTCCACACGATATTCCGGAAGCTCTTCTTGGCTTAAATGCTTGAATACACTATTTGCCGTAGTGTGTACCTTTTGCATGTCTTCATCGGCAGTGAATAAACCGGTGATAATGGTAGCATCCCAAAGTGGTGTTGTGCCTAATTCTGGTTCAAGTACAGCTTGGTCTTTTGCATCTTCATAAGTGACTGAGCAAGCACCGGCTGCCATTAAACTTTCTTCCATGGCGTCAGCTTGTTTAGGCGATATAAGTGCTTTTAATTGTATCCAGCTCATACGTGACGGTGTTCCTGAGAAATAAAAGTTCCTGAGAAATAAAAATCAGCTGTGTTTTAAGGCTGATTATGAAATAAGTTTTTCTAAATAGTGGATATTAAACGCTAGTGCTCTAAAGTCAGGATCCATTACCAATTGACGATGAAGGGGGATATTGGACTGAATGCCATCAATAATCATTTCATCTAAAGCGTTGGCGGTTCTATTCAGTGCTGCATTCCTGTCTTCACTATGACAAATTAATTTTGCGATCAGAGAGTCATAGTAAGGAGGAACTTTATAGCCATTGTATAAATGAGAATCAACTCTGACACCAAGTCCTCCCGGTGCATGAAATTGAGAGACTGTACCTGGGCTAGGGATAAATGTTTTGGGGTTCTCAGCATTAATTCGGCATTCAATTGCATGGCCTTTAAAGCTGACATCTTTTTGAGTTATGTTTAATGGCAGGCCGCTGGCAATTCGAATCTGTTCTTTAACAATATTAATCCCGGTAATCATCTCTGTCACCGGATGTTCTACTTGTATGCGGGTATTCATTTCGATGAAGTAAAATTGCTCATCTTGATAGAGGAATTCAAAGGTGCCTGCACCACGATAAGATATATCTTTACAGGCTTTGATGCAGGCATCGAACGTCGCTTGTCTGGCAGCTTCATTAATATTTGGGGCAGGGGCTTCTTCAATGATTTTCTGGTGTCGGCGTTGCAAAGAGCAATCTCTATCGCCTAAATGAATAACCTGGCCAAAGTTGTCGGCGAGTACTTGAACTTCTACATGACGCGGGCGATCAAGATATTTTTCAAGGTAGACTGTGTCGTCACCAAAAGCAGACTTTGCTTCTAATTGTGTTAGATCTATGGCGCTGAGAAGATCCTCTTCTTTATAAACGACACGCATACCTCTGCCACCACCGCCGGATGCTGCTTTAATAATGACGGGATAGCCTATTTTAGTGGCAATTGCTTTTGTTCTGTCCTGATTGTTGGTGATTGGGCCGTCAGAGCCCGGAACAGTGGGTACGCCGGCAGCAGTCATGGCTTTAATCGCAGAGACCTTATTGCCCATTAAGCGTATGACGCTTGCAGGAGGACCAATAAATATAAAGCCGCTTTTTTCAACTTGCTCAGCAAAGTCGGCATTTTCAGCCAAAAAACCATAACCTGGGTGGATGGCTTGAGCGCCCGTTACTTCCGCTGCGCTTATTATGGCAGGAATATTTAGGTAACTTTCTGATGGGCTATTGTTGCCAATACATACTGATTCATCTGCTAGTCGAACGTGCATTAAATCCCGGTCAATTTTTGAGTGGACAGCGACAGAGCTTATATTCATTTCTTTGCAGGCGCGTAAAATTCTGAGAGCGATTTCGCCTCTATTCGCGATTAAGACTTTTTTAAGCATGTTTTGAATCCTGGTCTGTCTTAATTAGGCAAGAGTGAAAAGTACTTGATCAAATTCAACTGGCTCGCCATCATTTACGTCAATAGCTTGAATGACGCCATTGCGATCAGCCTCAATTTGGTTCATCATTTTCATCGCTTCAATGATGCAAATAACATCGCCTTCCTTTACATTTTGACCTACTTGTACAAAAGGTGATGAATCTGGCGACGATGCTTGATAAAAAGTACCGACCATCGGTGCATTGATGGTTTTAGTATTATGCGCTTCTGGCGTTGAGCTTTGTTCAGGTGCTGTTGATGCAGGGGTATGGTTAACTTGAGGCGCCTGAGAAACAACTGCCTGGCTAACAACTTGTTGAGAGCGTCGACTAATACGAATGGTCTCTTCACCTTCTTTTATTTCAATTTCTTCAACATCTGATTCAGTGATCAGCTCAATTAATTTTTTAATCTTGCGAATGTCCATGATGTTTCCTGTATTAAGATGTCAATATCTCGATCGCTTTATTTAATGCGAAATCGTAACCGGCGCTTCCCAAACCACAAATAACACCTATTGCAATATCTGAAAAATAAGAATGGTGTCGAAATATTTCTCTGCTATGTACATTGGATAAATGTACTTCAATAAAGGGAATGTCAACTGCTAGTAAGGCATCTCTCAAGGCTATACTGGTATGAGTGAAAGCAGCAGGATTGATAATGATAAAGTCGGTTTCGTTTTTGGCTTGGTGGATGCGATCAATTAAGCGGTATTCGGCGTTACTTTGAAAGCAATCTAGTGTGATGGATTGTTGTTTGGAGTTTATTTTTAAACGCTTGTTTATGTCTTCTAGGGTTTCGGAACCGTAAAGGCTTGGTTCTCTTGTTCCAAGCATATTAAGGTTTGGGCCATGAACAACAAGGATGTGTGGCATAAAAAATATCTCACAAAAGAGAGGAACGGGCAAAATTCTAATTGGGAGGAATTTTGCATGCAATACTAGAAGCGATATATTGCAACATATCTACAATTTTGTGGCTATTTTGCCCATGTTTGGTGCTATTTACAAGCAGGTTTGCTTACATGTCCATATTGTAACAACGTACGGTGTTTCGACCATTTCGCTTTGCATCATAGAGCGCTTGATCCGCTTTTTCACATAAGGATTGCGCACTTTCATTTTGAGATAATGCGATACCACAGCTAAATGTCACGTTAAATGAGCTATTTCCTGCTGGTTGAGGTAGCTCTGCAAAGCGCTCCCTAATCTCATTGATGATGGTTTTTGCATCTCTTTCAGTCGTGTTAGGTAAAACAATTGCGAATTCTTCGCCCCCATAGCGACCAATATGATCGGTCTTACGTAAGCGTTGTTTTAGAAATAAAGATAAACTTTTTAGGACTCTGTCACCGATTGGATGGCCATAGTTATCATTTATTTTTTTGAAGAAGTCTATGTCCAGCATGGCAAAACAAACTGGTTTATTTTGCTCTACTCCTTTTGCAACCTCTAATTCTAACAAATGTAAAGTATGTGTATGATTATATAAGCCAGTAAGGCTATCTCTAATCATTAAGGCAATAAGGGAACGAGCTCGGCGCCCTCTATTTTGTAAAGTGGCTATCAAATGTTTAGGATCAATAGGTTTTGTTAAGAAATCATCGCCACCCAAACTCATTGCATGGAGTTGCTTATTTAGGTCATCTTCAGCGGATAGATAAATGATAGGTACACTATGGAATTTATCTTGTTGACGGATAACCCGGGCCAGTTCCATTCCTGTGCAGCCTGGCATATACATATCCATAATGATGATCTCGGGTTGGAATTTTTCCAGTGCAACGAGTACTTGCATGGGATCCGTTTCAACTTTAGGGATCATGCCTGTTTTGATGAGAATATTTTCAATGTATTTTGCTTGTGCTTTTGAATCATCTACCACCAAGATACGATAAGGATCTTGCACATTAGAGTGAGAGTATTGTTCAATTTTCTCGATGAGCTGTCCAGGGTCAATGGCTTGATAAAAGAATTCTTCTCCGCCATTTCGTGAAGCCATTAGCCTGGTTTCAATATCATCTTTATGTTCGCTGACATAAATAGTGGGCGTTGTCGTTTCATTATAAGCCTGAATTTCTCGAACGGCCTCTATACCGCCAAAGTCTGTGCCTCCAAAATCTACATCGGCAACGATCGTTTCTGGTTGATCTTGTTTTGCTGCGTAAATAAACTCATCGACAGAATCAAAGCTTAATGATCGAAAGCCAAAAAACTCTAGCTGGTTTATAATTCGGTTAGCATATTCACTATTGTTTAATGCCAAGTAAATGGGAGGTCGAAGAAAGGTTCTCGGGCTACTTTGTCCAATAGTGACAGTATTTTGTTGATCACTCTTCCTAAGAGTGCATTCGTTTAGTGGCTGTATCACTTTTTCAATAAGTTGGATTTGTTCAAAGCTTGGAGGAGAAAGTTGATCTTTGTTATCTTTGTTACTGCTTAAGTATTCGCTTAAAGCTTCGCAGATTTTTAAGGCTATATTTTCTTGTCGTGACATATTAAAGCGCGAAGCAAAGCGTAATAATTTTTCACTTGCATCAGCGAAGTCTGATGTTCTGTCAATGGATTGCCATTCGCTAGCTTTGCATTTCTGGTAAAGGTCTAGTACGACGCGTGCCTGAGTCGTCACACGTTTCGCAAAGAGTTGTTTTAATTTTTCACGTTGATTTTCGGGCACCATTAAGCTGTCCTGGTCAATCTTTTAATTATCTGCAAATTCAACACGCTCATGATTCTGAATCTTTGAGCATTGGTTAGCAGTCTTGTGTTCGCTGGCGTTATAATCTAGGGTCTGTTGACGTTTCATATTCACCTCTGTCGAACCAAAAAAAGCGTCAACAGACCCTAGTACTAAATTTAGCATATTTGCATAGATTGGTAGGATTTTATCGTCAAAAAATGTCAGGCTTTGTAAGTTGCTCTATTCTTAGATTTTTTTGGGCTTATTTGAAGGTATTATGAGGCTGGATCGTTAATATAAGAGAGTTAAGGTCTATAGTTATGTTAAGGGCAGTCGATATCTATTTTCTATGTAAGTTTTTATCGTCGCTTCTAAGCTGAAGTGATCTTAGATTCATTTTTTAACTTTAATTAGACCTATATAGCATGATGAAACATCGAAATCGTACACTTCAGCAAACTCTATTAAGTTTTATCGGCCTGCTTTTGTTGATCTTGCTGTCTATTAGCTTTGTGCTGAGTATCTTAATGGTTCGTGATAATTTCAATCAGCAGTTGCGCTCTCATGCTCAAGATGCGGCTAACTCCTTGGGGCTTTCACTTTCAACGGCGGTCGATGGTCGTGATGAGGTTACTTCAGGTAGAATGATTGATGCATTATTTGATAGTGGGGAGTATCAGCAGATTGTGTTGTTTGCTGTGGATGGTAGTCCAATTGTTATTCGGAAAAGAACGCAGCTACCTTCTGGTGTGCCTCAATGGTTTAGTCGTTTAATGGCTTTGCCTTCTCCTAGGAGGACGGCTGAAGTGATGTCTGGTTGGACTCAGTTAGGCACTTTGGTTGTAGAGAGTTATTCTGGTTTTGCCGAAGCTGAACTTTGGAAATTGTTAAGTACGCAATTAGTATGGTTTTTCAGTATTGCGATTTTAGGCTTGTTTGGTGTACATGTTTTATTAGATCGCTTACTTATGCCGCTCAAGCTTATAGAGATTCAGGCACGAGCCATGTCAGCAAAACAATTTTCTGAAAGAGCGCCTTTGCCTAAGACAAGAGAGCTAGCAGGCGTTGCCCAAGCTATGAATGATATGGCGGATCAGTTAGGCCTTGTGTTTAATGAGCAACTAAACTTGATTGAAAGCCTTCGCGCTAAGTCATTTGTTGACGAGCTCACAGGCTTGGGTAATCGAGAAGGTTTTGATGCACGCTTAAAGACAGAGCTTGATTCACTTCAGCATACGGCGCAAGGCAGCTTGATTTTTATCCAGGTAAATCACTTATCTTTAGTGAATGACTCAAGAGGTCGTGCTGAAGGTGACCAATTCCTGATCACTATTTCAAATCTGATTAAGCGTTTGCTAGCAATGCACCAAGGGGCTTTCGCGGCAAGGCGAAATGCGGCAGATTTCAGTATTTTTCTACCTATGGTGATGTCTGCAGAAATTGATGTCATGGTTGAGGTACTAATGAATGAAATCAGTTCATTATCAGAAATTAAGCAATTACTCAGAGATGATTGTTTTCATTTGGGTGTTGCCTGTGTTCAACAAGGTGATACCGCTAGTATTTTGCTTTCTAAGGCGGATATGGCGCTTCGCCAAGCACAAGGCAAAAAAATATCCGGCTGGCAGCGATATGCTTATATTGAATCTTTGGATGTGAATGATGAAGTGCGTGAAGCAAATGAATGGCGACGTATTTTGCAAGAAGTATTAGCGGCGAGAAGCTTGCAACTTCATACTCAAAAAGTATTCGATAGGCAGAATAAGCTTTATTATTATCAGGTGTTATCTCGAATTGAAGTGAATGATGCTCTGATAGTTGCTAGTTTATTTCTGCCAATGGCAGAGCGTTTCCAGCTCATGGTACCGATAGATCAGCTTGTTATGGAAAAGGTGTTTGCTGCGTTTGCGAGTAGAAATTTAAGTGTTGTCGATGGCAGTGTCTCTTTGGATCCGGTATTTTATTGTGTCACATTGTCCGAAAGTGCTCTCCAAGATGTACGTTTTATGTCATGGTTAGATGAGCAAATGTTTGAGTATCCATATGTTGCTGCTAATTTGATGATTGAAGTCAGTGAGCATGTCGTGAACTATAATGAACCGGCTTTACATGGTTTGAGTTTGCTTGCTAAAAAACATAACTTCAAAATTTCAATAGAGCGCTTTGGTGTGAGTACGGCTTCGTTTGCCTATTTGCAACGGATTCAGGTCGATGTGTTAAAAGTGGACCATAGCTTTATTCGTTCAATTCACACTAATCAGGTCAACCAGTTCTTTTTGCGCTCGGCTATTCAGCTGGCACATGGTCAGTCTACAAAGATGGTTGCAGTTGGTGTAGAAACAGTTGAAGAATGGGACGTCTTAATGAGTATCGGTTTAGATGGCGCGATGGGTTATTATTTGGAAAGACCGAAGGCAAATGCGGTATTTGATTCTTAAAAATCTATTAAATAGGTAAGGCATGTGGCAGGTAAAATAGCTGATTTTATTCGACATCGAAAAGAAGATTTTCAAGATTATTTAGGAGGCGGCGTAGTGGCACGTATTGCAGGTGTTGTGGTTGGTGTATATTTTTTGGCAGCCTTAGTATTGGGCTGGTATTGGAGCAGTGAGCCTGAGCTGGTGGATGTAAATCAGTATGCAGAGCAAAAAGCGAAGGAACTTGGTCGAGATAGAGTGACAGGGTTTACGGTCACTGAAACCTTGATCATGCTCATGGAGACCTTGCTGGATAAAAAAGGCGGTTATGTCAGTAATGATATTTTTCCACCAGGTTTATGGTTGGATAATATAACCAGTTGGGAATTTGGTGTTTTGGTGCAGGTACGCGATTTAGCCAGAGTCTTTCGTAAAGAGCTTAGCCGTTCTCAAAGCCAGTCTGTTGAAGATAAGGATCTGACGATTGCTGAGCCACAATTTCATTTTGATAATAATAGCTGGGCTTTGCCCGCGACTGAGTCAGAGTATCGCAGAGGTATAAAAGCCATGCAGAGCTATTTGGTGCGGCTTTCTGACCCTTCTAAAAATGATGCGCAATTTTATTCCCGGGCTGATAATTTAAGAGCCTGGTTATCTGAAGTTGAAAATCGTTTAGGTAGTTTGTCGCGACAATTGAGTGAAAGTGTCGGGCGTCAGCAGTTGGATATGGGCTTGGCGGGTGATGTGAATGCTAAGCAATCCACTATGACCTTATCCACAGAAGAAACAAAAACACCGTGGCTAAAAGTGGATGATGTTTTTTATGAAGCAAGAGGCTCAGCTTGGGCCTTGATACATATTTTAAAAGCAGTAGAGTATGACTTCAACAGTGTGCTAGTGAATAAAAATGCCTTGGTAAGTCTTCAGCAGATAATTATCGAATTAGAAGCGACTCAAGATGCAGTTTGGAGTCCTATGATTTTGAATGGCAGTGGCTTTGGCTTTTTAGCAAATCACTCTATTACCATGTCTTCTTATATATCCAGAGCTAGCGCGGCTATTACAGATCTACGTAGTCTTTTGCAGCAAGGTTAAACTTAAAAGTCTCGTGAAGTTAATACAATAAAAAAGGGCTAGCTGATTAATCAGCTAGCCCTTTTGATTTATGAACTTAAATTATTTCTTAAACGCTTCTACAGATTTAACAATCGAAGCGCGAGCAGTTTCGGCATTTTTCCAGCCTTTAACTTTAACCCACTTACCTTTTTCCAGGTCTTTGTAATTTTCAAAGAAGTGCTGGATTTGGTCGCGAAGTAATTGTGGAATATCTTCTACGTCCTGAATATCGCTATATTGAGTTGATAGCTTTTCGTGCGGCACAGCCACTAGTTTTTCATCACCACCCGCTTCATCATCCATATCCAGCATGCCAACCGCTCGACAACGAATGATGGAGCCAGGAATGATAGGGTATGGAGTAATCACAAGTACGTCTAATGGGTCACCATCATCTGCTAGGGTGTTTGGGATGAAGCCGTAGTTTGCAGGGTAAAACATCGGTGTCGACATAAAACGGTCAACCATTATAGCGCCCATGTCTTTGTCAATTTCATACTTGACCGGGCTGCTTTGTGCAGGGATTTCAATGGCAACATAAATGTCGTTAGGAATGTCTTTACCCGCAGGGATTTTGTCAAAATTCATCAGTCGTTTCCTTTGTCTGTCTTAAAGAGTAAGCTTTAAAAAATAAGCAAATGGCGCAAAAATAAAAAAGTGGATTATAGGGCTTCGAGCATCTCAACGCCAGACGCTGAACCAACAAACAGTAAGTCAGCAGGTCTGATTGCAAAAAGGCCATTGGTAACAACACCGGTAATATTGTTAATTTTTTCTTCTAGTTCTGGCGGGTTAAGAATTTTCATGTTGAATACATCAATAATTTGGTTGCCATTATCGGTTACAAAACCTTCTCGATAAACTGGATCGCCACCCAGTTTTACTAATTCTCTGCCAACATAACTTCTAGCCATCGGGATAACCTCGACAGGCAGAGGGAAGGCGCCAAGTAAATTAACTTTTTTAGAAGCATCGACGATACATAAGAATTTTTTAGCCACTGCGGCGACAATTTTTTCACGTGTTAAAGCGCCACCACCACCTTTGATAAGTTGTAAGTGAGCATTTGTTTCATCAGCGCCATCAATGTAGAATTCCAGCTCATCAACGGTGCCTAATTCGTAGACAGGAATACCATGTGACTTTAGCCTAGCGGCACTTGCCTCTGAGCTAGCCACAGCACCATCAAAGAGATGTTTAATTTCAGCCAGGTGATCAATAAAAAAGTTTGCGGTTGATCCGGTCCCAATACCAATAATACTATCGTTATCCAGTTTGGCTTGGATATACTCTAGCGCTGCTTTTGCGACAGCACTTTTTAATTGGTCTTGGTTCATAGTTGCTCCGATTTGGCTCAAAAAAATGTGTCGTTATTATAGGCTTCTGAAGAGAGTGAGAAAAGCTATTTACCGAAGAGCGCCCGTTATTTCGATAAGTATAATATTATCAGTTGTTTGACAGTGTTTGACCTCAAGGTGTCTTTAAATAAAGGCATAAATATAGACATAAAAAGAGAAACAGAATGCCGATCAGTCGTTATATAAAAAAAATCCTTGATGCACGTGTTTACGATGTCGCCATAGAGTCTCCGATTACCCACGCAAGTTTATTGTCGAAGCGTTTCAGTAATCATATTTATTTAAAGCGTGAAGACCTGCAGCCGGTTTTCTCCTTCAAGTTGCGTGGTGCATACAACAGGGCCAGGCAGCTTACGCCTGAAGAGCGAAAAAAAGGTGTAATTGCCGCGTCGGCTGGCAATCATGCTCAGGGGCTTGCTCTAGCTGCCCAAAAGTTGGGCATAGAGGCGACGATTGTGATGCCCACGACAACGCCTGAAATTAAAGTCAGCTCGGTGAGGGAGAAGGGCGCAAAGGTTATATTATTTGGTGATGCCTTCGATGAGGCGTCTGCTTATGCCCATCAACTAGTCAAAGAAAAAGGCTTGGTTTATATCCCGCCGTATGATGATGAAGATGTCATCGCAGGGCAGGGCACGGTTGCAATGGAAATATTGATGCAATTTACCTCTCCCATTGATGCTGTGTTTATTCCTGTGGGTGGTGGCGGCCTGATTGCTGGAATGGCTGCGTACATCAAATTTGTTCGCCCTGAAATAAAAGTTATTGGTGTTGAGCCTGAAGACGCTGCCTGTTTGAAAGCAGCCTTAGAGGCAGATGAACGAGTTATTCTTAAGGATGTCGGTATTTTTGCTGAAGGTGTTGCCGTCAAGCAGATTGGTAAGTTGCCATTTGAAATTGCGAGAACCTGTGTCGATGAAGTCATTACGGTGACGACAGACGAAATTTGTGCTGGAATTAAAGATATTTTTGATGATACTCGTTCTATTGCAGAGCCTGCAGGTGCGGTTGGTATTGCCGGGCTTAAAAAATATATTGAGCGAGAAGCTTTGCAGGGTGCAAATTTAATGACCGTGGTAAGTGGCGCAAATGTCAACTTTGATCGTTTGCGTTATATTTCAGAGCGAACAGAAATTGGTGAGAAGAGAGAAGCAATATTAGCGGTCACCTTGCCAGAAAAACCCGGATCTTATCAGAAATTTATCCATTCGCTGCAACACCGAAATGTTACTGAATTCAATTATCGTTATGCTGAAGGCTGTGATGCTCAAATCTTTGTCGGTATACAAATTCCTTATGGCGGAGAAGGCCGAGTTCAGTTACTAGAGGAGTTAAGCGCTTTGGGTTATCCCGTTGTCGATTTAACGGATAATGAAATTGCCAAGATCCATATTCGTCATATGGTGGGGGGACGAGCTGTTGGCGTGGGTAATGAGCAAGTCTATCGCTTTGAATTTCCTGAGAGGCCAGGTGCATTGATGTCTTTTCTTAACTCTTTAGGCACAAAATGGAATATCTCTATGTTTCATTACCGTAATCATGGTGCGGCTTATAGCCGAGTTTTGATGGGAGTGCAGGTAGAGTCGGAAGATAAAGAAGTCTTCGTCAAAATGTTAGATAAAGTAGGTTTTCGATATTGGGATGAAACCAATAATGAAGCTTATCGTTTATTTCTGCGAGGGAAGTAGTCTTAGTGATTTATAGTCAGTCTTGTAAGTATTTCTGAGTGAAAACATTAGCTTATTGCGAATAATTAATTTCTTTTTTCGAAAGCTGTGCTATTTTTCTGATTAGAAAGATTTTTTTAATTTTTTATTGCAATAATAATTTACGTTTTCCGGGGTTAATATGAAACGAAAGCCAGATGCAATGATTGCATTAATAGCGCTTTTTTTTATTGGTTTAGTCGTAAGTGGGTTTTCTTCCTTGACGGTAGGTTCAAGTCGCCTAAATATAGAGGGTGCTTCTTTGCATTACCCATTACCTTATCAAGAGAGTTATCAAGAGAATTATCAAGAGAAGGATAGGATGGCTAAGTGAAAATCAGCGCTTATTTTAAGCATTAATTTTCACGTTAAATTGATGAAACTTTTGATCTGTTAAAACGCCTTCCAAGGGAATATCCCATTTTTCTAAAGGCAAATATGTCTGTTCCTGAAAAGCATGAGCAATGCCAATAAGTTTCGGTTTGCTGTGTTTAGTTCCAGTTTTAGCTTTATATGCAAAGCTTCTATCGTAAAATCCTCCCCCCATTCCCATTCTGTTGCCTGCGGTATCGAAAGCAACCAAAGGCATCAGTACTAATGATAGGTATTGTTTAGGAATGCATTTTGAATATTTAAAGTCAGGCTCTTGGATACCAAATTTGTTTTTAATAAATTTGGTATCAGGGGTAACGAGGCAAAAACATAATCTATTGCTGTAGATAGGGTGAATGACCGGAAGGTAAGCTTGTTTTTTTTGTTTCCAAAGTTGCTTGATCAGCTTTTGTGGATTTAATTCACCATCATTCCCAAGGTATAGCGCAGTATGTTTATGCTTTAAAAGGAGCTTGCTTTGATTAATTTGCTTGATCAGCTTGTCAGATGCTTTTCTCTGTTGAGCGTGACTTAAGGATTGTCTGAGCGCTCTTATTTTTACTCTTAGCTGTTTTTTATCAAATTGAATAGCGGTGGTCGATTTGCTGGAAACCTGAGAAAAACAGTTTGAATTAATATTAGGCATATCGAGAAGTGAAACCGAAGTCGGTTAATTGGTGTGCCCGGGAATGCCGCTGCCTGATAAGGCCTTGAACCCGAAGTTCAAGGGGGTTGTCACCTAGAGTAAATTAGGCTTTCCCATCTGGAAGACCAGGGGACTTGCACACATCACACGAAATGACTACCTAAATGGTATTATCGGCTCGAGGACATATCTAGCTAGCTAGCATTCCAGAACACAGCAACATCATATAAAAAAAACAGGAAAATAACAGTGCTTTTTACGAAAAAACACAAATCGATATTTTATGCATTCATTATCAAAGATTCGCTTTGTTGAGGATCTTGTCCATGCGTTCTTCTAAAGAGCTTAATGCCGATTGATCACTAGAAAGGCCTTTACTACTTTCAAGAAGCTCATAAGTGATATTTAAGGCCGCCATCACAGCTATTCGTTCAGTTCCTAATACCTTACCGGAGGAGCGAATATCTCGCATTTTTAAATCCAAGTGGCCGGCTGCTGCTGTCAGAGCACCTTTTTTGTCATCAGGACAACTAACAAGATAATCTTTTTCGAGAATTTTAACTTTAAGGGTATTGATGTCCGACATTACTGTTGCTCCATAGCTTTTAAGCGAGTAATCATAGATTCAATTTTTGATTTCGCTAAGTCGTTTTTTTGCATCAGCTTGGTCCGTTCAGATAACCATTCATTCTGGAGCGCTTTAAGTGAGGTGTTGTCGGCTTCCAGCTTTTGACAATAAGCAAGAAGCTGTTCAACTTTAGCTGAAAAGGATTTAATCTGTGACGCGTCCATTTTTTTACCTTGGTATTCAAATATTGAGAATGACGAAAGCACTAACTATAAGGGGCGTCTGCTTGGTGGTCAACTCGCTTTCGCATTCCTGGCCCAGCTCTCGTATAATTCTCCAAAATTCAATTGATAGGGTAGGTTTATGAAAGACTCTGATAGCGTTTCTGACGACTTTGATGAAGACATTGATGAAGAAATACAAGAAAGCCAATTTGATTGGTTAGCAAATATTTATAATAGCCATAGCGCGATTAATCATCCTAGTGAGCTTCATGGGCTAATGGTGGGGGAAATTGTGGGTAGTCTGAGGCGAAGCGCTGCTGACTGGTTGAATCAGGTGCTCGAACATATGGGTGTTGAGTCTCTGGATAATGAACGGCACGCCAATGTCACGGAAGATTTACTCGGCTTTTATACGCATTCTCTTGAAAATATCGATAAAGATTCAAGTAGCTTTGTTTTATTGTTGCCCGATGATGATTACGCCCTGTCAGAAAGAATTGAATCGCTGGTTGTTTGGGTACGAGGTTTCTTGGAAGGTATTGCAATAGCTGCAAGTGAGCGTTTACCAAAAATGGACAGTGAATTACAGGAAATCCTCAAAGACTTCGTTGATATTTGTCAGATTGATACCCAGGTGGAACAAGATGAGTCTGGAGAGAAAGAGTTTTTTGAAATAAGTGAATATATTCGAATTGGAGTGCTTAATTTGTATGCAGAATTAAATGAACCTGTTGTGGATACGTCAAACGATGATATTAGTTTAGATTCAGGTTCACGCACGCTACATTAACAAATGTACAAGATATGGCATGTTTTGAATAATGAAAATAAGTCATCCTATTTTGCTGGCTGCCAAGAGATAAAAAGATGAATAAAAAAGAATTTGCGAAACGTCGACGCTACTTAGCGGAGCAAATGGGTGAGAACTCGATTGCCATATTACCGGCTTCGAGTATTAAGTCACGCAATCGGGATGTTGATTATCACTTCCGCCAAGACAGTGACTTCTATTATCTGTCGGGTTTTAATGAGCCTGATGCGGTCTTAGTCATTATTCCGGGCAGAGCCCATGGTGAATCAATTTTATTTTGTCGAGAGCGTGACCCCAGCAAAGAAATGTGGGATGGCTATATCATGGGGCCAGACAGAGTCAATGAGCTCACGGGCATTGATGATGCTTTTCCGATTTCAGATATTGATGATATTTTGCCTGGCATGATAGAAGGCACCGACAAAGTGTTTTATTCCATGGGCTTGGATGCCCAATTTGATGCCAAAGTAATGGAATGGATCAATATTATCCGCAGCAAAATCCGCAGTGGCGCACATCCACCAGGGGAGTTTGTCGCCTTGGAGCATGCTCTGCATGAACTTCGCTTATTCAAAAGTGCCGCAGAAGTCAAGGTGATGGCAGAGGCCGCAAAAATTTCTGCAAAAGCGCACATTGAAGCGATGAGGATTTGTAAGGCGGGTTTATCTGAATATCATCTGGAATCGATCATCTTACATACGTTTGCAAATCATGGTGCGCGCTTTACAGCCTACCCATCCATTGTCGGTGCTGGCGATAATGCCTGCACCCTGCATTACATAGATAATCAGTCAAAACTAAAAGACGGCGATTTAGTCTTAATTGATGCGGGCTGTGAGCTGGATTGTTATGCCTCCGATATCACGCGTACCTTTCCGGTTTCAGGAGAATTTTCTTTAGAGCAACGATCGCTGTACCAAATTGTCTTGGATGCACAATATGCCGCAATTGCTGCAGTCAAACCGGGAAATCATTGGAATCACCCTCATGAGGCCGCTGTTCGTGTGATTGCTCACGGTCTTATTCAATTAGGTCTGATCGATGCAGAGTTAGAAGAGGCAATAGAGAAAGAGCTTTATAAACCCTTTTACATGCATAGAACAGGGCATTGGCTAGGTCTGGATGTACATGATGTGGGTGAATATAAAATTGCTGGAGAATGGCGTTTATTAGAACCCGGCATGGTACTAACGGTCGAACCAGGTATTTATGTTTCACCTATAAATAAAGACGTTCATAAGAAATGGCGTGGCATTGGTATTCGAATCGAAGACGATGTTTTGGTGACTAAAAGTGGCTGTCGAGTACTGACGGAGTCTGTCCCCAAAGAAATCAATGAGATAGAAGCAATCATGGCTGGAGATGAATAAACAATGCTAGCGAAGCTAAAGGAATTATCGGATGGCAGCCAAGTCGATGTGGTGATTGTCGGTGCTGGTATGGTCGGTGCCAGTGCGGCGATAGGTTTAAAGCAACTTGGCTTGAAGGTCATTCTTGTTGATGCCTTTGGTTTTACTAAGGCCGTACCCGCTTACACGCCAAGTTACGATGCTCGTTCAACAGCATTATCTTGGGGAACCCGAGATATCTTGACGGCCTTGGGTGTTTGGTCTGAAGTCGAGAAGCAGGTTTGCCCTATTACTGAAGTTCATGTTTCCGAAAAAGACCACTTTGGCACGACTCGAATCAAAGCTGAAGATTATAGCCAAGCAGCTGTTGGTTATGTTGTACCAAATCAGTGCTTAGGTCGTTGTCTGCTATCTCGTGTCGATGATTTGGGCATTCCTTTATATGCTGCTGTTGAAGTAGAAGAGATAAATCAAGGCGCTCTTCAAAAGTTAGTGCTTACGCCAATAGACAAGTCGCAATCTGATAGTAAGCGATCCATCGAAACTAGATTATTAATTATTGCTGATGGTACAGATTCAAATACAGCGAAGAAACTAGGTATAGAGTCGACTATTCAGCACTATGCGCAGCACGCCATTATTGCGAATGTCACCACTGAGCTAGCAAATAATGGCACTGCCTATGAGCGTTTTACCAATAAAGGCCCTTTGGCGATGCTACCGCTTTCAGATTATCAATGTGCCCTTGTCTGGACGCATGATCAGTCTGAAGTTTCCAGCTATCTTGATATGGATGACAAGGCATTTTGTCGAGCCATAGAAGCTGGTTTTGGTGAACGTTTGGGGCGAGTTGAGCGGTGTGGTGAGCGAGTCAGTTACCCCTTAAAGCTTATTCAGGCGAAAGAGCAGTGCCGCTCAGGTGTATTATTACTAGGCAATGCCGCACATAGTTTGCACCCGGTTGCCGGCCAGGGTTTTAACTTGGCGATTAGAGGGGTGGCAGCCTGTGTCGAAAATATTGCTCAATGCCAAGAGCAAGGCCTGGCATTTGAAGCGCTGGAAAATTTAGCCAAACTTTGTGCTAGCAGAGTTGATGACCAAATTAAAACCATTGCCTTAAGTGATCAGTTAGTCAAAGTGTTTGGTAGTTCTTCAAGAATGTTGAACATGGCTAGAGAGTTTGGCTTGATAGCTTTGGATAATACCCCGATTCTGAAGTCACTTTTTGCCGCACAAGCAATGGGCACAGCCGGTAGAAAATCGAATCTCCATTCAAACACATGATAATTATTTTCATACACTTAAATAACCGTTTGAGTAAGTGACACAACATGAAACAAAATTTGGTTAAAGTAGATATCGCAATAGTTGGTGCAGGTTTAGTCGGTGCGGCCTTGGCCGCTGCCTTAAAAAACTGTGGTTTGAGTCTTGCGTTGATTGATCATCAGGCTGAAGAAAACTTGCAAAAGAACTTATCTGGTGGCGTCTCAGTCAACGATTTTGAACCGAGAGTCAGTGCCTTAACAATGGCTTCCCAAAGTTTGCTTACAGAGCTTGGTGTTTGGCAAAAAATTAAACCATCGCAAATTCAAGCCTATCACAAAATGAAAGTTTGGGATGAATTAGGTACGGCAAGAATTGAATTTGATTCGGCAGAACTTTATCAGGATTCACTGGGTTGTATTCTTGAGAATCAGCTGATTATCTCGGCTTTGCATGCTGTGTTAGCAGATCAAACAAATCTAACAAGATATCTGGGAAATAAATTAAGCGCCATCCAGATTGTTGAGGGTGAAGCAGAGCAGCATCTTCTGACATTAGAAACTGGCGAGCAGATTCAATGCAAACTATTAGTCGCGGCGGATGGGGCCAATTCAAGAGTCCGTCAATGGGCTTCTATGCCGACACGTGAATGGGATTATCAGCATGAAGCGATTGTCGCGACCATCAAAACCTCGAAAAAGCATCAAGAAACGGCTTGGCAGCGTTTTAGTGAAAGCGGCCCTTTAGCGTTTTTGCCCTTGGCGGATACAAATGATACTCAGCAATTTTGTTCGATAGTCTGGTCACAAGAAACAGCTCGAGCAAAAGCCTTAATGGCATTATCTGAAAATGATTTTTTAAATGAATTATCAAAATCAATCGAATTTAATTTAGGTGAATTAGAAGCGGTATCAACGCGTTACTCAATTCCACTTAGACAGCGACATGCAAAAACCTATGTCAAACCCGGAATTGTGTTATTGGGTGATGCCGCCCATACGATCCATCCTCTGGCAGGTCAAGGTGTGAATCTGGGCTTCAAAGATGTCAAAGCGTTATCTGATATTTTGATAGACGCGGATAAGCAAAATCTTGAGGTGAATAATATGCTCTTGTTAAAGCGTTACCAAAGACAAAGACAGGGCGATAATTTATTAATGATGGGCGCAATGGAAGGTTTTAAACGTTTATTCGCTCAGCCTGATCCAATAGTAAGATGGCTGCGAAATACCGGTATGGGCTGGGTAAATAAACAAAGTTTTTTAAAGAATCAAATTGCCAAACATGCCATGGGTTTGTCCTTATAACTTAATGTGTGGACGTAAAATACGCATTGAGTGCTTAACGCTAAACTATTTCACTTTAAATTGGTAATGTGAGTATCTTCAACAGAAAAAAGGTTTTTTCTGGGCAATGTCATAGCAAAATCCTTTTTGCGAATGATTTAAGATTTCAATGTAGATTAATTTTGATTGTGTTGAATGTCAATTGAAGGGTGTCTGTCCTGATTGTTCATATATTGAGCGATTAACCAAAGACAAGACCGAGTTGGAGGTTCTATTTTCGGATCTGCTTATCGGTGTCACTGAATTTTTCCGCGACCCGGAAAGCTTTTCGTTTATTCAAAATGGCATGCTGCCACACATTTTTTTATTTTTCTTGAAAACTCTTTAGATGCCATTAATAAACATTATGTTGCCCCTAAAGATGACGGAAAAAAGTACAAGGGGAAAATTCAGTTTTGCCTTAATCAAGACGGTGACTTTTCTCAGGTTGAATTAGTTCAAGCATCTGGACATGATGGATTAGATCAAGTAATGCTTAAATCAATTGAACTCGCTAAAAAACTCAAACTACCTGCTGATGATTGCTTGAAAAAAAGAGCTAACTTTATTCGAAGTAGTTTGTACTTTGATGAAAGTGATTTATCTAAATAGGGCTGAAATAAATGCCAATAAAGAACACGCATTGCTATACCATTCATCTCTTCAAGATTAACTATTTTTAACCACTGAGTCACAAAACGAAACTAATCATCAGATTGTTCATGTTCCAACATTAATAATCCATTAAGTTCACTAACAATATTTTTGGATCCAGTTAGGGATGATTGATAATGAATAGTTTGCGCTTTTGGTCATTTAGCTTGTTGCTAAGTTTGCTTATGTTTCTCGTTTCACCGGTAAACAGTGCTCCAGGTGCTGTGATGGCACAGTTTAGTATAAATAATGTGTCAGGTGATGGCCGTTCTCCAAGTTCACCTCAGGGTATCGCATACGGTGCTGGTTTTTTATGGGTTTCAGATTTTGGTACAGATCGTATTTACCGAGTCTATCCTGAAACTGTCTATGACGAAGATGGTGTCACTATTTTATTTAATCCTGGTGATAGCGACTTAAATATTCCTATACCAGATGCTAATAATCCTCCTATTAATAGCGATGGTAATGCAATTGGTTCCTGTTTTAGTGATGTAAGTGGTACGCCACAATACTGTGGTGGTGGTGGCCTTACCTTTGCTAAAAACTATCTTTGGAATGCTAGCCCGGTTACCGATGACATCATTAAAATTGATCCGGTTGATGGGGATAATTTAGAAACAGAAAATACCCTTGCAGCACTAGCTTTTCCATCGCCGACAGACATGACCTACGATGGTCGCCGTTTTTGGATTGTAGATTGGCAGAGTAACACCATTAATGAAGTACTTCCTGAAGATGGAACTGTATTATCGTCTGTATCTGGTCCATCATCGCTCCCGGCTTATGATCAAAACTCTTCAGCAACCAATGCCAGGCCATTTGGTGTTGCTTGGGATGGTCGCGCTCTTTGGGTATCAGACCAGGAAGAGGATAAAATTTATCGTGTCGACCCGCTGACGGGTGCGCTACTTAATGTATTTAATTCGCCAGGTACTTCTCCTAAAGGTCTAAGCTGGGACGGTGATTCTTTGTGGCATGTAGATCAATCTTCAAAGACTATTTATAAACTTGAAGCGGGTGTGATACCTATTGGTTTACTGGGATGTGTCGAAAAAAATGGCCGTTCCTTGGCTGGTGAAGTGTTGTTATCTCAGGCGGCCTCACCAGATCAATCATCTGTTTTGGATACAGATGGATGCTTTATCTTCACAAGCTTTACTTCTGGCGTGCCTTTGCAAGTTTCCATTAATGAAGGCGGCGTTGATGAAAAACCTATTATTAACTTAAATGAAGCCACTCCTGGTTTTATCGATGTGACTCTTTCGGTAGGTGACACCTATATAGAGCCAGGTTTTGTCGCGACTGATACTGAAGATGGTGATATTTCATTAGACGTCGTTGCCGTCCCTGATGTGATAAATGCACCATTCCTAATTAATACATCGGCTCCAAATGTCTATACAGTTTCCTATGATGTAGTCGATTCGGCAGGTAATCTTGCTGATACAGTTTATCGAACAATATCTATCCTTGGACCTGATGACGCTCCACCTCAAATTACACTTATTGGAGGCAATCCTGTTTATGTCGAACAAGGCAATAGTTTCGTTGAAGAGGGAGCGACAGCTTTAGATGATCGAGATGGCGATTTAAGTGCAAATATCCTACGCACCGGTACAGTAGATACGTCTGTTGTCGGAAGCTATAATTTGTTGTACAACGTTTCCGATGCGGCAGGCAATAATGCCGCAACGGTTACCCGTACTGTTATTGTGCAGAACACCACAGGGCCTGTTATCACTTTATTGGGTGATAATCCTTTGACGCTTGAAAAGGGCCAAGACCTGCTCGATCCTGGCGCGACAGCTTTAAGCCCGATAGATGGTGACTTAACATCGTCTATTGTGCGCTCTGGCACCGTCCCGGCGGCTATTGGAAGTTATATCTTAATCTACAATGTTTCAGATTCTTCAGGAAAGGCTGCAATGACCGTTTCGCGAACGGTGAATGTCATTGATACCGGCACACCTGTGATTACCTTATTAGGGCCTTCTCCTCTTAATATTGAACAAGGTACCGTGTTTACTGACCCCGGGGCGGTTGCAATGGACGGCCCAACGGAAAATATTTCTTCCAGTATTGTGGTGTCGGGGATGGTCAATACGGCTGTGGTGGGCAGTTATACTCTTACTTACAATGTCACCGATGGATCAGGAAATAGTGCCGCACCTGTCTCACGAGTCGTTAATGTTGTCGATAACAGTGGCCCCGTGATTACCTTAAATGGCGCTAACCCTTTAAATCACAGCATTAATACACCTTTTGTTGATCCAGGTGCCACAGCAAGCGATCCTTTTGAAGGCAACCTGACATCACGCATCGTTGTTTCAGGTGTCGTAAATCCGAATGTTCCAGGAGTTTACAATATAAAATACGATGTCTCAGATAGTTCTGGCAATGCAGCCGTTAGCTTGAACCGAAGAGTTATTGTCGGAGATTTCAGTCCGCCTGTCATTACTCGTCTTGGCTCTGCCTCTGTCAATCTCTTGGTGGGAGCGATTTACAATGATGCTGGTGCGACAGCGAATGATAGTGTAGATGGTGATTTAACATCCTCTATTGCGGTAACTAATCCTGTGAATACTGCTGCCGCAGGTGTTTATACCGTTCGCTATAACGTCAGTGATTTAGCTGGTAACGCTGCGGCAGAAGTGACTCGACGCGTGCAGGTGACTGCTGATACATCGCCACCTGTTATTACGCTCATCGGTGGCTCTAGAGTGGATGTGACGCAAGGAACCTTATTTAATGATCCAGGCGCCAGTGCAGTCGATAATATTGATGGCAATATTAGCTCTCGAATCGCTGTCAGTGGCTCAGTCAACATTAATCGTGCGGGAAGTTATTCATTAACTTATCGTGTGTCAGATAATGCGGGTAATGCCGCCGCAGCGGTGACAAGAACCGTGAATGTTGTTGCGCCTCCTATTATCAATATTCAAGCTGAAACAGGCCGGATTGTTGGGGGGCCACGCGTGAGAAATAGGTTGTCCGGCTATACTGGTTCAGGCTATGTCAGTACATCCGGCTTCTTTACTGTCCGCACAGGAGATTATATCGAGTTTAATTCTGTGAATGCCTATGCGGTTCCTTACACCTTTGATCTGCGTTATTCGAGTGCGCGTTGTCTCTTTTGTGGCAATGGTATAATTGAAGTGCGTTTGAATGGCAATGTCGTTGGTTCGATTAACTTAAGCGATACGGGCGGAAGCAGGAACTGGAGAAATTCCCAATCTATTACGATTACACCAAGACAAGGTAATAATACGATTCGCTTAGTTCTCCTTAGAAGAGATGGCAATATCGACTCATTCCGCTTAAGACCACAATAATTGATTAAGAGTAGAGTAAATATTATGCAACATTTTAGTAAATCTCCTAGTCGTTATTGTCTGCTGTCTTTAATTATTATGCTTTCTGGCTGTGGTGGAGGAGGCGGTGGTTCATCTTCAGAAAGTGATGACGTGAATACTGCAGAAATTTATTCGGGAGCCCTGAATGCTTTTCCTGTTAAAGGTTTGCATTATGAAACTGAGACGCTGTCAGGAATGACCGACGAGCAAGGGGGATATCAGTATAGAGAAGGAGAAATAATTAACTTCAGCCTGGGTGATACCCAATTAGGTAGTGCGCCAGGAGTTCCTGAGATAACGCCATTTGATTGGTTAGGTATTACGCCTTCGACAGATGAGAGTGAATTAGTCACGCTACTAAAGCGTCCAATGATTAGTAGCTTGGATTTGGTCTTGAATGCCAGCTCTTTGCTCTTGAGTCTCGATGTGGATGCTAATGCTGAAAATGGCATTGACTTGGGGGGTGCGCATGAGTTTTTATTGGGTCAAGAATTAGAGATGGCGATAAAAGCGAAGGATTTTGGGAGTACAAACGCTATTCAAAATATCGTTAACACTCTCGTTAACCGTGATCCTGTGACATTAAAGGTGGCTGCTGATCGGCTCTACAAAAATATGCAACTAACATTAATGGCGAATCGTGTCGCTGCGTTTAAGGGCAATGGAACTGGGGAGAAAAGTCAAACCTCGACAGCTCAGTATAATGACAATGGAAATCTCGAAACTGAAAGTGTGTTGCTTTCTGAAAATGAAAAGCCGATTGAATTAAACTATGAATACGATGCTCAAAATCGGCTGACGCGTTCTTCCAATTCTTATACAGGTCAAACTGAATCATTAATTTATGAACAGGATCGTCTAAGTCTGAGATTCACTCAGGAAAATGGTTCGTCGAAAAAATCACGAGAGGTATTCAAGTATAATCAGGAAGGTCAGCTTAGCCAATTAAGTCTTGATGCTGATGGAAATGGCAGGCCTGAAAGCATCACAGACTTTGTCTATTCTGAGGCAAGTGAGCAAGTTACCGTCAGTGAGACCATAAATGGCAATCAGAATGAATCTGTTAGCTTGAGAAGCTTCAAGGACGGGCTCGTGGAGACCAGCAGCGAAGATTATGATAATGATGGCAAGCCTGAAGTCGAGATGTTTTATGTCTATGATGAGTATTCGAGAATGAGCTCCCGGCGTATTATCAGTACAGATCCATCAATTGAAAGTGGTATAAGCTACTTTGAGTATGACGACCAAGACCGAATGATACGCTACAGCGTTGATAGCAATAATGATGACGTAATAGACTATATCGAAGCCTATGGCTACGATATTTACGATAACCGTGTTGCCTTTCGCCGCGACATGAATGCTGATCAGCAGTGGGATTATATTATTCTCTATCGCTTCGATATTCATGGCAATAGAATAGAAATAAATGAAGATTCAGATGGCAATGGTGTTATTGATATGCAATGGCAGGCAGAACTTCAAGAAGTTTCCATTGAGTCTGATTGGGATGCAGTTTTAACAGACCTTTAGGGCGGTAAGAGTCAATGGCTGAAATACTTAAGCTAAGATTGACTAAGATTGACTAAGATTGAAACAAGCGCCCAAGTAGCACAGGCACCGCAGTTTCAACGCGTAAAATTCGTGCGCCTAAATGCACCGTTTCGAAACCGACTTCTTCAAGTTTACTTACTTCATAAGGCGTAAATCCACCCTCTGGGCCAATGATTAAAGTGGTTTGAGTTTTAATGTTGGCAGGGCAGGCCTGCTCTGTTATCGGGTGGGCAAGCAGCTTTAATGAGCCTTCACTTATAGCCGCTAATTCATCTTCCACAAAAGGTTTAAATAATTTACGTAAATGAATCTTGGGCAGCACGGTATCTTTAGCCTGTTCTAAACCTAAAATACAATTTCCGAAGAGTTTTTCGTCACTAAGCCAAGGGCTTTGCCAGAAGCTCTTTTCAACTTTCCATGCGTTTATAAAATATAAGTCTTTAACGCCCATTGTTGTTGCGGTTTGAATGATTCGCTTGAGCATTTTGGGACGAGGTAAACCAATAATGAGCGTTAAAGGGAGTGCCTCTGGTGGGGCTGAAATCCATTCTATTTCTAGTTGAGCGCTATCTTGTTGAAGATCTACTATTGTCGCTCTGCCAATTTGTTTATTCAAAAGCCCTACAGTTAGCTGGTTACCCGTTTCGATATTCAAGGTTTTATGAATGTGCTGTACTTGTCTTCCTGAAATTTCAGCACGATTTTCACTTAGCATATTTTCAGCTTGAAGTAGCAGAAGGTTCATGAGCAGGGTCTTGATCAATAAGCGTGGATTAGTTTAACTATCTTCTAAGGCGGCAACATTTTTTTTCAATAAACCAGAAAAGATAATTCCCATTTCAAATAATAGCCACATTGGAATGGCCAAGAGTAATTGAGATATAACATCGGGTGGCGTAAGTAACATGCCGACAACAAAACAGCCGACAACAACATAAGGTCTTTTTTCGCGAAGATTTTCTGTTGTTGTAATGCCTGCGGCTACCAGTAAAATGGTGGCAATGGGTATTTCAAAGGCTAAACCAAAGGCAAAGAATAGTTTGAGAACAAAGTCCAGATAGCTGCTAATGTCTGTCATGATCGCTACATCTTCTGGCCCGGCGCTGGTAAAAAAGCCAAACACAAGCGGGAATACCACGAAGTAGGCGAAAGCCATGCCCAAATAAAATAATACAATGCTGGATAATAACAAGGGAATGGCAAGACGCTTTTCTTTTTCATACAAGGCGGGTGCGATAAAACTCCATATTTGGTAAAGCAGATAGGGCATGCCGATAAATACGGAGGTCATTAGCGTGAGTTTAAAGGGCGTAAAAAATGGCGAGGCAACATCGGTTGCTATCATCGTACTACCTTCGGGTAGAAAGACCCGAAGCGGCTCGGAGATCAGGCTATATAGGTCGTTAGAAAAATAATAAAGGCTTAAAAAAATAGCGATAACACAGATAACAGATTTTAAGAGTCTGCCCCTTAGTTCAATTAAGTGAGCGATTAAGGGTTGAGCCTTATCTGATATTGATTGTTCTTGCTTGTGTTGATCGGTCATAGGTGTGTTATTTATGTGTTGTGTGGCTTGCAGACGAAGCTTGCTGAGAAGATTCTGTTTGATCGGGCGCTAATGATGTCTGATCATGATAAGCCGCATCAGGTGCTTTTCTAGGTAGTGGTTCGTATTCCCCAGAGTGCGGTTCTAATTCTTTGTCGGCATAACTTTCAGTATATTGTTCCGCTTCTTTTAAAGCTTGGGAGACAGTGTCTTGAATTTGTCTTACGTCCTTATTGATGTCTAAACTTTCGCCTTGTTTTTTTAGTTGCGCCTTCAGTTCTTCGATTTCGATTTCTTTATCAATTTCCTGAGTAAATTGGCTGACGAGTCTGCGAGCTCGCCCGACCCATTTCCCTAAGGTTCTTGCAGCAATAGGCAAGCGCTCAGGACCTAATATGATTAAGCCAATGATGCCCACTAATACAAGCTCTAAAAAACCAATATCGAACATATTGTTTATACAACCAGACTAATCAAGAAGTGTTAATTTAAGATTTTGTATTATCTTTGGTTTTTGACTCGTCGACTTTTTCCGCCTTGCCTTCGATGATGTTTTCCGCTTTTTTTTCCATGGTATTTTGTTCGGCGGCTTTTTCATCATCTTCTTTAAGGGCTTTTTTGAAACCCTTTACTGCGCCACCAATATCGCCACCCATATTGCGTAGCTTCTTGGTGCCGAAAATAAGTGCAACAATTAATAGAATGATAAGTAATTGCATAGGACTAATGCCCATAATATTCTCCAGAAATAACGTTAATTAGACCGTGAGGCTTTTTCTTCAAGGCCGGATAGCTTGAATCTTCGTTTTAGTTCGTTAAGTATATCATCTGCATTCAAATCTAAATGCGAAAGCATAACCAAACTGTGAAACCATAAATCTGCGGTTTCGTAGATGAGGTCTTTTTTGGTTTCTTCATCTTTAACATCTTTAGCTGCCAGAATGGTTTCCGTACATTCTTCACCGAGTTTTTCCAGAATTTTGTTTAAGCCTTTGTGGTGCAAACTAGCCACATAAGAGCTCTCCGGTTCCGCTTTTTTTCGCTGTTCTAATACTTCGCTGAGTTCTTTTAAAACGCTAGACATGATTCGTGCTCTTTATTTCTTTTGTCGAAAGATAAAATATGCGCCTATTGCGATAGGGGCAGCTGCTTGTAAGGATAGCTCAGTTATCCAGTTAAGGCTTTCTGAACGACTCGCCATAAAACCTACAAGAAGCAAGGATAAACCAATCATATAATCTTTTGCTTGTTTTCGCTGCTGTTTTATTGCTTTTGCTAACACTAGAGCGTGCTGATCACCTTGATGTTGATAATGATCCAGGTGTTTTATTTGGTTTATCGCATCAAATAATAGTTGCGGTACTTCAGGCGATTGTTCTAACCATTCCGGTAAATGCTGCTTAATATTTTTCCAAATACCGGGTGGAGCGATACGTTGTTTCATCCAATTTTCCAAGTAAGGTGCCGCGGTATTCCACAAATCAAGATCAGGGTAAAGTTGTCTTCCCAGGCCTTCAATATTGAGTAAAGTCTTTTGTAGGAGTACTAGCTGGGGCTGAACCTCCATATTAAAACGGCGCGCGGTCTGGAATAAACGTAGCAGGAACTGTCCAAAGGAAATATCTTTTAGCGGGCGTTCAAAAATCGGCTCGCATACCGTGCGGATCGCAGACTCAAACTCTTCTACCCGAGTATCTTCCGGAATCCAGCCTGATGATATATGTAGCTCGGCGACCATTTTATAGTCACGTTTAAAAAAGGCTAATAAGTTGCGCGCTAAATAACTTTGATCATCGTGGCTCAGTGTGCCGACAATACCAAAATCGATAGCGATATACTGAGGTTTCTGGGGTCTTTCAGCCGAGACAAAAATATTCCCCGGGTGCATGTCGGCATGAAAGAAACTATCACGGAATACTTGAGTGAAGAATATTTCGACACCACGTTCTGCAAGTACTTTTAAATTTACATTTGCCGCTTTTAAGGCGTCGATATCGGCAACCGGAATACCATAAATTCGTTCCATCACCAAGACATCTTGATTGGTATAGTCCCAGAAAATCTCGGGAATATAGATTAAGTCAGAATCAAGAAAATTTCGGCGGATTTGCGAGGCGTTAGCTGCTTCTCGCTGTAAGTCTAATTCATCGAAAATGGTTTTTTCATAGTCTTCAACAAGTTGAACCGGGTGTAAGCGTTTTCCATCTGCCCAATATTGTTCGAGCCAGCTGGCAAAGAGCATCATTAGTTGTATATCTTTATTGATGATCTTTTCGATACCCGGGCGAATAACCTTAACGATGACCTCTTTGCCATTGTGCAATTGCGCGGCATGTACTTGTGCAATCGAGGCAGTTGCAAGTGGTTTAACACTAAAAGTGGCAAACACTTGCTCAACTCTTTTATTCAGGCCTTTTTCGATGAGCAATTTGGCCTGTTCACCAGGAAATGCCTGAACATTATCTTGAAGTTGCTTGAGTGAATCTGCCATATCGTCAGGCAATAAGTCTCGTCGGGTAGAGAGTATTTGACCAAACTTGATAAAGATTGGGCCGAGGGTTTCCAGAGCGAGCCGAAGGCGTTCGCCACGAGTCATTTTTGGCTTGGGAAAGACATGCCAAGGTGCAAAGACGAAGAGTACTTTGATGGGTAAAGGTAGTTGGTTAGCCGGGATAAACTCATCTAAGCGATATCGGCTGACCACCCATAAAATGGTAAAAAAGCGTCTTAACTTGGTGATTCCTAATAAAGTCGGCACGAATACATGAATCTCTTTTGGGTAAATAGTTCGACGTTCAAACAGAGCAAACTGTTCACTTTACTTGCTTAGTTTTTTTTCAAATTGATCAAAGCGATGTTTAAGTTTATCGACCTCTTCAGAGAGCTTGGTAATGGCTGAAAATTGCTTAATAGCGCGCTTTTTGTCTGGCAGTAAGCGTAGCTCATATTTAATATATTCCTCTGTATCCCGGATCAGTGATTGGCTAAAGTTGAGCCCCCACAGCATACCTGCGCGAATAGAAGAACCTAAAAAATGTGCGGGCACATCGCCAATAAAGTTCGCTAGCAGTCCATCCCAATCTATTTTGAGTGAGCTTAAAAAAGCCAGGATTTGTTGAATACGGACCGAGTCACCTTCTAGTCTCAATTCTTTAGCTTGAAATAGTGACGCTTTATTTTTTTGGCTGACAAGCTTAATAAATGCGATAGGGCTGCCAGAAATAGTGACATCAGGTGAGTCTGTTGGATCAAACTGTTGAACGTGAAAGTTGAAACTATTTACTTCTGTTGCGTTTTTTTTGTGTTGTTCTGACTTCACGACGCCAAAATAAATATCAGAATCCAGCCCGCTTAAGTGAACCTTTAAGGCGCAGTCTTCGAGATTTTTTAAATGTTTTTGAGAACCAGGCGACATGGCTAAAGCGCTGTTAATACCACTTATTACTTGGCTGGCGACGGATTTCATCCACTCAGGCTCAAATAGTTTCATTTAGGGCTTTATTCCTGTGTGCAGGGCAACAACGCCGCCAGTCATATTTTGGTAACGACAATTAACCAAGCCTGCATTTTCCATCATTCCTTTCAAGGTTTCTTGATCTGGGTGCATGCGGATAGATTCAGCAAGATATTTGTAACTTTCACTGTCGTTGGTAATCAGTTTGCCCATAAAAGGCAGTGCGGTGAAGGAATATTTATCATAGACCTTACTCAATAATTCATTGCTGGGTTTCGAGAACTCCAGCACAAGTAAGCGGCCGCCAGGCTTAAGCACGCGGGTCATTGAACGCAGCGCTTTATCTTTATCTGTGACGTTGCGCAAACCAAAAGCAATACTGACACAGTTAAAATAATTATCCGGGAAGGGGAGCGTTTCTGCATTGGCTTGAACAAACTGAATATTACTGCCATAGCCTTGATCCATTAGCCGGTCTCGACCCACATTCAACATGGATGAATTGATATCAGCCAGAATAACGTGACCCTGTTCACCGACACGTTTGGCAAACTGCATGGTCAAGTCGCCGGTGCCACCAGCAATATCCAGAACCTTATAGCCAGGTCTGACACCACTGGATTCGATGGTTAAACGTTTCCAGATTCGATGAACCCCCATCGACATCAAGTCGTTCATAATATCGTACTTGCTGGCAACCGAATGAAATACGTCTGCTACTTTTCCAGCCTTCTCTTCTGCCCGAACATGTTGAAAACCAAAATGTGTGATGTCGTCAGCATCTTTAGGTGAGCTTGGGGATTCTGATAAGGACTCGTTATTCATAGGCTATACTCTTTAAATACGTGCTGAATTTACCGCTCGGTTTAGCGAGCTTGACGCTAATACTTGGTGCAACATTCTAACCTTGCTCCAGCAGGAAAACTATCACAACAAGCCTTAAAATCAGCTTGGATGTCGCTAGAGTTGCTATGTATCAAGTTAATGCTTAGGTATTTGCTGCATTTTCTAGAAGAAAAAGTGTTCAAGATAGCTTTCGATACAGGTATTCTTGCCTTAATTTAAGCGTTTTATGCTTTAACATGATAAGAAAAGAGAGAATTTTATGTCAGTGATATTGGTAAGCCGACCACACTCTTTGGAGTTTGACGAAGTAAAGGTGATTGCTGAAGAGGTTATTGTGAACTTGGCGGAAGAATTTGGGGTGAAATATCACTGGGAAAATGAAACCGTTAAGTTTAAAGGTGCTGGAGCAAAAGGCAAGATGATGCTTTCTACTTCGACTGTTGATTTAAAAATGGAACTTAGTTTTTTGTTAACACCGTTCAAAGCCAAAATAGAAAACTCCATTACCCGTCGTCTAGATGAATTGCTAAGCTAGCTCCTTAATATATCAACTGTTTCTTAAAGGCTCTTTATGTCAGATTCCACCCTGAAGGATGGCCAAGTGCTATCTTTAAGCCAATTTCTTTATAAGCTCCCTGTGTTTTTTGTCGGTTTGCCCAAGCGTATTCAGGGGGCTTTCATGGCGGGCAGAAAATCAGGTGATTATCCTGCCGGCATCGGTGTCTGTCTTGAACGATCAGCAACAAGAAACCCTGATGGCTTGGCTATTATCTTTGAAAATAGCCAATACACTTATCGGGACTTGAACGCTTGGGTCAATCGAATGGCTCATACCTTCATAGATTTAGGCGTAGAGAAAGGCGAAGTGCTAGCTATATTCATGGAAAATAGAACTGAGTTATTGGTGTGTATTGCCGCTTTAACAAAAATGGGTGGCGTGGCTGCGCTCATCAATACCAGCCAGCGAGGTGCCGCACTAAGGCATAGTTTGACTGTCGTCAATGCAAAACGAATTATTGTGGGTGCCGAATTGTTTGAAGCGCTCATGTCTGTCGATGAGATGTTACCCCAAGACAAAGACTCGCGGCTTTATCTGCCAGATATAGATACTTGCCAGGCACTTGAACATTATGAGCTTCCGACAAACTTTACAGATTTAGCGCAATTACAAAAGCAACACTCTGACGCAAGCCCTGCTAGTACCTTCGATGCCCGACCCGATGATGCCGCCTGTTATTTTTATACTTCGGGTACCACCGGTTTACCAAAAGCAGCGGTGATGACTCATGGACGCTTTATGAAAGCCTATGGTGGAGCGGGTTTGGCTTGTTTACAGCTAAGCAAAAAAGATCGCGTTTACGTTACCTTGCCCTTTTATCACGGAACAGCCCTAGCGATTGCCTGGGGAAGTATTTTAGCGGGTGATGCTTGTTTGATCATGTCTCGTAAGTTTTCGGCCAGTGAATTCTGGAATGAGGTTCGACGTACCAAGGCAACTGCATTTTGTTATGTCGGTGAGTTGTGTCGTTATTTGTTGGCTCAAGCTGAATCTGCTGAGGATAGAAATCATCATGTGAAGATGATATTTGGAAATGGTTTAAGGCCGAATTTGTGGAAGCCGTTCAAAAAGCGCTTTGGCGTCGATAAGGTAATGGAATTTTACGGTTCTAGTGAGGGTAATATTGGGTTTCTAAATATTTTTAATCATGACTGTACGGTCGGATGCACTACTGTGCCTTATGCGATTGTTAAATATGATATAGAGAATGATTTCCCTATTCGCCATTCTGATGGTTTTATGCAACGCGTTTCTAAGGGTGAGTCAGGCCTGTTATTGGGTGAGATCAGCGACAAAACACCCTTTGATGGCTATACCGATCCTGAGAAAACGGAAGAAAAAATTTTGAGGAATGTCTTTCTTAGTGGTGATGCCTGGTTCAATTCTGGTGATTTAATGCGCGATCAAGGCTTTAAGCATGTTCAGTTTGTGGATCGCTTGGGTGATACCTTTCGTTGGAAGGGTGAAAATGTTTCAACTACCGAAGTTGAAAATTGTATAAGTCAGTATAGGGCTGTCACCGATGTCATCGTATATGGGGTAGAAGTACCCGAGACAAATGGCAGAGCAGGGATGGCAGCTATTTGGTTAAAAGAAGGGGAAAACTTTAATCCTCAAGAATTTTATGATTATGTTCAATCAGTACTGCCGCCTTTTGCTGTTCCTCTTTTTGTGCGTGTTGCGAAAAAAGCGATGGAAACCACCGGAACGTTTAAATACAAGAAAACAGATTTGAAAAAACAAGCCTTTGATATCACGCAATTAAGTGATGATATTTGGGTTTGTTTGCCCAAGACAAAAATTTATCAGGAATTAGATAAACTTATACTCAAGAAAATAAATGCTGCCGAGTTTTCTTTTTAATTTTTTAAAATCAAAAATAATTGAAAGGCAGCAAAAAGCGATACTCACAACAAAACCTAAAAGACACTATGTTTTATTGCCCTATATAACTAGATGTGTAGACTGAAAAACTCAGAGCTTGTTGAATAGGTATCGTCAGCAAATTGATTTAGAGTGACCCCTCGAAGCTGTGCGATCACGGCCGCTATATGCTTTAGATAATAAGGCTCGTTGCGCCCACCTTTTGGTTTGGATCTCAGGTCGCGAGGCGCTAAATAAGGGGCATCGGTTTCTATCATTAATCTTGAAGCGGGTATGTTTTTAACCAGTTCCCGCAACGCGATGCCCCTTCGTTCGTCGCATACCCATCCTGTAATTCCGATATGGCAATCCAAATCTAAATAGTTGAAAAGCGCTTTCTTGTTCCCAGTAAAACAGTGTACGACCGCCCCTTTCAGGTCGTTACGATAGGCTTTTAGAATGTCGATAAAATGATCATGTGCATCGCGCTCGTGAAGAAATACTGGTTTGCCCAGTTCTGCAGCGAGCCCAAGTTGCGACTCGAAACACGCTTCTTGTTGAGGCCTCGGCGAAAAATCGCGGTTAAAGTCGAGGCCGCATTCTCCAATAGCGACTACGGCAGAGTGTTCAGCTAATTTGCGAATATGCTTGCGGCTAGATTCATTCCAGCTTTTTGCGTCGTGTGGATGAACGCCTGCGGTGCAGCTTAGCAAGGAACGATTGGTTTCTGCTAAGCCTACAGCCTGTTCGCTTGAATGTTCAGAGGTGCCTGTTAATACGATATGCTGCACCCCGGCTGCTTCTGCTCGGTCTAACACCTCATTTAAGTCATGCGCGAACCGCTTGTTTGTGAGGTTCGCACCGACATCAATGAACTGAGGGAGTACCTGTAAACCATTTTCTTTCATGTGCAGTCTATTCTCTGAACTTAATATTTATAAATTCGATGCCAATATATTATGACAAATACACTCTGTCCGCATTCCTATATTGAAAGGCAATTGATTAAGCGACTTATTATCGCACTTTAGTTGCAGTCACTAAGTTTTTCGATGATACACGATTTTGAAGGGCGCGACTTGGACTAGGCTGTGCCAGAGACTGCCGTTGAAGGAGCAATTTAGTTTTGGCCTAATCGTCATGAATTAGGGTGCTGGAAAATTAAGGCTTTGCTTCTAAAGCGGCCTGAACTTATTAAGAAGAAAACCCAAAAAGAAGAATGCCTCGAGCTACTGTTTTTACAGACTAGCTTCTCTGTTGAGGGCTTCAGACGCCCACTGGTTAATGCTTTGCCCACTTAACTCCGCTGCTGTAGCAATCGCTGCGTGAATTTCAGGGCGGATGCGCAGCATCAACTTTCCTGAATAAGGTTTTTGAGGTGTTTTACCGATAGTTTTGCAGGTTTCAAGATAATCGTTAACAGCTTCTTCAAAAGCAGTTTTTAATTCAGAAACTGTTTCTCCATGAAAGCCAACAACGTCTTTTATACCGGCAATGCGCCCAATAAAGCATTCATCCTCTGAACTAAACTCTATACGAGCAGCATAACCTTCATACACCAATGAATTACTCATGGTTCTACTCCTAGTTGTTTGAGAAAGGTTCGTGCATCTTTGACTTGATA
>TARA_R110001592_G_scaffold3377_10_pt1 | contig 51024 bp, 61 predicted proteins | sample TARA_R110001592 | Tara Oceans TARA_R110001592 (sample SAMEA4398387) | marine metagenome | biome: Polar Biome; feature: [SRF] surface water layer (ENVO:00010504); material: water (ENVO:00002006), including particulate matter (ENVO:01000060) such as... | depth 5 m | reverse complement strand
CTTAACATTTGTTATGGTAGCTGGATGACCTAAATATTTAACTTTATTGCCTTTCTTTAATTTCATAATTATCCTTCTATAGGTTGTTTTGTAAGTGCACCTTTAAGATTTCTTTTTTGCCAATTGTAAGATTTTCCATCATCCTTAATAGGTCCACCTGCTGCCCAAGTATAACAGGTTCTAGCCGAATGACATTTGAAATGATGCATCCAACAATAACCTAATTTACCATCCTCTGCAGTTTCTCCTGGCATGCAAGATTCCATTCTAGGAGAAATATCAAATGCTACGCAATTACCACAATTTGATTTTTTAGCTTCTTCAGCACTTGTTGTTGGTCCCCATTTCTTAGCATATTCTTTCCAATATTCTTCATCAGTTAAATTTAACGGACCATACTTAATAAAATCTGCTGCAATAGCTCTATTACGATTAGCAGTATTTAATTCTAAATCTTGTGTCGGTGCAGGACATGCCTTAATCATCTCGGCTTTATCCTCTGCTATAATTTCTATAATGTTTTTTAATTTCATGATCATCTGGCTTTTATTTAATTTCTTACTAGGTGGTTAACTATCTCTTTAACTTGTTTATGTATTTCATGTCTGATACCAATACCTCTAAATGTACCACCTATTTTATCAGCTTCTTTTTTAGCTTTATCTATAATTTTTTTAATATCTCTCAGAGTATCTTTTACTAGCTTTTCACGTTTTCTATCTTCGTCTGGAGATATAGTTCCGTCTGCATTTGCTTCTTTTACTGAAGATTTGTCAGTAACTGGATTCCATTTCATCTTCATAAGTTTAGATGATGGTAAAGCACCTAATATATTTTCGTTTAATAATGATTTTAGTTTCATGATCATCTCGGCCTTTTAGTATTTACCTTTCTGTTATTAGATCTGTTGATAATGGTTTTATTTATTCTTACTTTATTATTAGATCTATTTATATTATTTCTATTTGTATTTGTTTTTACATTAATTCTATTTGTATTAACCTTTACATTATTTCTATTTGTATTAATCCTTACATTATTTCTATTTGTATTTGTTTTTACATTTCTTACAACAGGCCTATTAGGTTTATATGATCTACCTTTACCATTATTAAATTTGGATGCTCTAGGATTTCTAACTATTCTTGAATTATTTAATTGGATAGAAACATGCGTATGAGTACTATAGGTGTAAGGGGGTAGTAGGGTATACCAGTACCACCACGGATATAAATGTGGTACACCATAATAATAATAAAAGTTGTTATGAAATCCCCAATATGGTAAATCATCATGATAATAAATCTCAGTTGAATGATCTCTTGATTCACAGCATGAATGATCTGATAGACAATGCTGTCCTCTCTCCATCAATTCACAATTATGTGACTGTGAACTATATGTGCCTTCATAGACTGTGCAACCTGACATCATTGCTAGACTTATTATTATAATTAAATTTTTCATATTATTTTCCTTCATGTAATTTAGAGTGTTCAAATGCTACATCTGAAACAGTTCTCATGAATTGCTTTCTAGCTTTTTTGTAAATAGCTTTATGTTTAGAATCCTTCAACCCTTTTTCGAATTTATCTAAGTCGATTGTTAGGAAGTTTTGCAGTGCTGTAATTTTACTAAATTCAGCTCCACCATATTCGCTTACTAATTCAGCATCTCTATCTAGCATAGCAATTACTCTTTCCATTTCAGCTTCTGCCTTTTTTCTTTTTGCGGTAAGCTGTCGAGCTATATCCATATATTTTTTTGTATCCTTTCCTGCTGCCTTGGCTGCTTTGTATTTGTCTACATTAGCCAACATTACTAAATTTATTTTAGATACTGCATCATAAGCTTTTGATATATCCTTTGCACCTACTTTTGCTTCTGTCTTCATGCCTAATTTCCCTTTATACAATTTAACCATCTTAGCATTACCACTCGCCTGATGTTTTCTTAAAAGTCTTTTATGATCTTTATCAGGGTTAGCTGTAGTATGTTCATATGCACCATCCTTATATGTTACGGACTTACCATCCTTCTTTGCTTTTTTCTTTTTAGCTATTGCAATAGCCGCATTTTGAGCTATCGATTTTCCCATTAGTATGCTCGGCCTAAAGTTTTAACATCAATATATTCCGTAGCTTTTTGCAATTTGGATAATTCCATTTTCATTTTATTGAATTCGTCTTTAACCTCCTTGGCCTGAGAAGACATTCTTTCCTCTTCATATTTAGTAGAATAGGCTGCACTGTCAGCTTTATCTGGTTGATCTTTATACTTAGCTTTAACAGCTTCTATATTAGCTCCAGCTCGCATATACTCTTCAAATGCTCTAACCATATACTGATATCTACTAGATATAGTTTTTAGTGTATCTGCATAGTATGAATCTCTTGGAATAAATCCTGCTTTCATTTTAGTAAGTTTTTCCTGCAAAGCTTTTTCATACAACTTTGTAGCTTCTTCTAACATTTTTACTATAGCACCTTTACCAGCTTCACCAGCTTTTATTTGCAATGCTTTTCTATATCTTAGCATATTATCTTGTTTCATTTTTCTAGCATCCATAAGTGCTGTTGCTCCTTCTTTAGCAGCCTTACGATCTTCTATTTTCTGCTTAGCTCCTCTTGCTGCTTCATCTGGATCTAAATGGTATACCTGTGCACCATCAATTTTCATTATATCTTTAATAGAATTAAATCCACGTTTATCTAATCCGATAAATGATCTACCTGATCCTGCTCCTGTTTTAACCCCATTACCTACCCATACTCTTTTACCTTTAACTGTAACAGCTAGTAATTGACCAGATCCTAAATTTGTTCTCCAATCATATGTTGATGTAGCTGGCAATTGTACGTCTTTGGTAGCTATTACTATATCAATACCTTTGTTATCTATTCGTGTGTCAGGGCCTTTTACCATATCATCAGTAAGCTGATCCCATTGGATTCCATATTGCCTAGCCATACCATCCAAAAATGATTTATCTTTACCGTATTTACCTACCTTTCCAAATAATGATTGTATTTTTCTAGATGCAAATTTTTCATTAAGAATTAATTTAGATTCCCTGATGATTGATTTTAATTCTTCTTTAATAATTTTTCTAATAATTTTTTTCATAATTTCTTAACCCTTAAATATTTGTTTTTTACCGCCATCATACACATAAGCATGGCCTTCAGTAATAAGTGCATCATTAATACAGATTTGTTTACCTTCTTTATCTATAATAAATAGTTCTCCGAGGACTCTACCATATTTACCTAGACCATAAGATTTTAATCTAAAGTATCCTGGTTTATCACTTACTTCTTCTATTAATTGTTTATTTCTTGCTTTGGCGGCTAAGCCTAATTTTTTTTCTTCAAGATCCCTAGTTCGACTTTCCCATGCATCAAGACCTTTATATCTGATTCTTTTCTTAACCCAAATATCAAAACCTACGTCTATCATTGCATCAACTGTATCACCATCAACTACTCTATCTAACTTTGCTCTGTAAATATACTTGTCCATTATTTCCCTAAAACTATTCTTCTATTATATGTCATGTTATTATATTCTATATATAAATTATATACCCCTGGTTTATAATTTGTAATATCAATTGGCTCTTTTACATCCTTAATATACATTATATTATTACCTAACATGTCTATTATACTAACGTCAAAGGCTCCTTTTACCTCTATTATAAATAGGCCTTTTGTAGGATTAGGATATATTTTTATGCTATTTCTGTCAATTAGATCTAAGGTTGATAAAGGATCTCCAAATGCACAATTATTATATTGTGATTGGCAAAAATTATCCCATTGATTGTTTAAGCAATAAGGATCTACCTCATATACTACCCATGCATAACATGTATCATTTAACCAATAAGGATTTCCAGCTCCAGTTATTGTATTTACATCATAATATAAACAACTACCATCATCTGTATTTGCTAATGGATTAAGGTTATTAACAATAACTGCATTAAATCCAGGTAGGTAATTAGGATATGTATTATATAGATACCCTTGAAAATCGAATTCATCAGTACAACCATATACTGTAGCGATGCATGTTCCATTGTCCACATTTGCTAATGAATCATAATTAAAGGCTAATGAATCTGTGCATCCGAATATTTGTGCTATGCAAGGATCTGATACATCTGTTGCTGATATTTGATTTGTATTACAAGGGGCACAATAATTAAGTGCTGGTAAGCCATCTGAATTAAAATCATTTCCTTGACCATCATCCATACATCCATATATAAATGGTACGCATGCATTGGTTGGTTGTGTATTAGCTAATGGATTGTAATTAAACATTGTGGTATCCATACATCCATAAACGAAAGGAATACATGATCCATTATCTACATTAGCTAATGCATTATAATTAAATTGAGTAGGATCCATACAGCCAAATACCTTTGTTATACATGTACCATTTTCAGTATTTGCTAATGGATTATAATTAAGTGATGGTAAGCCATCCCCATCGTAATCAATAACAATTCCGTCATCCATACAACCTAAAACTACTCCTATACAACTTCCATCATCGATATTTGCTAAAGGATCATAATTGAATGAGATTGGATTCATACACCCATACACTGCTAAATCATTACAACTTCCATTATCATAATCAGCTGTAAATCCTTGAATCCAGAATTGAAGATATAATGGATCTGTGCAACCTGGATTGTAGTAGCATGAACCATCTAATGTATTTGCTAAAGGGTTATAGTTAGCTGCTATAGCATCAGTGCAACCATATACAAAAGGAATGCATGTACTATTATCAGTATTAGCAGCAGGATCGTAATTAAACATTGTGCTGTCCATACAACCATAGATATAAGGAACACAAGAACCATTATCAATATTTGCATTAGGATTATAGTTAAACATTGTATTATCCATACAACCATATAATACTAAGTCGATACAGCTACCATCATCGAAATCTGCTGTAAACCCTTGAGTATAGAATTGTAAGAAGTTTGCATCAGTACATCCTGGATTATAATAACAGCTATTATCATTTGTATTTGCTAATTGATCCCAATTGGCTGCTAGAGGATCAGTACATCCATATATAAATGGTATACAAGTTCCATTGCCTGTATTAGCTAAAGAGTTATAGTTGAACATTGTGCTATCCATACATCCATATATAAATGGAATACAGGTTCCGTTATTTGTATTAGCTAATGGATCATAGTTAAACATAATTGGATTAGTGCAACCATACATGAATGATATACAGGTACCATTGTCTGTATTTGCTAGAGGATCATAATTAAATTGAGTTGTATCTGTACATCCATAAATAAATGGTATGCATGATCCGTTATCAGTGTTTGCTAATGCATCATAATTAAATTGTGTTACATCTGTGCACCCATAAATATAAGGAACACAAGAGCTATCATCTGCATTTGCAAATACATCGTAATTAAACATTAAAGGATCTGTACATCCATAAACGAATGGAATACATACACCTGCTGTATTTGCAGTAGAATCATAATTCCATTGTGTAGAATCCATACATCCAATCATAACGGGAATGCATGAACCATCATCAGTATTAGCTAGAGAATTATAATTAAATGCAATTGGATCTGTACATCCATATAAGTAAGGTATGCATGAGCCATCATCAGTATTAGCTAATGAGTTATAGTTTAATGCTGTAGAATCTATGCATCCTAATAGTACAGGTGTACATGTTCCGTCATCCGTATTTGCTAATGGATCATAATTAAATGCTATAACGTCAGTACATCCATAAATATAAGGAACACAAGAACCATTATCAGTATTAGCAGTTGCATCATAATTCCACATTGTAGAATCTATACATCCAAATACTACTGGAATGCAAGAACCATCATCTGTATTTGCTGATATATCATAGTTGAATGCCGCTGCATCAGTACAACCATATATAAACGGAATACATGATCCATCACTTGTATTAGCATTTACATCGTAGTTATACATGGTAGCATCAATACATCCATAAAGTATTGGTATGCATCCCCCATTATCTAAATTAGCTGTTGGATCATAATTAAATGCTAATGAATCTGTGCAACCTAACACTGTAGGTGAAGTGCAACTTCCGTCATCAACATCAGCCGTATATCCTTGAGTCCAGTATTCTATATATAAAGGATCTGTACATCCGGGAAAGTATTGACATGAACTATCTAATGTATTAGGTATTGAATCATAATTGTATGCTGCAATGTCAGTACAACCATATATAAATGGTTCACAATAATTACCGCAATCTAATAGTGTTGTATATACAAATGGATATGGTATCATTTCATCATTCCAAGGATTACTTCCAATAGAGAATGTAGTATTTCCAGCTGGATTAATTAATTCAATTCCACATTGGTCTGCTGTAGTAAATGAATTACCTTGAGTAAAAAAGTATATTTTAGCTGGTTTTATGGTTCCTAACTCTACTGTGAAATCCTGGCTAAAACCATTATACATAGTATAAGGTCCATATAATGAGTCATCTTGTAATATACCAATATAAGATCCGTACCATCCATCACCTGCGCCATCAGTTAAACGTAAAGTATAATCACATGATTGAACTATAGACATTTGATTGGCTGATGGATCATAATTAAAATAACTAGAATCGGTGCAACCTAATATAATAGGAGTAACACAGCTGGAATCATCTATAATTGCCAATGGATTATATTCAACAAATCCAGGATCTGTACAGCCAGCAGGTGGTCCTTGTCCCCCATTGCATGGGCTAAGTAATCCAATTGATTCGATAAGCTCAACTCCAAAATTCATATTAGGAGATGATAGGTGAAATAATGTATCACCGCATGATTGATCTAATATTAATACCTCACCATCTACTCCACCAAAACATGAACCGCACATACCATCACCATAAGAATCATATAAATTAAATACAAGATTCATTGTGCTATCTACACATACTATTGTAGATGTAGGTATACCTGTTAATCCGCTATATAATGGACTTGAAGCAATTATTGTAGGAGGTGTAGTTGTAGAATCTATAAGTTCCCAAGATGTTTCACCTGAATATGTGTCTGGAGTTAGTATAATATTAATGGTAGTAGAATCAGGACCACAACTAGTTCCTGTAGTTTGACAGCTTCCATCATCGATAGTTGCAAATGGATTATACGAAGGAGCATTAGGATCAGTACACCCAACAATACAAGGTTCTGGTGTTATCCATAATGTATCACTATAATTATTATCGTTAAATTTAACAAAGAAGAAGTGTGGTATATCTTGTGTTACAAAATTACCACCTGCTTTAGCTTCAAAAACATTCCAGTTATAATTATAGTAACTACATTCAAATATAGTATATGGAAATGTTACAGGTGGTGTAGCTCCATAAGGAACATCACCTTGAAAGTATTGACCTTGAACATAAGGAGAAGCTGATGGATCATAGCCATAATGTATTTCAGCAACATCACAATATAAACCTTGTGTTGTTAGCCATTCAAATGTTAATTTTGTTTGATTACCATTACATGATTGTGAAACTGCTGATGTGTCAAAACCATTACATGGTGGCCATATACATAATGTATAATCATCTTGTGTTGCTGTTGAATCATAGTTTAATGCTTCTGTATTCATACAACCTATAATATATGTACAACTAGATTGATCTGAATATCCCCATTGAGGTATGGTTGCTAATGAATCATAATTGCCTGCAATAGGATCCATACATCCAGGTATAAAAGTAGTTGGAGGAGCGCAAGGTGCAAGAGTTAATGTATCAAGTAATTCTGCTGCACTTGTAAACCCTTGAGTAATGATTCCTGGTATTGTCCACCCATTAGCTAATGCAAGTGAATCGTTTCCATTATAAGAGGTACCAAATCCGTGTACATAGGATAGAGTATCTTGACATTCATTTGAAACTAAAACGTATGAAGGCATTGTTAGAGATAATCCATCTCCATATTCATCTACAAAATTAAAGATATATTGACCTGATTGTAATGGTATAAATAATTCAATAAATTCAAAATTGCCATAATTATCACCACAGTCATCATATATTAAGGTATCAGTAGTAAATTCTCGTAACTCCCAGCAGTTTTCCTCAGGCCATTGGTCTAGCTGTATCTCTAATTTAATCCAGCTATCGGTTTGTGAAAATAATATGCTTGGTATTAATAGTATAAGTAATAAAAATTTTTTCATTATAAATTCCCTTTAAGTGATATTATGAAATTTCTACCAGGAGCTGATATACCTGATGCGAAAGTTCTGTAGTGTTGATCTAGAATATTTTCTATTCCAAATTGTATTTTAAGGTTATCATTAACCTTATATTGAGCCGAAGTATTTAGTGTCCACCAAGAAGGATATCCTTCGCTGGTTCCTAAATCGTCATTGTCGACACCACTAGAATTCATGTCCTCAATATACTTCCATGCAGTATAAATTCCCCAAAACTTATATTCTAATTTGCCTGACTTTATCTTAAATTGTGATTTACCAAATGCTGGTGGTATATGTCCTAAAGGCTCATTGTTAGATACATCCCATCCTCTTTGCCACGTAAATGATTCCTCATAAAACAACCAAGATAATAATTTTGATTTTACTCCAAATGACCATCCATAGATATATGCCTCTGGCGAGTTCATTAATGATTGAACATTAACCTCTTCATCTTCATGTATTAATGAGTAACCTAAATCTTTTTTTACTATTGCATCCTTGAGATGGGTATAAAATACATTACTTGTAGTCTGTATTCTTTTTTTCTTCCATGTTATACTCATTTCACCATTATAAGCATATTCTGGTGTAAGGTTAGGATTAGGTATAACTATATCACCTTTCTTAACAAATACCTTACCATAATCATCTATATTTGGATTTCTAAATCCTGATGATGCTACCCAATCAAATTTCCATTTTTTAGATGGCTTATATATTAAATTAAGATTGCCTGTTAAAGCTCCATTATTAAATTCTATTTGATCGGTTACAAATACTGGATCTGTGTCTCTGAATACCATATCACCAATTACCCTTGAATATCTTAGTCCTGTATTCCAAACAAAGTGTTCGTTAACTTCCTTCTTATATGAACCATATAAAGCTGCTGAAGATAGATTGCTACCTCCTGATGGATATCTTGTTTGAGTACCTTCCGTTGCTGATGATAATATATTGTTATGGGTTAATTCTAATCCATAAACCAATTTATCTAGTGAGAAGTCCCAATTAAAACTAAATACATCTACATCTATATAGGTGTTATTATATTCCTCTGATTGATATTTTCTGGTAATTCTATCTTCCTCTATAAATTGATATGCTGCTGTAATATTATGACTATTAAAGAATTTATTTGTAGTGTATGTGTTTATATCTATTGAGGACATAAATCTTGTTTGAGGTCCATAAGACCATTCACTCCATTTTAATGCTCCATCTTTATATTCCTGTAGATTATCATATCTTGGTATATTTGTTGTTGTTGAGAATTGATTATTAAATCTTACAAATACATTTTCTGTTGCCCTCCATGCTGTATTGTTTAATATATCTATTTGTTTATATCCTGTACCAATCTGTATATAAGGATTTTGATTTGATATCATCCTATCATTATCATCCATGTAATGATTTACCAATGCCCAATCTGAATATCCATGTTGTCTCCACTTACCCATTTTAAGATCACCATACTGATTTACAGTAATAGAGAGAAAGTTAGCAATATTGTCACCACCTATATTATTATCTACATGAAAAGAATATTCGTTTGCTGCACTTCCATATCTAACTTCTGCAGATGTTTTATAGTATGTTTTATCATTTTTACTAAACTCTGGTTTCTTTGTATAGAAGTGTACTACACCTCCTAATGCATCACTTCCATATATAGTTGATGAAGGGCCAAATACTACCTCGACTATTTCTAATGCATTTGGATCTACTGTTAAGGCATTTTGTAAATGACCTGAACGATAAATTGCATTATTCATTCTTACTCCATCTACTACCAGCAATACCCTATTAGCCTCAAATCCCCTGATAATTGGTGAACCACCACCTAATTGTGATTTTTGTATAACAACTCCTTGATTGGCTTTAAGAAGATCTGCAGTTGTAGATGCATTTGCATTTTGTATCTGTTTAAGATCTAAGGATTGTATTTGATAAGCTACATTCTCTCTTAACTCTCTAACCTTACTAGCTGATATAACTACATCATCTAAATATGCTGATGATTGGTGTAGTAAGATAACATAATCCTTTTTAGCCATTTCCTGCTTACTGATATGGCGTGTCTCGTAACCAATAAATGATATGGATATTAATATAATATCCGACTTAAATATTGATAAATCAGCTTGGCCATTTATATCTGTAGTAGTTCCCCTTCTTATAGAGTCTCTAAATGTTACATTGTTTCCAGGACTTATAAGTAATTGCTTTGTTACTATATTAGCAAAGGGTATAGGTTCTAGGGTTTGTTGATCCTTGAGGGTTAAGGTCTGTGCTTTACATATGTTGGTCATTAGGAGTAATAATAAAAATACTATATAACCTAATAACAATTTGCTTGTTACCCATTTTGTTGTTTTCATATCACTACTCCTTATGGTTTTTAGTAAACCAATAATCTACTACCTTACCGAATGCTGTTAGAAATGCTCCAATAATAATAAAAAGAAGATCCCTTGTTGTTCCGGTAATGTTTTCAAATACTATCAATTCTAATATATACCAGAAGATAGCAAAGATTGCGGCTGTTAATACCAGCCTTGTTAATATATCCCAAATAGCATCCATTACAATTTATATTTAATGCCAAATGTTGTTTTATAATCTTGCACACCATAGTAATTAGATATTTCTCCTGATATTGCAAAACTAAATTTCTTACCTAATTTTATTCCAGCTTCTAAACCACCATCATATTCAAAAACATTATCCGTTGGAGCCCAATCGGCTTCCATACCAAATGCTTTTATTTCTTCTCCATTACCTGAGGTTACCGTTTTAATTGATGGAACCTTTAGGTCTGTTTGTTGTGGATAAAAATTTACCCAAACATTAAAGAAGTAATATTCTGATTCATTGAATACATCTAATCCAATAACGGGTGAACCTGTATAAGCCCATAATCTTCTTTTAGCATTATATTCATTTGTAATATATGGTTCGGTTAATACAGGATCTAATATCTCTGTATATGTTCCTACTAATTCATCATTGTCCCATTCATTATTATTATCGAAATCATAAAAAACATTTTGAGCTGCTGATGTAGTATCCCAATAAGTATTTTCAAAGAATCCTGTAAATTCATCTGTATAAGCTGCCCAAGGTGTTGCTCTTACATTATATCCTATTGTAAGATTAACATTATTATTAACCCTATACATCAATCTAAGACCACCTTTTGCAAATTCCTGATTGGATCCATAATCCTCAATTAGAGCATTTACCCTATTTTTATGATCTGCTTCTATCCAAAATCCATAGCGAGTAAAGATTTTAGTATATCTTATATATTGCCTTGATTCGGAATATTCTCTACCATCATTTCTAATCCAATCCCATGTAATTTTATATTCCATACCTTGTTTATTGAAGGCATAAGAATCCTTTGATTCATCTTTTTTCAATTCATCATCATCCCTACCAAATAAATTCTGAGGACATGTAACACATTGATCAGATGCTTTTTTCTTTATACCGAATGAATACACATAATCATCTGGTATTGTAAGGTCGGCGAAATCTTTTGGTCTAGCCATAAATCCACCGAATTGTAATTCAATGGATTCAAATAAATTTTTCTTTCCCCACTTTATAACATCTTCGGTATTAATATCTCTTAAACTAATACTATCCCATCTAACCTCTTTACGTATTTCAGATAATGAAAAGGTTAATTTTGTTTTCAATCCAAGAGTATCAGCCTTTTTTCGCTTCTTTTCACAAGCCATGTATTTTTTCCAATCGGTTATAAAGGAAGATATTTCTGGAGACGTAATATAGTCTCCAGAATATTTGTATACCTTCTTATCCCAATTCGGTAGGATTGGCTTTTCACATACTACCTGTGAAAATACAACATGCACAAATAAAGTGCATAATAATATTAATACCGTTTTTTTCATTTATCCTACTTTTCGCATAAACGATTAGTGTAAGCTAAATAAGCCGTTACAGCTAGTGCTGGTAATGCAACGATCCAATCACCTTTAGCTAATTCCCATCCTGCAAATAATGCTACAGCATATCCACCATAACAATTTGCGTAACATTTTACTTTGTCTAAAATTTCCATTTGTTTCTCCGTTATTTAATTATGTCGTGACCACCCAACGTTTTTAATTTAAGGTCTATTGCCTTGAACTCTACATCAATTTCTTTTGTAATTTCAAATACTTTTTTTTCCAATATATTAATGGTTTTAATTTTTTTGTTAAGTCGCTCTTCAACTACACCTATTTCAGTTTCTAATTTTTCTTCCATAGTAGTAAACTTCTCAAGTACCATAAAGGTTTCTTCTTCAAAATCTTCATCAAACATTTTTTGTTTTTCTTCGAATATATGGATTTGGTTCTTCATAGCATTAAATTCACCATAGATGATCCCAAGGGTAAATACAAACCCTATCAGTGTAATCCACATTTGTGGGTCTATTTTCTCTAAAAATCCTGCTTCTTTTGCCATACTATCTCTCCAACGTTATTTCTCTGTACTGGTAGTGTTCGCCAGTCAATTCCAATTCATTATCATAACGTCTTACATTCTCAAGTATCCATTTGTTGTAAGTTTTATAAGTGGTAGTCCACTCCTCTGTATCTAATCCTAAATAATATGTAGCTGGAACATATACATAATCATATGGTGTTGTATTACAAAGTGGTTTTTCTGCTTTCCAATTCCATCCTAGAATAGATGAATCCTGCAGTGTTGAGTTGTGATTATTGCCCCATCTCATATTGGATGGATAGCCTTCTGCTCGCGTGCCGTATATCAAATCAAATTCTGCTGCACCATTAAATATTACGGTTCCAATATCAAATGTAGAATCATTAACATATTCTACCCATGCAGATACATCTAATCTGAATCCTTCCTCTAATAAGTAAAATTTAGTGATATTCCATTCACCTGCAATCTCAGTAGGATCTACTGCTTGAGGTAAATTAAATGGTTCTACTGGTTCTTTTTCACATGATACTACTAATAGTGTCCAAAATATAACCAGTAAAGCCAGATAAATTTTATTAAGATTTGATTTGACAAACATTTGCATATAAATAACTTTTTATCTTTTACGGTTAATGATTTCCATCATATGCATCTTTACAAATGCTATATCTCTTGTCATATCCGTCATTGGTGTCATATTTGCTCCCGCACAACCTAATTCATATGCAAATAAAGCTACATTATCAATTGATGTTTCTATTTGTTCTGGAGCTGCTGAATCCTCTTCTACTACATCCTTCTCTATACCAAAAACTATATCAAGAAATTTTGCTGCCTTAGCTGCATATACCTGAGCTAATTTATTTGAATTTTCCGGTGTTATTTTTTTGAATAATAATACAGCCGATTTGCATATATCAAAATGTTTTGTTTGATAACCAAATACTTCAATATTTTCACCGCTTCCAAAATGACCTGGCTTATCACCTTCTTCTTGTTCATTCATTCTTTTACCATAAGTATCCGTTACTGCAAATGGTGGCTTATCTTTCATAGTCTCAACAGCACCTACTCTTCCACCAGGTACACGCATCATTTTTTCACTTAATAAGTCTTTTAATTTTAATCTTTTCATTTTATTTCCCTAATTACGGCTTTACAGCTCTGGCTTGGGTTAATAATACAGTTGCTGAACAACCATTGGTAGTAACCTCCTGTATCGAAAATTCATATAATGATCCTGATGTAGCATTAAATCCTTCTGTTGGATCTAAATTTATTGAGCCACTGCCGGTTAATGTTACTATTGTTCCAGGTCCTGTTGTCCCTGAATCGCCAGCCATATTATGAAATATAATTCCACCTGCTCCAGCCATTGAGCCTGTAAAAGCTACTGTATGACCTGCTTGTATGTGATGTGCTTTTATCCATTTGCCAGGATGATACATCATATTGCTAAATAGACTACTTGTTGGGTTTATTTTTGGGCTATATCCTTCATATGACATAATTTATTCTCCTAATTCTTTTATCATTTCTATTACTGCAGGCTGTGGAGATACATCATATTTATCTGGTCTGACATTTGTATGAGTCCATACACCCTCTGCTCCTGCTAATGCTTGTTTATTTAATTCAAATGCTTTTCCTTTTAATGCTTCCTTATAGGAATCTATAGCATAATTTGTATTGCTTGTTGATCCTCCTGCTAATCCATCCTCTGTTAAAGCTTTACCATTTCCGCCAATATAACCCTGAACATTAAGCCATTTTTGCTGACCAAGTGTATCCAATCCTTCTGGCATAATAGATGGTCCATTCAATAGCATTTTCATACCCTTGGATAAATCTATATTGAAATCCTTACCTAATTTAGTAACTAAATCTTTAGTAGCTTTTATTTGTGCTGGAGTGTAAGCATGATAGTATCTGAATCCTCTGAATTCATATCCAAGATCCACTACATCTGCTGTAGGTACTTTACTATTTACATAAGTAAAATATTCATCACCCTTCTTAGTAAGAGGGCCATAATTACAAATTTCTATACCAATACTTTCTTGATTTAGTTTTTTATTATTTCTAGCCTTTATTCCTAAATGATGTGCCCACTTTTCTGGTGGATGGCATTCAACCACTACTCCATCAAAATCAGTGTTTGCGTTTCGAGTGGATTTACCACCTATTACATAAGCGGTTGCGATGTGACGAACTCCACCTGAACCTGTCTTGTCTCTTTCCCATGAAGCTACTACCCAATCAGGTCTGTGAGAACCTGCTGTATGATGTATGTAAATTGTCTTTTTAGTTACAACGTCGTGGTAATATTCTTCGTTTTCAAGATATTGTTTCTTTATATCCATAAGTCTTCCTTATCTGTTTAGTATAAATGTATTTTCGCTATAAATAAATATCAAAAACCAATGAAAAACAGTCTTTTTTTATGGTTTTATAATGGTTATATCATCTAATGATACCCAAAATAGCTTACCCATATCATCAATTACTCGTGCTTTGTTTTCACTTTCATTAATTTCATCTATTATAACAGATGTTTGTTTATATAATGCACCATTAACCGATATAATGGTTTTATTTACAATTCCTTTAGTTCTACCCATTTGATCTCACCTTCAAATTTTTAATACGATCTAAAAATTCCGATATAGAAATGGTTTCATTTTTATCTGTGCGTATCTCTATATCTGGTAATTTATCTGGTTCTCTATCTACTATCCTCATTAAAGCGGTTAATCCTTGATCACCCCAAAATACACCAAATCCATTATCGGATCCTATTGATAAATATTCATCCGGTCTTTCAGGTTTAAGTAAAAAATATTCTATATTCATTTTATTAAATCTACCATTTCTAAATCCTTTGCTGCTTGTAAAATTGTATGAAAATCAGTATCACATTTATTTGATATATCAATCAATGAATGTTCTCCATCTGAATAATTCAATATCCATTTGTATAGTGATATCTTTTCATCTCTCTTACCTGCACCCATTAAATCATACAATCCTCTATTACCCAAATTAGGTTCACATTTAGGATTTGTATTATAATACTTTTTATTATATTCTAAGTAAAATATAATTTCCTTTAATACATCAAATGATTCATCCATTGATTCAATATCAATAAAATCTAAATTATCAGCTGATGTGTGATATTCATCAAACTCACCATAAGGTGTTCGTGTTAAACATCCTATAGGTAAATTAATACCAGGCGAACAATATTGTCTTTCATCGCTTCCTAAGGGTGCAAATTCCCTTAATTTATATTTAACATTAGCATCATCAAATACCTTCTGCACTATACCATCTATCATGGTATTGGATTGGCGACTAGGTTTATATTGTAAAATACCTTTATCACCAATGCATGTAGCTACTAGACCACCTTTAATATTATCAAATTTATTCTCATTCATTGATAGCCACGTTATTGCACCTATTGTTTCAGGTATGAATAAAAATCTATATGAATAATAGGTATCTTCAGTTGATAATTCTTTTGCTATTGCTGCTAATAAAGCTGGACCTGATAAATTATCATTAGCCATTGATGGGTGGCAAATATATGAACTTAATAATATTTCCTCCTTTACCTTACCTGGCTTATATAATTCACCATATGTCAAATGACCATCCGTTAAGGATGAATCAATAACTATATGATATGATCCATTATTTGTTATACCATCTAAAATTTCTATTTCCTCCATATTATTATGGGATATACAGAATCCCCAATGTTCATTATAATATGATGTTCTATAAGGAATTAAATCAGGTTTGTCAGGAATGGTATGGATAAACTTTTTTAATTCTTCCCATCCCATTGTACAATTTACTGGTATGCTATAATTTACTAAATGCAAATTATTTAATTTGAAATCAATTATTCTATTTCCCTGGTTGTCTGCTACATATGCATCCTTTATATTCCATTCCTTAGGAATCTTCCAATCATATACCTGAGTTCCAGATGGTATTTCAATAACATCAAGATCAGGAATATAATCCTTTATAATATTTAAGGATTCTCTAACTCCATTGCCTGTAATACTTCTACATATTGGAAATAATTTTTTAATTAATTCTATCATTGTTTTTCAAATATCAAATCCATACTATTTTTCCAAAAAGGAAATTTGGTATTCATTCCTAGTATTTTAAGTAAAAATTTAATATGGTCTAATAATGGGTTGCTATAAGGTGATTTAATATATGGATATCTTTTTTCAACCAATTTGAAACCTATATTCTCCATTGCATTAATAAGCCACTTATCACTAGGAATATAATAATTTGTTGTAGGCAGATCCAAAAATGGTAATGTATTCCATAATTTGAAATAAATACTGCTAGAATTAGGAGTTGCTAGAAATGCAACCTTGCCACCTTTTTTTAATGATGTATATGTTTTTTTAAGATATAAAAATGGAGTATCAATATGTTGTATGGTGCCTCTGTAGGTTACGAGATCAAAATAATTTCTTGAATTAAAAATATCTTTTGTAAATTTAATTCCATTCTTCTTTGCCGTTGTCTTTGCATATCTAGATATTTCCATTCCATAACATGGGCCATCCCATTCAAAGGCCTCAATCATTTCACCAGTAGAACATCCTATATCTAATAATCTACCTGATGATATATGTTTTTTAATAAATTTAGATTCTGAATTAAATGCTTTAACTCTTTTATTATCATTCAAAAATCTATTATTAAAATACTGTCTATCAAATATTTTCTTATTCATCTATTATAGCTCTACCCTTTAATTGTTCCCAATCCTTTTCAGGTCTTATATTAAGATTGGTATTCCATGCACCTTTAAGTGTATTTAATTCCAATCCTAGTTGATCTCCGAATTGTAATAATGCTTGAACATCCTTAGGAAAACAACTTCCTCCAAATCCTCTTCTACCATCTGGACCAGGCACTGCTAAATGTGAATGACCTATTCTACCATCTCCTACAAATCCATCTATAGCCGTATCCCATTCAACTCCACATTTAGATGCTATATCATACATTTCATTCATAAATGATACCTTCGTTGCAAAAAAGCAATTATTCATATACTTTATCATTTCGGCTGTTTGGGTATTTGTTTCTATAATTGATAATGCGTCACCAAATCTTGCTCTATATAAATTAGCTACCTTCTCAGTTGCATCCATATGACCACCTAATATAACTCTTGCTTGATTTATAAAATCAAATTTAGCTGATCTTTCTGTTAAAAATTCTGGATTAAATACTAATGATAAATTAGGAAATTTAGTTTGAAGACCCTTTGTTGTGCCTGGAGTTACCGTTGATCGAATTAGTATTACATTATCTCTACCATTATGTACTGAATCAATATCCTTTAATACTGATTCTAATATTCCTATATGTATACTACCATCTAAATTAGAAGGAGTTGGAACAGATAGAAATATAATATCCGATTTATTAATTGTTTCATCTAATGTATTTAATGATTTACTCTCATCCTTATCATAAACCCTAACTGTCGCATCACAACCTGTTTGTGATCCAAACCCAAATCTTACTGCTGCTCCAACAAAGCCATTACCTATTACACCTATACTTGTATCTAATCTCATAATCCTATTTCCTTTTTATATTTTGGCATCCAATCCTCTATCTTTTGTGATGGTTCCCAATTTAATAATTCTTTTCCTTTTTTAATATCAGCCAATGTTTCTTTTGGTTCTACTCTTGATTGGATGTGTATTTTATTACCACCTATCATTTCCGCAATTTGATTAACCGATCTATTATCTCCATTGCCAACATTAATTACTTCACCTGATCCTACCTTATCACTAGTGGCTGCAGCTATATTTGCGTTGACTACATCTCCTACATATGTAAAGTCTCTTCTTTGTTCTCCATCACCAACTATTGTTAAATGTTCACCTGCTAATCTCTGTTTTGCAAATATACCCATCACTAAACAATATCCTCCATCTATATTTTGCCTTTCACCATAAACATTAAAATATCTTAAATTTACCGTTTCCAATCCATATTGAGTAGTAAATAATTTACAATACTCTTCACCCATTAATTTTGATAAACCATAAGGACTCATAGGATTTGTTGGCATTGATTCTACTAATGGCATGATATCTGATTCACCATAAGCTGAACTACTAGCACTGTATACAAAGCGTTTTACGCCTACTTTAACGCTCGCTACGAGCATATTTAATGTTCCTGTTACATTTACTCGATGGTATAAACTTGGGTTTTTTATTGATGGTTGAACTCGGGTTCTTGATGCTACATGAAATACAGTATCTACTCCGACCATAAATTTAGCTAGTGTTCTGGGTCCCATAGTGCTAATATCTATTTTATGAAAATGTGCTTTTGGATTAATGTTATCCTTTGAACCCATTGACATATCATCAAATATATGAACCTCTTTACCTTGTTCTATTAATTTATCAACCAGATGTGATCCTATAAATCCTGCTCCACCTGTAACTATTACCTTTTCCATATTAACCCTTTATTAATTTTTTATCGTATTTTTCTACTTCCTTTGCGTTATGTGTTCTATTAGTATCATGTATTCTATATTTGTATAATGGTACTGGTAGATTATATAATGTATAACCTTCTTCTTTATATCTTTCTAATAAATTATGACCTTCTCTCATTTTGAAATTTTCATCATAAAATCCTACATTGCATAAAGATTCGTATGTAAACATTATCCCACAAGCAACTGGATCATGTTCCCAATTATGTCTACTAATTACTGATCCTGTTTTACTTACCTTAAAATAATCACAAGCTACTGCTTGATAATCTGTATCAATATTATCCGCCTTTGGGCTTGCTGCAAGATTTTGATCTAAGAATGTTGAAAGCATATATAAAAAATCACTAGAAACATAATCATCACAATCCACTCTTACAAAATATTTACCTAATGCTGATTTTAATATTTTATTTAATGAGCCTGGTAACCCTATATTAGATCTATTATTAATAATTCTAATATTAAGATGTTCCTTAAATGTATCACATATACAATCTAATCTTTCTGCTGGATCATCATTTACTATTACTACCTCAAATGATGATTTATCAATTGTTTGATCACATAAGCTTCTTAGGCATCTATGTAACCATTCTCCTTGCTTATAGCAACATATTCCTACTGTTATCTTAAACATTCTAATATTCCCTTTAAGGCTTTCGTTTGACTTTCTAATGTTGCTCCTGCTACGTGAGGCGTTATAATTAAATTTTCATACTTTCTATAAACATCCATAAGACTAGAGGTTTGCAAATCATTTTGCTTTTGTTCTCCCTGCAATACATCAGTTGCAAATATAATTTTTCTTTTTTTAACCAAATCTAAAATATCATGCTCATTAACAACCTCACCCCTAGACGTATTTACTACAATTAGATTATCCTTTAATCCTTCTAAAAATTTGCTATCAACCATATTAGTGGTTTCTTCTGTAAGATAACAATTTATAGAAATAGCATCTGGATTAATTTCTTTTAATTCATCTATTGAATGTATTCTTCCCCTCTGTAATTTAACATCAAAGAATTCTGAATCAATATATGGATCATACCATTTAATATTCATACCAAATGCTTCTGCGTAATTATATATCTTTTTACCTATTCTACCATAACCAATTATTACTAATGTCTTACCATGCAATTCATTAGATCTTAAATAATGTTCATTAGATGATTCCCTCCATGATTGGATATGTAGAGGATCAATTGCTGTGCTAAATTTTCTAAATGCATTCATTATATGTAACCAAGTATATTCAGCTGATGCATGTATTGTATCCAATACCTTTCTATTGTCTAATAGACATCTATATGATATTGAATTATCATCTAGCCACTTTGTATTAAAATGATTGACGCCTGTAGACGGAGATAGTACCCATTTCAAATTAGGAAAATTTACAAAGTATTCTGCATCATAATATTTATCCGTTCCAGGATTTAATATTATACATTCTGTCTCTATAGAATTATTACTATAAGATAGATTATATTCTTTTAATATTGGATCCATATCAATAAAATCAATTGGACATTCAAAACGACATTTCATATTATTTCCCTTTTATTATTATTTCTGCTAACCTTAAATCATTCATTGTATCAATATTAACCGATGCATCATCCTCCATAATATAAGCTAAGCAATCCTTGCCATGCCTTGAGAAATCCTCTACTATACAATCTCTGGTCATTCCATATATTGCCCCATTTCTAATATAGCAAGGTTCTAAATCTTGCCTTCTGCTACCTTCTCCTTCCGGAAATTCTTTGCAGAAATCTTGTAAGCATCCATCTATAATTCTTTTCATCCTAACTGGATGTTTATCCTGCATCATTGCAACCGATGTAACACTATCGGATTGTTCCTTTATCATCATATCAAATGCTTCTAATATATGTTCCGATGTTCTTAATGGTGAAACACATGGTAATTCAATAACATAATCATATGTTATATCATTTATTCTTTCCATTTCTAATACCGCATGTTTCAATGCATCCCTAGACCATACCGCATCTCCAGATAAATTATCTGGTCTCATGAATGGAACATCAGCTCCTAATGATAATGCTACATCTGCAATTTCATCTGAATCAGTACTTACTATATAATGTGTAAATAGCTTAGCCAATCTTGCTGCTTTTATTGTATGACCAATAAGAGGAGTGCCGTTTACCTTATGTATATTTTTCTTTGGTATTCCTTTAGAACCTCCTCTTGCAAGAGTAACCCCTAATACCTTATAATTAAATGCATTTGATGTATTCATATTATATCTCATCTGATAAATAAGTGTTGGCTTTAACAAGTGTATCAACCATTTTTAATTGATCACCATATTCCCTTAATATTTTCAGCTCCTCTAAATTCATAGAACCTATATGATCATTACCATCCATGCCTTTATTTAATGTAAAATGTTTTTCTATGATTCTTGCTCCTCTTGATATATTATATAAAGCATATCCTATTCCACATGCATGATCGCTATACCCTGTAACCTTATTATCATACTTAAAATTCTTATAATCAGAATACATTGTAGGATACTTTGATATGCAATTTAATAATGTAACATTATCCTCATCCTGAAATGGCAATACCATATCTGGGTGGGTCATCATACCTAATGATGCTATGACAGGTTTACCAGTTGCAATTATTTCATCTATTAAATGAGTATCGTCTTTATTTAGACCATATCGAGCTACCGTGCGACTTGCTATTTTATAAGTCTTCATATTTAATTGCTCGCACCACTTAAATCTTTCAATATCAAATACTGATGTCATGAATTCAATATTATATACATCACACATCTCTGCTACTATTGATAATTCCTTTTGGCTAAATTCGTTATGTTCTCTTGAATCATCTCCAAAAACGGTTTTAGAATTATACACTTGAAATTTTGCATAATCAGCTCCACCAGCTTTTGATTGCCTTATTAATTCCTCTATTCTTCTAAAATCTCCATTATGATTAATTCCAATTTCAGATATAATATTTAATTTGTCCATTGTATTCCTCTTTTTATTATAATATAATATACAAAAATTTTATCATATATCAAAACTTTTTAATGGTCCATTTTCACAATTATGATAATATGTATCATATATTAAGGTATCTTTATATCTATCTGCTACAGCTTCAAATGTAGAACGATCTTCTCTATCCCAACCCCATGTTTCTTTCCAATATATTAAATGAGGCCCATAATCACCAAAATGTTTACTGTCTCCTTGTTTTGCTGCTCTAGCTGATTTAACAGGGACATTAGCTTGTTCTTTAAGATGTTGATCATGCCATACTACGAAATCTGGTAATACTATATTATGTATATTTTTATTTAGGTACTGCATTGCTATATCATCATGTGCACAAAATAAATGATATTTATTAGATACATTAATATGTTCCTTAAATAATTTTACATTCATCATCAATAGCATATCTACAGGAGCGTCTATTGAACAAGGTTTACCCCAAACATCCCAATCCATTTTCATATCTGTAGATCTAAACCATCCACCTCTACCTGGTAAATCCATTAATGGTGCTCTACCTATTATGCCACATACTCCTCCAACTACCTGAGAAGGATTTGTAATGCCATTTTGTGGACCCATTATATTAAATCCTACCATACCGAAATCATTTAATTTTCCAGTGGATACTTTCTCACTTAGATCCTTAAAAAAATCTTGATTCATTGGCACTGTATCATGAGTGCACCATACTATAAATTCGACATCATCATCAATATTATCTAGCATTGTTTTTGCAGCCCATTGTAATCCTCTATCCTGATTAGGAATAAATTTAATATTATGCCGTGCACATATTTCTTTACCTTTAGATATCTCTTCAGGTTCTGATGCATCATCAATATTATATAATTGAAATCCTCCTAAATCTACATGCTTAAGAAATACTGATTCCAGCATATCATAATTATTTCTTGATGATAAATAAATTGCTATATTACTCATTGTTGTTCTCCATTGTTATATCTTGCATATCTACTCCATATAAGCATGCAAATATTTTTGTTGTATGATCTACCCAAACTTTATCCTTCATTTGATATTGTGCCATTCTACATTGCACAGTATCATTAATCTTTTCATTAGGTCCTATTGATGCAGCCAATTCCAGCAATTCCTTTAATGTTTCAGTTTCTCCAATCAATCCACCTGAATTCAAATACTTAAATGTAGTGCCATGCTCTTTACCCTTTTCTTCATCAAATGCCAGTGTCTCCGTCCAAGGATTTAATATTGCATCGGATACTCCTTCCATACGTTGTGGCGTAGGATAATTATTTCGTTCTGCATTGAATAATAATTTACAATCAGTATCGCCATATAGTTCTTTATATCTATCCAATAATTCTTTTGGATGTCTTAATGTTAATACATCACTTGCATCTGCCCAATAAACATATTTTGTATTTATTGTCCCATCATTAATTGCTTGTAATGTATTTGTTACCTTTGCCTTTGAACCTTCCCAAAAATTCATTCCCTCTGGCCATTCTAATACCACAATTGGATAATCATAGTATCTCATAAATAATTCTAACACCGTCTCTTCATTACGATATTTTCCACCTTTCCATGTCACTACAGTAATATCATGATCTTCTCCAATAGACATTGGTGTTTGTGTTTTTATAAATTCCTTATAGACTGTATCATATGATCCACCTATTGTTCTTGATGCTTTGCCATTACCATGCAACATTAATGGCTTGTTTCCTGTTTCTTTTATTGTTACGTTAATTGCCATAATTACTTTCTCCTTTTATAAAATTGTGTATATATTCCTCTAAATTTTCTTTTGCTTTCCATCCTAATCTACTGAATGTTTTATTATAATCTGAAAGGGTTACTTCTCCCTCACCTCTTCTTAATGATACATATTTTTTAGGATGTCCTGTAAACATATTTGCTAATTCATTAATTGAGTAATTGGTTCCACTGCCTAGGTGATGCAATTCTGCAGGTTTAGAAAATTGCAATTCACTAACCTTAATTAAGCCATCAACTATATCATTAACATTAGTAAAATCCCTTCTCTGATTACCATCTCCAACTATTGTTAATGGTTCTCCATTTATATATTGTCTTTGAAATTTTCTAATTACTGTTGCATAATTACCTGTCATTGGTTCTCTATTACCATAAACATTATAAAATCTGCATATTGCACTTTTTAATCCATAGCATTGTGAAAAGGTTTTAGCTACTTCTTCTCCTGCCCATTTAGAAAATGTATAAGGTGTTTTATATTCTCCATTATTAATTGAACTCGAACTTGAGTATATTAATTTTGCATCCAATACTCTAGCTAATTCCATAACCTTTGCTGTACCTCCACAATTGACATCTACATACTCAACTGGATCTTCAAAGCTTGGTTGTATCCTTGCTAGTCCGGCTAAATGAAATATAACATTATAACCTCTTACAGCCCACTTATTATTTATATCTCGTATGTCCTCAATAAAATATTTAACACCTTCATGCATATAATCCTTGCTACTGGATTCACTGCTTAAATTATCTATAACATGGATCATTTCCGGATCATACATAGAAGCTAATTTATCAACCAAATTTGATCCTACAAAGCCTAATCCTCCTGTAACTAAAATTTTCATATAATTCCCTGTATATTATTTATATATTGCTCAGTTGATTTATAATTTATACCACCTTCTATAGTATTTAATATAAATTCCTCATCCCTTCCTTCATTATATTGTCTTTCAAATTCATCATAAATTGATTGAGTATCCAATTCTACCATACCTTTGTAATTATAAAAGCAACCATCAAGACCTGAATTCTTTATGCATATTGTTGGTATTCCTTTTTGGATAGATTTTAGAGCTAGGGTTGAAGGTGCAGATATAACCACAAATGAATTGCATATCAATTCATTATCATCTTCACAATCAATTACTATATCATATTTTAATCCAGAAGCAATTTTATTAATATAATTTATATCTAAATCAATATCTGGTTGATCCTTTCTACTTTTTAATTTGAATATAATATTTTTATCATATGCTTCCTGTAATCCTTTTATGCCACTTAAATTGATAAAATTTTCATCTACCTGGATATTAAATGGGCAAGGTCTATTGCCAAGAAAATTTACTATAACCAATATATTATCCTCACTTAAATTATAATCCTTTAATTTATCATTTGCAGGTATACCTCCAGTAAGAAATTTTTTAGAATTTCCGTGTGGATGGTTAGAATGTAAATAAAAATCTTTGGATCCAAATAGTGATAGATAGTCCCAGTGTTTAATATCTCTTTCTACATTATCAAGATCAAAATATCCATTACCTTCATAATTCGCTATAGTTGGTATACCAGCTTCGCGAGCTATAGCAGATATTTCTTTCAGACCATTACGAGGTCTACAATCATCAAATATAATTAAATCATATGATTTAATATCAGGTAATTCAGTGTATATTTTATCTGCATAAGATTCATATAATTTATCGAATATTAGTCGATAATCATTATCTCCATACCAGGTAATATCATCGGACATTTGAGCTGTTCGATATAAATCAATCTGAGCATATTTTGATAACTCTGGAATGATTGGATATATGCGTTCACCTATTCTATATACGGTTGCAACTAATAAGATCTTTTTCATATGTATTCATTTCTATTATATCAATTACTAAATTACCTATTTCACCGTGAAAGGTCTCTTCACCACTATCTTGTATTATCTCAGACATTTGTTGTATATATCGAAAATCTTCCTGAGTAAATTTATTACCATCTATCTGTATTAAGATTTCATTTTGCTTTTCATTATCAAAAGGTTTGAACTTTTCATATAAATCAAATGATGTATCTTCCATTTCAACATAATCTGCATACCTGCCTATATTAAATTGTTCATCACAATATACATTACTACACCATGGTTCAAGTGCTTCTAATAATTGCATGTTACCATTTTGTATTATAAACCCTATATCATATTTTGGTGGAACTATTGGTTTAAGGAATGCATCATGTTTAACAAAATGTCCCCATTTTCTTATAAACTCTCTAGATGCCTTTTCATTTTGTTTTAACCATTCATCGGTTTCTCTATTTTTCATAAAGACTTTGCCATCAGGATTCCTTTTTGCGCCATCTGCAAATCTTGAACCTCTACAAGTCATATGATATACACAACCTTCCCACGTCTGAATAAATTTAATACCATTTAGCTGAAACCTGTTAAATATATCTGAATCTTCTTTTGATTGGGGTGCATATAGTGGATCATGTCCACCTATCTCTTGAAAATCTTTTTTATAGAATGCCCATGGTGCAAATATACCTTCTGTTGTTTTATGCATTCTTTCATTATCGGTTGCCTGTAAATATGAGAATAATTCATCTTCATTAAACTCCTCTGGCTCAATACCACAATCCATTAATATCTTTTCAGGTCCTGGTGGATGTAATGGTGGTTCGATTCTTGTAAGGGATACTATGGTTTTAGGTTTAAGATTCCATTCGATTGAATCTAATGCTTTTGGACATAGATACATATCTGCGTGATATATCATACAAATGTCATGGCTTGCTACCTCATTAACTAATCTATCATATAGTATAGTATGGCCTAATCTTGTTGGACCTTCATTTCTAATTGCCTTGAAATCTGGATCTGCATCCATCATATCTTGACACCAATCCCATGTTCCATCATTTGAGAAATCATCTGCCACACAAATTTCTACAATATGATTACCTTGATTTTTTCTAATTGAATCATAAGACCATTTAAGATACTTAAGATTATTTCTTCCTGGTTGTATTAAGCTTATTTTCATTTTACTAATCCCTTAATTATTTTATTTGCTGCATTGACACAATTTCCTATTTTACCACTAAATAAAATAAAATTATTGCCTTCCTTAGATACAATGGTAGGTCTTTCATCAGTGGTATCCTTATTAGGTAATACGGTTCTAATAGTATACATGGAGCCAATATGTTCCGCTAAATCTATATCTGGAAAGAATGTTTTTGCTGATTCAATAAATCTATCTACATTTGTATATTTAGGATTTTTAATTATACCCTTATTTAGGTATTCCTTATACACCGAAGGTATCTCAGGTTTTGATCCTATATTTCTTACATGGATTGCATGTACTACATTTCCTGCTACATGATAATCAGTATCTGCATATGGATCGAAACACATAAATGGTCCATCCATTATTACTATACTTTTATTTTTATATTGTGATGGTAATTTGAATATAGGTTTTTCACATAATTCAAATTGATAATTTGTATTTATTTCTGTAACGGAATTTAATCCTGAATATGTTGCATATATAACATGCTTATATCTATCACGATTGAGATTTCCTACCTCAGTATTAATATTAAGTTTTATCCCACATCCATAAATTCTTTCGTGACATACTTTTTTTAGGATAGAAGGATCATATAATTTTTCATTACATCTAATAGTAAGATCACAACCAGGAGCCGTTTTTACGATTTTCCATTCAAGCTCTGATTCATCTAATACCTTAAGGTATTCCTCTGGAGATACTAAACTTTCATTTGAAGCAATATTATAATAATGCTCTGTATCCTCTAATATTGATTTACCGTAGTAACTAATAAATGAATCGAATCCTTTTTTACAGGAATCTATTGTATCCTTACTTCTAGGATAGTGGTATCCTCTATGCAATCTATACTGATTAATACCAGATGCTGCTTTCATTATATCATTTTCCTTTTCATAAAGATCTACAGCGTATCCTGCGTCGCGTAATTTTATAGCTGATGTGATCCCATATATACCTGCTCCTATCACCGCACATTCACCATATAATTTTTTCTTTACAAAATCACTTATTTGTGTCGCAAATTTACTTCGCTCATGATTTGCCTCAAAATCAATTGTTTCATCAAATACATTTTTTAACATTTGTAATAATGCATCATTATCCTTATACTCAACGGTATCTACTTTTTTACCATACCATTCAAAATTATAATCAAAATCATAGGTAATAAATTCATCACGTTCTAATTCAAATATTAGTTGGAATTTTTTATGCATTGATGTATTATATTCCCCAATTTTTATTTTACAGGATTGGTATCCTATCTGATCATATATTAAATAAAAATGATGATATGCTATTCTATCTATTATATTAGAACCATGTCCACCCCATTTTTTATATTCAAAATTTCTTAAATTAGGATTAGTATCTTGATGGGATAATACATCATCTATATATAATTTTGCACCAGAAGAATGTGATATACCAATTAAATCAACTATTGATACTCCAGATAATGTTCCAGGCTTTTCACAAAATACATTAATACCTTTTTGTAGGAAATGTTTTGCTTGTTCATAATGAAATTCATTAGGAGTTGCTATAATTACCCAATCTACATTTTCATATGCATCTATCCACCATTGTGCTCTAGAGTCGCATACCCATTTTACCTCAACATCATCTATCTGATCTAATTTTGATAATATTTTTTTACCAAATTTGCCGTTTCCTATTTGGCCTACTTTAATCATACAATTCCTTATATGTTCTTTCCATCCAATAACTTACATCTCTATCATTTGGCGGTATTGCATTAAAGTGATATATCCATCCTGCTTGTAAGAAATGAAGATCATCACTATACCATGAATGGCCAGGAATATGTATTAAACTTTTCTTAAATAAATCTTGTAAATTATATGCTTCTGATAATACTGTTGTTTTTATATCGTGCTTTTGTAACATAAAATTAACAATTGTTTGGCCTGTACTAGCTTTTATCTTATCCCTCAATACCTTTATTTCCTCACCTCTTTCAATATATAATTTTTTTAGAGAATCAAAAAATGGCTTGTGTTTTTCATTTGCGATGATGAATCCTGTATTAATATAGTTATAGGTTTTTATCAGTGGCTCATTAGGAAATAATGATGAACCCCAATCCCTTACACTTCTTGTAACCCATTCATAACATCCATTATTTAATATGGCTGTATATTCATGATTTGTTTCTTCGAAGAAATTAGGGCAATCAGGATGTATTATTGTATCCGCATCTACAATTAATACTTGGTCATAATTAATTTGATTATGTTCCAATATATCAAATACCCATTCCCGTTGCATAATTATAGGAAATACATCTGGATCCATTATAGGTTCCGTCCATTCTAATAATAATACATCATTCTTATCACACCAATGTTTCCAACTTTTTACCGAATAATGATATGGTGTTGCTCTCTTATTTCCCAAATCAATATTAGGAATGAATACTACATTTTTTTTCATATTGTTATTTAATTCTTTTACAAAATTATCTAATTCATCAGGCTTTACTCTTGCATTATGTTTTGATATAGAATTGTAATCCTTAATATCATAAACACTTTCCAAATCTATAAGACTAGGCTTGCCATCAATCATAACTATATTGTGTGGTACAAGATCATAAAAGAACATGCCACTTTCCTTAATCCTATTCTTTAATATACTAAAAAAATCCTTAGGAATCAAGTGATAATCGAATTCATTTGCGGATAATAATGGTCCTTCTTTAGTAACATATCCAACTAATAAATCCTTATCATAAATTAAACTGGTTAACGCTGGTACTAATCCTTCAAAGAAATTAGCTTCAATAGCCATTCTAAAATTATCTATACGACAGTATTCAGGGTGAAAAATCTTATAGTATAATTTATTATCTGAATCGTGATATACAGCTCTACCCTGATTCACACCATTTGCTATTCTATTATACTTATCCTTTACACAATCAAATGTATCTAGGATTATATCTGTGAGTTGAATCTTTGTAACCATGCTTCTTCTTTATATTCGTTATTATATCTTTTAATAGCTGTTTCTGAACATATTTTATAAAAATCAGGTACGGTTTTTAATTTATGTGCTAACTCTTTTGCGTGAGTTAAATCACCAACCTTTACTGTTGTTAAGGGATGACATATATCTTGAGTATCTAATCCTTCATAACCTATACACGGAATTCCTAAATATGCACAGTTAAGAGCAAATGTTCCAGCTGCATGGGTTCTCATTAAATGTACACCATACTTTCTTTTACTCAATTCTGCTATCCAATACATCCAATTCATGTAAGGTAAGTGATTAAGATTTTCCATTTGCTCTTCACCATCTATCTTTCTACCCATACTTGGAACAGAAACCTCCTCATCAAATTCCTGTGCGATAATATAGGAATCGAATCCACCATACCAATGACAAAAATTGCCTCCCATCATTACACCACTACCTGTATTATTAGGCAAATCATTAACAGTATCTTCTATCATTAAGCTACGCATTACCTTACAATCTTTGCCAGTAAGACCTCTAAAGTATATGGCATCTGATTCATTATGCACAAATAAGAAATCCATTTCCTGTAACGTATTAAAGAACCATATTTGTTGATCCAATGGATAGTCCTGAAAATACCAATGAGGTCCTTCTTGCATTGATGCTACCTGCTTACAATGTTTACGAATTCTTTCAACATTAAATTGAGGATTCTTTTTAGGTATAATACATACTGCTAGATCATACTCACCTTTAATAGTACCACCATGTATGTTATAATGATCAGCTTCAAGAGCACTCATCCAAGCCATCTCGGTTCTCATATTAGGATTATCTCTAGATACCTTACCAGACCAATTACCTTCTGTAAAAAATGCTATCTTCATGATATTCCCCATTGCCAGTCAGCTATTCTATTCCATGGATAGCCCTTATGACTATTCATTTCGAAGAATCTATTTATACCTTTCCAATCCTTCTTATCTTTATCACGATCCTTACGTTTCCTACCGAAATAAAATCTAGGTTCAAGAAAATTAATACCATCAATATTGATTGAATAATCATTTATCAGGTCTTCCTCAGATGATGCACCATAGTGCATAAATTTACCCTTGCCCTTTTCAAAAATTTCTATATTATTATCTAATTTCATAAAGGATTCATTACCATTAAATAATTCATTTCTAATTTTTGAGCTTATAATAATATCAATATCATTATTTGTTCTAATACCCATTAAGGCAAGTATGCCACTTTGGGTAATAGTAAATTCAGATGCTGGTATACCTAGATTTAATATTTCCTTAATACCATAAACCTTATGGGTTAGGGGTTTTATGCGATGCTTACCATCCTTAATTCGAGGCTTATCATATATTTTATCCTTTTCCATATAGAATGGAATATATTTTTTACCTTGTATTAATCTACCGATCATTGCATATGCTCTATGCATGCTATGTCTTATATATCCGTTATCAAATTCAGAGGGATTCATTATTAGAAAATCTTCCAGGTCGCCATCTGACATATCGGCTAAGCTATCATAGTAAGATGATGTTAATTTATCCCATCCTAGCTCATGGTGATCTGCTACATCCTTCTTAAATCCAGCCATCATGCAATTAAAATATTGCCAATTATTAGGATTCAATTTTGATTGAATATCCTCTACATTTTTACTATCTTTCCAATATTCTATAACATCCTTTGTTGTTTTTAGTTCACCATTTTTATGGCAAATTTCTTTACCTCCTCCACCTGGTTGAACCTCCATCTGCAAAAAATAATCTAAATTTATTGGCTCGTATATTTTTATATCTTTTTTCTTTTTGCCTGTGTGGGCACCCATATTAAGAAAATATTTATTATCTCTAGAATCTCCTGGTAGATAATTGTACTGCAATTCTTCTTTCCACATAGCATAATTAAATCCTAATTGATCTCTCTTGCTTCCATACGATAATTCTTTCCACCATCTTTCCATTGCTGCTATACAATCAGGTTCATTATGTCTTCTCAATACCTGCATACTTACTGCTAAACCTGTTGGGCCTTCAAAATCATCCTGAATATACCTATTCATTTGATCTATCATAGTCTGAGGATCATCCTTAAAATTACCATTCTTCTTACCTAATTCAAGTATAACCTGAGCTTCTTTATAAACACAATCTCTAGGATCCAAAATGTTTTGTGCATGGTCTGGTATAGCCAAATTCGCATCATCCAACCATTCAGCTATCAATTCATTAATGTCATCTCTTACCGCAATATTACCATCAATCCATATACTATATTCATATTCAGGAAACCATCTATGCGGTAATATTTTATACTTTCTTGCATTACGTGTTGAATCTTCATATATTGCTGGAACCTTTTTTATATCCCATATATCCGATTTAATATCGGAATCAGTGAAGCACACAAAGTCTGCATTGTCAGGAACAAATGTAGGATCCGTTACACTATCATATCCACCAAATATTGCAGTATATATTATTACATTCTTTTTCATATCAATTTCTCACCTTTAATAAAATTATGTCCTATTGGAAATTGGCGTTGTATATCTATAACATCAGAATATCTAACCACCATATGATTTGTACCGCATTGATTGCCTATATTAACTTTTGCCTTAGATTTAATATAAAGCTGTATACGAAAATTGATATGGCGTAAATTAAGAAGTTTTTGAATCTTATCGAATGGAGTATTATCTAATGGTTTAATTGAATAATAAAAATAGGGTAAATTATATGCTGCAATAGATTCCACCATTTTATCTGTATCATTTCTAAATGCTGCTTCATCATATTTACCATACTTTGTACCAAATCTATCTGATATTAGTAAGGTGGCAAAGGGTTTATCATGAGCATATTTTTTAATAATATAATCACCCATTTCTTTTTCCTCATCAGTCCAATACATTTCAGGTTGAGAATCAATCATTTCAACATCATCAAATTGCCAGAATTTTAATATCTGTTCTACTAATGGTATATTAGGATTATCTACATCATATATCCTATACTGATCGTGAAATACATCACCATCTACTGAATGAATAAATTTATCTACATAAGGATTATTTTTGAATATATGGTAAGGAGTTTTAATTTTCCTACCATAAATTGTTTCCATCATATGTTCTGATGGTATATAAACCCTGCAATTTGGATATTTTTGTTTTAATAATCTTGGCATTGCAGAAAGAATTCCCCAATCGCCAAATCCGTGTGCAGTTCTAAAGACTACAAATTCCTGATCTTGTAAATATTGATCAGGTATATATGCAGCATCATTGTTTGGAAACCCTAACTTATCTGTTTCGTTGACATCATATAACTTGTTGTCGACTAATCTTTGAAATATCATAACCTTTGCCCGTTTTATATTGTTTCATAAAAGGCATTCTGCGATTCTTGTCTTCCTATATCTTTTGGATGATACAAGCAGAATTTTTCTTCTGCAGGAAGATTTGCGAATTTAGTATAACCTTTTAGTTGCTCATGTACTGGTTTTATCCAATATATGTTTTCATTATTTCTATAGAGTCTCATTTGCCAATCAGGAAAATTAACCCATCCTTCTTCATTTAATTTCCAACCCCACTTTTGAACATGACCATCGGTCATTCCTGCTACTGTGTTTACTCTTGGTAACCAATATGCTTCTACATCTGGATTGGTTTCTAGAATAAATGGTAAAGCTTCTATAAGATATTCATTTGGAATTTCATCTGCATCAATAGCAAATATCCAATTACCATCACAATTCTTATTAAGATTATTTTTATGTGCTGCGAAGTTTTTGCTTAGCTTATGTTCGATGAGTTTATATTCATCAAACGGTTTAGACTCAAAACTTTCGCATACATTCCAAACCTCCTTTGTTGCTGTTGTATCCATTTGCACAACAACCTGATCTTCTTTTCGCTTATGTTCAAATAAAAAGGTCAATAATTTTTTTATTTCTTTGTGTTCATTACATACTGTAATTGCGTAACTAATTTTCATTTTACTTATCTCCTAATTTTGGTATATCTGGTGCTGGCTTCTCTTGCTTGATAGAAGATGTATTACTATCCTCTAAGAGCAGATCCTTTGACCATTTATATTCACAAATTTTAAGAGCATTTAATCTATCTTCTCTAAAGGTTCTATAAGATCCTTTAAGTGGTCCTGTTAATTGCCCTTTAATAATAGAATTATAATATGCTCTAGGATCTGGAGTAATTACCTTTTCTACCTTTAATTTTCTAGCCTTCAATCTTGAATTAGCCCACTCCAATCCTGTTCTACCAGCTATTTGTTCTATTGCATTCTGTGCTACACCATCTAAACTAATTGCATGTAACATTTTAACATTATCCTGAGCTCTTTTTATTGTAGGAGATAACGCTAATGCCATATATCTCTTAGTACTTTGAATGCCTTTTTTGTTTATCTTTGTATATACAAATTCCAATATCATTCCTGAATCTATAGTTCCCTTATTAATTGGATAAGACTTTTCTATTAATGCCTGGTGTGTGCTAAGATTTCCCATCCATATGCTCCTTAAAGCCTTTACCATCTAAATCTACTACACCGCCAATAGATGCTAATGCTTCCATAAATCTATCTTTTTTATATGTTGATTTTAACTTTATATCTAAAATTGATTTGAAGAATTTACCCTCTTGCTCGGGGATTGGATATTCCTTCTGCTCTTCATCTTCAAGCTCTCTAACGGGAATACTTTCCCATGTCCATTCATCTCTATTCCCAATAGGATATACCATACCTTTACCTGGAACATTTATTACTGATGGATACCAATTGATTCCTCGCAACTCATCTTCTATTTTTAATTCAGTAATAATTGCTGGTTGTGTTTTTTCTAAATCCGTAATATATTCTGAATCAGTTATTAATAGTGAATTAGATGTAAATCCTGTTTTGTAATCCAAATATGATGATACCCCATTCTTTTCATTATCCTCCTGAAAACAATATTCTAAATTTCCATCTATTGGACTTAATATTCTTTTTTCTGACATTCTAAACCCTCTTTAATTGTGGCATTGTTACCTTTGCGCCGTTACTAATTTGTTTATTTTTCTTTGTTTTTAATTTAGGTAATTTAGGCATAGATTTATCATCAGGCAATTGTAATCCTACTTGCTGAGGAACCTGCTTAACTACATCATCAATTATATTAACAAAAATTTCATTCATTTTATTAAGACTAAATTCCGTTTTAGCTAAATGAGCTTGTTTACGAGCTCCAGGAATATATTCCTTATAACTTTTATATACATCTCTCATTATTCTTGATGCATTATTATAATCTGCATAGAACCATTTTGATCCTTCATTAATTACACCTTTCCATCTTGCAGATTTATGAACCTCTTTTAATTCTCCTGGTAAGAGAATTGAATAGTCTGGGTGTAAGAAATCTGTATGACCTGACCAATTAGATGCTATTACAGGTTTTGCTGATGTGCTGAATTCTAATAATGGTCTTCCAAATCCTTCACCTTTAGTAAAGGATACCATTGCCTTTACCTTATGATGATTATATAATCCATTTAATTCTTCTGGTTCAAGATCACCATGTAGGAAATAAACATTAGGTACTCTACCACCAATGGAATTACGTATGCCTTCTACTCTTGCAATAAATTCATCTCTTTCACTAATACCAAATCCTGCTCCTGATGTTTTTAGTATAAGAGCTGGTTGTTTTTGTTTATGCTTAAATGCATTACAGAATGTTTGTATAAGCATTCCTGTATCCTTTCTATCATGACCCATTTTACCTTTAAGCCAATGTCCAACATATAGGAAACAAAATTCCTCATCAATTTCATTTAATTGTTTCTGTATTGTATTAGGAACCTCAGCTTCTTTGTTAAATATATCAGTATCAACTCCTTCAAATAATACTACAATAGATTTAGCTAATTTTAATTCGCTGATTTTCTTTTTAGATTTTTCATCCACCTTATCATATGTGGTATTATGAAATACCTGTGCTGAGTGTTGAGAAGGTACTATAATAAGATCCATTCTATTACATCCCTCAATCCATGATGCATCACAAATATCCGTTTCAATTCCTGCTGTAATTCCTATATTTGCTTTACCTATTGGTGAAAATTCATTAGGAACTGTAATCTGTATGAATACATCCGGTTGTTTTGGTAAATTAGGAGAATTCAAAATACATCCTTTCATTGCCATTTCCGCTTCCGTAAGATTTTTATTATCAGATAATGCATCCATAGGACAATCACCCCATCTTGTAGATATAATATCTATGTCATATTTATTGCTAATAATTAGAGCCTTTATTAAGTCTCTTGCGTGGTCGCCGTATCCACTCCTATTTTCTATCGGCCCTTGAAATACTATATATGGTTTCATAACTAATCCTGTCTATTTTTTATTTTATATAAATTAAATCGCTTTCTTGGTGTCCAATTTTCTAAAGCGGATCCCATCTGTTCTATAAGACTTAATCCCATTTGTCTTGATGAAAATCCTGCTTCAGACATAGCCCATTCATGACCGATCATACCTCTACGCTTTCTTTCGTCTCTACCCATATCATAATTTTCCTTAATTGCATTTGCAATTTCTTTATAATCTGCTCTATCATCAAATATATAAGGAGTTTGAGGAGAACCTTGAAGACTTCTATTAGATGGCCATATAGGTAATGCCCATTCACCCCATGTTATTTCAGGATTATCTTTCCATAAATCACGATCATGCATACTCTGAATTTCTAAATAATCATCAGCTGATAAATATTTTCCATTGCGTTTGAAGCCTACCTGATCCTGAAGTCCACCTGTAATATTATTAATGATCATCGTTCCACACATAATAGATTCTGCAGATGATAATCCAAATCCTTCATTTGATGCACAATTAATAGTAGCATCGGCTCTATTATACATAAATCCTAATTCCTCAGTAGATTTATTGCCTTCATCAAACATAATTAAATGATCTGGACATACTGCATTTTTTACAGCTTCTAAATTTGTACCATTAGGATCAACTCTAGGAGTATGCATCATTAGTAAACATTTACTAGCTTGTTCTTTGGTAAGTGTATTACAAAATTCATTCCATGCTAATATAATATCACTGGTTTGCTTTCTTCTGATATTTCTATTATTATAAAATAATACGTATTCATAATCTTCGTTATGTTTTAATAATCTTGATAAAAATTTCTCATATCTATCATATGATTTGGAACCTGCTTTGATAGGCTTAAAATATTTTTCAGGTACACCGTGAGGTAGATATGTTACTTGCCAATCTTTTGTTTTCTCAACTTCAGATGGTCTCTTCCAATCCCTTACCTTACTTACTATATTATAGGTTTGTTTTGATATGCAACCTAGCCAATCACATGATTCATAAAAAGGAGCATTCCAATGAGGAATAGGTAAATCATCCCAAATTGTATAATAAAAAATTGGCATGTCTTGCCTAATTTCATGTTCCATATTATATAACCAATCCCAAAATCTTGGATCAGTAAAATGTAATATAGCATCAGGCTTGTCGGTTTTAATGATATGTCTTATTAGGTCAGGATTGCCATATCCACTAAATGGATATATAACCACTGATGCATCGGATACTCCTGATTCCTTTGCTACATCTTGACTAATATTTATTTTTTGACCATTATCTGGATGCTTAATTGCTCCACCTACTTGGACCCAATCATACTCCTGAACCGAATTGAGAACTAATTCTCTTGACATGGTTCCTACACCTGAGTGCATCCTCATGTCATCCGATAATAATAAAATCTTTTTCTTTTTTTTCTTGTTTACGTCAACCTTTTTTAGTGTTGGTAATTTTGCCATAACTGTTTCTCCTTTATTGTAATATAATATAAATATCTAAAACTTTTGTTAAAACCTTGTTTTTACGCGATAATAATCGCCTTTTTATCTAATTTCTTCATAGCTGACAATAGATTATCTATGCCTCTATCTTCACTTCTTGCATCCTGAAACACTACCAAATAGTCACAATATTTAGTATACATTTTTGTTTGAACAAAATAATTACTAATACTAAATGGCTTATTAAAATATGAATCGGGTAATTGGGTATGTAATGTTCTCACTCCATGAGCTGTTGGAAATTCAGTATAAGTGTATCCAAATTCTAATGCATATTTTTTAACATATATATCTGCCCCATTTTTATTAGCTCTGGATACTATCTCAATACTATCCTTTACATTATTTTTAAGATTAAAAATAAAATCCTTAATCTTACGTTTGTTATGATATTCAGGATTGCCCGTTATTCCTATTCTCATTTAATACTTAAATGAAAACTTTAATTGATCTGGTGATACTGACTCCTCGGTTGATGTTTGAACCCATCCTAGATGTGCAGCTACATTGCCTTGAATAACCTCATTGTTATCTAGTATCATCAGATACTCTTCCATACTAATGGTGATCTGAATAAGATCCATTTTCTCTACAGGTTTGTCGTGAAAAAATGTTATCATTTTGGTATGCTTATCCTCAACGTTGGTTAACCAGCTTCCTAATTCCCATACATTTTCTCTTTCTATCCATATATTAATTTTCATAACTTATCTCCTTTGATTTATTTCCATTCAGGTTTTACCCTTTCTATATTTGTAATACTATTGAATCTATTATAATCACATGTAATTTCATTCTCTGATGTTAGATCCTTTAATGCATAAAAACTAACCACCTTATTTTCAAATTTTGGTTCGGCAGTAGGTTCATATGAGTGATTGTGCATAATACCTAATAATGTTTCTTGGCCAATTATATATTCGGTATCCTCATTCAATTTACCGATCTCTCCAATAATTTGATATGCATACCCTATAAATTCTCCCTTCTTTATATTCATTAAAGGAAATACTCCTTGACCCTGAATATTGGAATCATTTATTGTAAATTTTAATCCTTGATCCTCGCCTTCTTTGAACATAAATCGTCTTGTGTCTTAAATTCGCAATATTTGCAATGTTTATTATTTTTACCTGCAATAGCTAGATGTTTGGCCATAGTATTATAATTGCCATCTACTGTGAATGCATTATTTATAAATTCATTAACCGATCTATCTATCTTATTTCTTGTTGGTGTTCCAGATGCTGGAACAAATGTTTGAATACGTTTGATAGGGTATGGTGAGTTCTCAGGTAACTTTCTTCTAACAATAAAGTACTCAATATCTATCATCTCTGGATCAACATTAAATTGTTCAGCATAGTATGTTTTATATAAAACCATTTGAGATGTTTTAATCTTATCCATTTTCTGATACTTATTCCAGCCCATAGTACTAGTCTTAATATCATAAATCTTATACCTACCTGTAACAGTATCTTGCATTACTATATCAATAAATCCTGTAAATAATATATTTGTATTAATCTTCAATGGTATGCTTAGATGTGTTTCTATACCTATTAATTTAGTATTCTTTTTACTAAAATAACCACCTCTCTTTTTAATAAAATATTCTAATATCTCTACACCATCATAGAAAAATTCCCTCATCTCAGTCTTATTGGTAAATCCAGGATCTTGGCCCATTGCCATTGCTTTTCGATATTCCTTAGCCATTGCTCCTCTAAGAATATCTCCTAATGGCAATGCATCGGCTTCCTTAATAGAACCTTCATACATTATTGTTAAATATCCTTGTAATGTCTCATGAAATGCCGATCCAAAAAGGGTATGTATTGATTGAGTAAATTTTCTTAAATTATCAACATAATTTAATTTCCATCTATGTGGACATTGGGCATACATTGAATATTGAGAATAAGAAATAGACTTCTGTCTTTTCTTCTTTTTTGTAACCGTGAGATCTAATATTGAATTTAGACCCTCTTTCTTTTTATCTTTCATATTATATATAATATACGAAAAAATTTGCAAATAACCAAATTATTTCCATTGTTTATTTTTAACAATTTGAGCAATAATACCATATATAGAAAGGTCTTGAAATGTATCCTTTACGGATTCTGTCTTAACCTTTGCTTCCTTACTTAATAATACTAATTGCTTTAATCGTTGAATCTTATCATTCATTCTGAACCATAAGCCTGTTAATGCTACTTTTTCTTCTTCTGGGGTATCTAAATTAGATCCTACTGATATATTACCTTTACCATAATCTAACATCTTACGAGCAAATAAATGAAATTGCTCCTTTGATATTCGTTGATATGCTTTATAAATATCTGGGTACCTGTCTTGTAATTCCTGTGTATCATTACAGTATGTTTTTTCTGTAGTTAAATCGCGTTCATCTATTTTCATTTCAATAACTTTTTTATTTCTTTTTTTGATTTACCATATGCTTGTAAAATTTCCTCAAGTGTCTTTAATCCTGTTGAAAAATGCATATGCATCTCTATTCGCTGAATTGCTTCTTGGCGACCTATTTCAAGATGTTTAGCTATTATATCAATCAATTCCGGATTAAATTTATCCACCTTTTTCCCTTTGATGTACTTTGCAAAAAGTTTTTGTTTTGGTAAAATATCACTCATCAATACGTAGTGTGTTTTTTTATCTAACGTATAGTATTTTTGAATAAGATTCATAATACCAATCAATTCCTCTTTCATACTAAGGAAGCGGTGTATCATATATGGATTATATACCTTCCAATCATTTTCGGTATATGTATTTATATCTGTTTTCTTAAAAGATATATCCGCTAAACAATCAAATATACCTTTACGCTTCATTGCCTGCAGGTGGTAAGAATTGATCATTTACATGCCCACATTCATTGCACGCAAATACCTGAACTGGAATCATTGATTCCTGGCCATTTGGTGACATTACTGCTGATAATTTTTTGAACATCATTAATTGTGTAAAATAGTGGTGTCCACATTTATCACATGAAACATCTGTTGTATCTTTCAATGCTATTTTTACTTGCATATCCTGACCTTGTGGTTGTGGTTGTGGTTGACCTGTATTTCCTTTAACTACTCTCATTGTATTCTCCTATTTTGATTTATATTTGATACCTTCTGATATCATTTTAATAGCTTCTGCTTCTGCTGCCATAACACTTTTGAAGCTTCCTGTCATAACATGCTTACCATGATAAACAAATACTTCAGTGCTACCAGCTATCTTTGCCATCTCACCTCTCATATTCTTTTGCCATCTGCCTAGTACAACCTTTTGCCTTATATCAAGATATCCTACACCCTTAATATAATTTCCGTATTTTAATTTATTTTTATTCTTTGACATTTTAATTCTCCAATGCTGTAATTATTTTACTAAACATAGCCATTATGTTTATTTCCTTATCTACCACAAATGTATCTTGATATTGTGCTTCGGCTATAATAACTATGCAATTTGATACTTTCGCACCTGCATATTCATCAATATTATCAAATAAAAATTTATATAAATCCTCGAAGGTTTTTACCTGACTATCTGCAATTATTTGTCGTATTGTATTAAATTTCCTTGATCCCTTCATTTCAACCAAAACCTTATTCATATAATCGACTTCTAATAAGGATGCTTTATCAATGACCAATCTACCATCTACTATTTGTCTTTGCAGACCATTTATAGCTCTACGTATATCTGGATATGTTGATTGTACAATTTGAACTAATGCTGGTGCATATCCAGGTCCATTTCCAACTAACTCTTCATCACATATATACTTTAATCGCATTGCTACATCCTTTTGCGAAGGAGGTGTAACACCAAATACCTGGCATCTACTTTGTATAGGATCAATGATCTTCTCTACATAATTACATGTTAATATAAATCTTGTTGTTTTTGAAAACGTCTCCATTAAATTTCGCAATGCTGCTTGAGCATTAGGAGTTAGATAATCTGCTTCATCTAATATAATAACCTTATATTTTCTAAATCCTATAGAGCTTGCAAAATCCCTAATCTTGGTTCTAACGGTTTCCACATTATTCTCATCAGATGCGTTTATATACATATGATCACAATCTATGTTATTTATAACTATCTTAGCTAGGGTTGTCTTACCTGTGCCTGCTCTTCCATAAAGTAGAAGGTGAGGAATATCCCCGCCTTCTATATATGTTTTCATCTTACCAACTATTACATCGTTACCGATATAACCTTCTAATGTATCAGGCCTATACTTCTCAACCCATAATGTGTTTTCTTGCTTCATATATTAATATACAAAAATTATTTTGTTTCTTCAACCTTTTTAGGTAAAAGTTCTGATAAGGTTTGAAGCTTTCCATCTGCTGATGAAATTGCTTCTACTAATTTTTCTGCTTCAGCTACGATATCAGGATGTTCTCCTACTGCTGCTGAATTGTTCATATAATTTGTTAAATTTGCGAATGCTGTTAATTTATCAGCATTGAATTTTGCATTTAATGCATTTATTATTTCTGTTGTCATATTATTCTTTTTACATCATTGGCATTTGGCCTGGACCAACTACCTCCTTATTATCTTCTTTTATTATTGATACTACACATTCTGTTGTTAATAATGTTCCTGCAACAGATGCTGCTTTTTTAAGTGCTGTCTTTGTTACCTTGGTAGGATCTATAATTCCGACCTCAAACATATCTACTACTGTTTCATTTCTTGCATCATATCCTGCATTACTTAAATTTGAGGATACTACACTATTCCAAACAACCTCAGCATTTAATCCTGCATTTTCCATAATTGCATTGAACGGAGCTTTACAAGATTCTACTAAAATATCCCATCCAATTGCTTGATCCTTTTGTAAAAAGGTAGGTTTCTTAATAGATGCTATTGCATTTAATAAAGCAATTCCACCACCTGGAACAATACCTTCTTTTACTGCAGCTCTTGTAGCATGCAATGCATCTTCAACTCTATCCTTCTTTTCTTTCAATTCAACCTCAGATTGTGCACCTATTTTTAATACAGCTACACCTCCAGCTAATTTAGCCAATCTTGTTTGAACCTTTTCCTTTTCATATGCTGATTGAGCGGTATCAAATTGAGATTTGATTTCATCAATTCTATCTACTATATGCTGCTCATTACCATAACCATCAATAATAGTCGTTTGCTTATCATTTATCCTTACCTTCTTGCAAGAACCAAATACTGCAGTATCAATTTTATCTAATTTCATTCCCTTAGCAGGATCTACTAATGTTCCACCCGTAATGATTGCTATATCTTGTAAGATTGATGTCTTCTCATCACCAAATGATGGAGCTTTTACTGCTGCTACTGACATTGTTCCTCTAACCTTATTTACTATTAATCCAGCTAATGCTTCACTAGCTACATCATCTGCAATAATTAATAATGGCTTATTTTGTGCAATTGCAGCTTCTAAAACCTTTACTATTTCCGAAAGAGATCCTATACGCTTATTATAACATAAAATCCATGGCTCATCTAATTCTACTTCCATAGCGGTATTATTAGTAACAAAATATGGAGATAGGAATCCTCTATCAAATTGCATACCTTCAACAACATCAAGAATAGTTTCTGATGACATTGATTCGTCTACTGTTACTACTCCTTCTTTACCTACCTTATCAATAGCATCCGCAATAATTGAACCAATTGATTCATCATTATTTGCACTAATAGATGCCACTGCTTTCATATCATCCTCATCATCCACATCCTTAGACATAGATTCTAATTCGGTAATGATTTCAGATGCTGCTTCATCTATACCTCTTTTTAATTCTATAGGATTAGCTCCTGATGTAACATACTTAAATCCTTCTGCTACAATAGCTTGTGCTAATACGGTAGCTGTTGTTGTTCCATCTCCAGCTTCTTCATTAGCTTTATCAGCTACTTCTTTTACCATTTGTGCACCGATATTTTCTACAACATCCTCTAATTCGATTTCCTTTGCTACAGTTACACCATCCTTTGTAGATATTGGTAATCCATAATCTTTTTCTATAACAACATTTCTACCTCTAGGTCCAAGTGTTACTTTTACTGCGTCTGCTAATTTGTCTACACCATTCTTCATCTTAGAACGTGCAGCTTGATTAAAATCTAAATTTTTAGCCATATTATTTTTCTCCTTTTGAAATTATCATTATTAATTCTGATTCTCTTATTACGTGGTATTCTTTACCATCTACTTCTACTTTTTTTGCTAATGAGCCTGGATAAGCAACTACATCACCCTCTTCACATGTGCATGGTATTTTTACACCACTTAATGTATATCTTCCTGGCGCTGCTATTACTACTCTACCTCTATCAGTATTTTGGTCTGATGTCTCTGGTAATATAACTCCACCTGATGTCATTGCTTCAGGTTCTAAATTTTCTAAAATAACTTTGTCGTCTATTGCTTGCATAATTTTCTCCTAATTTACGTTTGTTTGCACCATATAATATTTTGATGCGTATTCTTTATTCTTAAATGTTAATACTGCCAATCCGTCTGCACTGACCTCCATTAATCCTTCTTCATTATCCTTATTTGCCGCAAGAATTTCTCTAAGATATTCTGCATTAAATGAAATTGGTTGCATATCTCCATCAGCTTCTGCTGATACATTGATATTAATTCTATTGCTATTATTATCAGAATGACCGAGAATAATTTGAGTAATACTGTTTGATATTACAGTAAAATGCTCTGCATCAGCCAAAGCATTCTTTGCTTTGATAAATTTCATAATAAAGTCGTTAGTAATTTTGATCCTAACAGTAGCTTTTGGAGTTGCTTTTAATTTAGGTGCTTTTGGTATTACATCTAAATCTGCAAGCATATAATTAAGTGCAACATCACTATCCGTAATTGTTATACCTATTGCTCTTTCTTCTACCATTTTTAATTTGAGATCGATTGAATTGCCTACTACGCCTAACATTTTCTGTAATTGAGATGTATTATAAATTCCTAATTCACAGTCCTGCATTTGCAAATCATTTAATTTAACAACCCCTAATAATGTTTTACAACCAGATATAAATTCTGTTTGTAGACTATTATTAGAGATAGCCCATTTTACTGCTTCAATATTGTTGCCAAGTGAGTACTTTTCAACGAAACCCGTGAGTTTTTGTTTGTCCATTCGTAACCTTTTTAATTTTTGTTATATATAAATATACAAAAAATATATTAAAATTCAAAGAATTTTCGTATAATTTTTATATTTTTTTCAGGAAGATTTCCCCACTTCATAGCTATGTAAAAAGCTTCCAATTTGTTTTTTAATTCACCATTAAAGATCTTATCATAGTTTGCAAACTTCTCAATAAAATCTTCTATTTCTTGCGGATCATCATAGCCCTTAAATGCGCAACTTTCTAAACCTAAAGGATTATCCTTTAGATACACCCATTTTATCTTATCACCATTATTAATTTTTCCTGCATTCTCCCTATTATAATAGGATAATAGATCATTGTAATTTATCGATGCCTTTACATGTGCTGGAACACCTTTGAATGATGTATTAAATGGTTTATATGTACCTGATGCTGGTAGATATTTTCTAATATTTTTTACTCCTGTAGACTTTGCTATCTCTACTATTGGATATGAAGGAATTGCTAATCTAAATTCATAAATTTTATTATCTATAGTATCCTTAGGAACCTTTTGTAGAATATCCATAAGAATTTCTCCAAGAAATTTCTTAAATGCTGCTGGATAGTTTGATCTAACTACGTCAATACCTTTAACATCTAATTTATTTACAACAACGCCTTCTGAATTAATTATCCATTGTGCATATCTTTTCTTAGCTATCCATATACCTGATTTAGCTACAGTCTCCTGTTTTATATCAAATTTATGGGTATCAAGATTATGAAATTTCTTTGCATAAGGAGTATATGTATCATTAATATGATTTTGAACCTCTTCTGCTATTCCTAAAATCTTCTCGGTCATAATAACATCATCATCAGTATCAATATCTGGATATCTATGTTTAACTAATGGTAATGCTGAAAAGAATACTGAATCTGTATCCGTATAAATACAATGCTCTGTCTTTTCGCCTAATTCCCTATTATAATAATGATCAACTATCTTAGCCGTATTTTTAATTAATTGTTGGCCTGATAGGGTAATAGCTTCTGCGTTATCTAAATCAAACCATCTAAATGTAGGAGATCCTAATACTCCATACATTGAATTTAATAAAATTTTAGTAACCCATTGCCTTTGATGAAAATATTCCCTCTTATCATCATCACCTGCTTGTGCATGCTTTTTCATTAAATTCTTAAAGGTCATCCTATCTTCAAACCACTTTTCTAGAATAGCTGGAATTAGACCTTTTTTTCTTGTATTGTAAACTGCACCATTAGCTGCTATTGAATATCTATTTTCTTCTAACCAAGATCTAAGATGGCCTGTGGTTTCCCATTGTGTATATTTGAATTTAGCATACTTATTCTTTACCTGCCCTTCCCATGGTCTATCCTCATTTTTAAGAAATGTCTGGAGATCAAAATCATGTATTGTTGAAATCTTTGTATCAGGAGATATATTTAATGACATAATTAAAGAAGGATAAAGTGATGTTAAATCTAAATCATATACCCATTCATATCGTCCTGGCTTTGGATCCATTACATATGCTCCACTATATTTCGCATCCTTTTGATTATCAAAATTCTTATTAGGCGCTACTACATTTATTGTTCTTAAATATGTAAGGATAGCTCCTTCAAGTATCTGAGATTGGACATATATTTTTTCATATGGCACGTGTCCTTTATGACATATTGCTCTTGCCAAATCAATGTATTTAAGCTTTTCATCTAACCTCTTTACTATCTCAACATCATTAAGGTTATATTCAATAAACTTATCTATATCCGTTCTAAATAAGTCATCTAATGTTCCATCATATTCTATCTTGCCAAGATCAACCTCAATTCTACCAATAACATCTAATCTATAAGATGATCTTTCATTAATTGTAAACTTTTTATACAATGCTAAGTAATCTAATACTTCAACACCTAAAATATTATATTTTAATTCCTTATCTTGGCCAGCCATTTTTGACCATGCATTAGCTTCCTTTACAATATTAATTCTACTTAATGCATTTGCGACATCATGACCACATACTCTTGCCATTCTAGCATACAAATATGGTATATCAAAAAATTCAATATTCCATCCTGTTAAAATAGTAGGATCATAATTCTTATAAGCTTCCATAAAGGTTTGCAATAATTCCTGCTCTGTAAGACATGATATTATTTGAACATTATCTTTGATACTAGACTTAACCAATCTTTCAGGATCTAATATCAATACTCCATATTCATTCTCACTTTTTAACCAATATGCTATTGATGTAATTTTATTCATAGGATTGCGAGAATTAGGAAATCCTTGTAAAATCTCTGTCTCAATATCAAAATAAAATTCCCTATGATTGATTGATGGTTCATCCGAATGGCCATATTCATCAATCAATACTCTGGTTTCTAATTGAACATCAGATTCATATATTTGGCCTTTCTTTAACTCCTCGTCAGACCATCTACGGACCTGTTTAACAGCTTTACCGTCTAAAGTGTATGATTTACCTTTAGGATCTTTTTTATAGCCGTAGCGATAGTCTTTGAGCGGTCTTTTAATATAGCCATCCTCATCATCCCATATATGAGCCCAACCCTTTGTCCAATATCCTTGTGGCGTTTGTTGAGGCCTTTCTATTGCTATATTTTGATACATATTATACTAATTCTTCAACTATCCCTACTGCTTCTGATACTATAAGTAATGTTACTGCGACACCTATATTAAAGGGTAAAAATACATAACCTATTATTCTTATACCCGATTTAACAAAGCTTATAACTTGGTGTTTTCTTGCATCTGGTAATTCCTGCTTAGGTCTACCATCACTCATTATTCCTCCTGTTCTTGTCATATTATATACTTTTTAATTCTTCGTCTGTAAAAAATTGTTTTAGATTTGGTCTAAAATAATTAATTGATTTCATAACCTTATTATCACTACTTCTATATGCTACCCATCTATCTCCTACCTTTTCATAATGACAATCATGCCCCTTTTCCTTAGATCTTACCTTCACGGTTTCGATTGCTTCCTCTTCTGTTGCGCATGATTTAGACATGTTAGAAGCTTGGACTTCAGCATATGCTGGTTCAACCTTATCCTTTAGTCCATGCAGCATTGCTCCATTACCAAGAGATACATATGTAATATCAGCTAATGCATCAAGTACCTCAACTATATCTCCCTTTTCACAGGCTTCCTTATATTCTTCCAATTCCTCAAGAATAAAATCATAAACAAACATCCATTGCTTCCTATCTGGAATGATTGGTGTATAATTATTTGGCTTACCAAATGTAGCATTAAATTCTTCTACCTCATTAATAAAGGGTACTTTTTTCCTTCTCGTAGGAAATGTGTATTTTTTATCTTCCATTTCTTAATCCTCCTATAAATTCATAAAACTCATGACGAGCTAAATTATTGTTATCCATAAATACTCCAGACATCTTAGCTGTCTTCATTGTTGAGTTATGCTTTACTCCTCTTACACAAGCACACATATGATCAGCTTCTACCATTACTGCTACTCCTATATTACCACCTGTAACTCTATTAATATGATCATGTATTTGCATTGTTAAATTTTCCTGAACCTGAGGTCTTCTTGCGTAAAATTCCGCAATTCTATTTAATTTACTTAATCCAATTATTTGACCATCAGATGATGGAATATAAGCTACATGAGCTTTTCCTAAAAATGGTTGATGGTGATGTGAACATAAAGAGTGTATCTTAATATTGCCCTGAAACACCATTCCATCATAATTATCTACATTATCAAATGATGTAATTTTAGGCTCATTGCTATAACATCCTTCTGCTATATCATTTACCCAGGCTTTAGCTACTCTCATCGGAGTATCATTTGAATTAGGATCATTTCTCCAATCAAACCCTAAAGCATCCATATATTTTTCATAAGCTTTGGCTGCTTTCTTAATTAGCCTTTCTTGTTGTTTCGACGTTAATGGTAAATTACCATTCGCATATTTTAATTTCTCAGTCATTTGTTTTCCCTTTTGCATAAATATTTTCTAAATTTCTATTTAACCCTAAATCATCTAATCCATATCCAACTACCCATTCATCATTTATTTCGAATCCATATAAATCAATTGGATGTGTATTATCTTTTCTTTTTAATAAAGATACTATACTAATACTATTTGGTAATTGTTGTCCAAAATGAATAACCAATTCCTTCATTGTATTACCTGTATCTATTATATCATCTATAATATACAAATTTTTTCCCAATAAATCAACTTCTATATCACTTTTTATTTGAACCCCTGAAGAATTATCTTTACCAATATATGATTTTGCTCTTATGAAATCAATCTCACATAATCCATTATACTCTGATACTAAATCTGTAAAGAATTTATAAGCTCCATTTAATACGCATACAAATACTGGCGGTAGGCCATTATCATATTTGGTAGTATGTTGTTCTAATTGTTCAGCCATTATCTTGATGCGATCGGCTAATTGAGGTTTATCTATTAATATGTCCATTTAATGATATCTTTGAATCGTTCATCTTTTGCGTCTACTCTACATAATCCACCATTCAGTGGACCGATACAGCAATTTAATGTTGATATTGCCTTTCTCATATCTGGTAAGCTATACCAGCATGCTACATTATTTTTTACATCTACGTGATATATTCTATCGGATTTTGATTTCCAAAACCAACCAGGGCCGTAATCCTTCTCAAATTCAAGATAAAAATGTCCATCATTTAGATTACCTTTGCTGTCTAGATAATATGCATTATACCAGCTATCTTTTTTAATACCGAAATCTATTCCATCGGTTTGTGATTTCCAATCTTCTCTTAAATCGATAACCTCATCATAAACCGTATTTAATTTATTAAATAACCATTCTTCTGCTTTGCCACCTTTTAATCCTGATACACCAAATTTCTTGGTTAATTGTTCTGTACTCATATTTTATTATTTTTGTTGTTTATCATATTTATGTATTGCCATTCTTAATTTTGTAATTAGATCCTTTATATCCAATGGATCCATGGTTACCGCACAGCAAGTATCTTCTACCTGATCTTCGATTTCCTTTAATATAGCATAAATTTCTTTTATTGTCATTATACACCTCGATCTGTATCATATGCTATGATATGATCCCTACCTGTCATATTATATCCATGCTCTGCAACCATTTCAAATACTAATGGATACATTTTAACTAATGTCTCTCTGGTATCTCCTGCTGGCATTACAAAGGTTTTATCTTTTGGTATGCCTAGTTCTAATCTATAATCTTCAATTTCTTTAAGATTCTTATCCGTACCATCCCATACTGGTTTATAATGATAATCCTTATGAAATGATATCATTTGCTTAATTGCTTCAGTATTCATTCGCTTTCTATTATGTGTATCTATAAATCTCTGATCTACTATCTTTCCAGCTGGTGTTACTGCATCTAATACAGGTATGCTATTACTAAATTTAGGACTTATTGATAATAAATCTAATGGGTATTCCGTTTCAACAAATGCAGATCCTTCTGTCTCAATAGTAACAATAATACCGCGGTCTTTTGCAAAATGGGTTATTTCATTTACTAATGCTGGATGCATTGTTGGAGATCCTCCTGTTAACATCATTTCCTTTACTTGT
>TARA_R110001592_G_scaffold111372_2_pt1 | contig 51066 bp, 49 predicted proteins | sample TARA_R110001592 | Tara Oceans TARA_R110001592 (sample SAMEA4398387) | marine metagenome | biome: Polar Biome; feature: [SRF] surface water layer (ENVO:00010504); material: water (ENVO:00002006), including particulate matter (ENVO:01000060) such as... | depth 5 m | reverse complement strand
CAAAGAGTTAGTCTGGTTATTTATACAGTAGTTTTCCACTTTTCTACAAGTCCTGCGCAGCGGGTCGGGTTCTGCCCCTTGAAGCTGCACCGAAAGACCCCATATAAGATGCTGATACTAGCCAACGGGCGTTCGCACGTCCCGCAGTGAGAACAGGAGACACAGATGGTAGACGAACACAGACAGGATCCGAATGGTGCCGAGGAAGCTGAAGACGTGCTTTCTACCGGGCCTTCCGAGGATATGGCTGCGCGGCTCGACGTCCTTGAGGAGGAGTTGGCTGCTGCGAAGGACCAGGCTCTCAGAGCTGCTGCGGATGTACAGAATGCGCGTCGGCGCTCGGAGCAGGAGGTTGAGAAGGCGCACAAGTTCGCCTTGGAACGCTTCGCCAATGACCTGCTGCCCGTACTCGAAAGCCTGGAGCGGGGCGTTGAGCTGGCGGATCCGGAAGATCCGGCAATCAAGCCGATGCGAGATGGTATGGAGCTGACGCTGAAAATGTTCAGCGAAACCCTCGCACGCTTTCAGATTGTAGCGGTCGATCCGCACGGTGAACCCTTTAATCCAGAGTTGCATCAGGCGATGGCCATGGAAGAGCGCGATAGCATCGAGCCTAACACCGTAATTCGCGTGTTCCAGAAAGGTTACACGTTGAGTGGCCGGCTTTTGCGTCCGGCAATGGTCGTGGTGAGCAAGACTCCCACAGACAAACCTGACTCGCCCTCGATTGACGAGCAGGCTTGAAATTGATTTGAGTGACCCCCATCAAGGGTGCATAGACAGACCAACCCCTGCCGCCGGTAACCCGCGGCAAGCTGAACCGGAGACTTATATATGGGCAAGATTATCGGTATCGACCTCGGGACCACCAACTCCTGCGTAGCAGTGATGGAAAACGGTGTGGCCAAGGTAATTGAAAACTCGGAAGGTGCGCGCACTACACCCTCCATCGTTGCATACACCAATGACGGCGAGACACTGGTTGGCCAATCAGCCAAGCGCCAGTCGGTGACTAATCCGCAGAACACGCTCAATGCGGTCAAGCGTCTGATCGGTCGCCGCTTTGAAGAAGAAGTTGTACAGAAAGACATCAAGCTCGTTCCTTACAAGATCGTCAAGGCTGACAACGGTGATGCCTGGGTTGAAGTGAAGGGCGAGAAGATTGCACCGCCGCAGATTTCGGCCGAAGTGCTGAAGAAAATGAAGAAGACTGCCGAGGACTATTTGGGTGAGGCAGTGACTGAAGCGGTTATCACCGTTCCGGCCTACTTCAACGATAGCCAGCGTCAGGCAACCAAGGACGCGGGCCGTATTGCGGGTCTGGACGTTAAGCGGATCATCAACGAGCCGACTGCCGCAGCACTGGCTTACGGTATGGACAAATCCCGTGGTGATTCCACTATTGTGGTGTATGACCTGGGCGGCGGTACGTTCGACATCTCCGTAATCGAGATCGCCGAAGTCGATGGCGAGCACCAGTTCGAAGTGCTGGCGACCAACGGTGACACCTTCCTGGGTGGCGAAGATTTCGATATGCGTCTGATCGATTATCTGGCTGATGAATTCAAGAAAGAAAACGGTATCGACCTGCATACCGATCCGCTGGCACTGCAGCGTTTGAAAGAAGCTGCTGAGAAGGCCAAGATCGAGCTGTCCTCGAGCAACCAGACTGACGTCAATCTGCCGTATATTACTGCTGATGCGACCGGTCCCAAGCACCTGAACGTCAAGGTGACCCGGGCCAAGCTGGAGTCGTTGGTAGAAGAGCTGGTCAAGCGCAGTATCGAGCCTTGCCGTGTGGCCATGAAGGATGCTGGTCTGGACGTTTCCGAGATCAACGATGTGATCCTGGTCGGTGGTCAGACCCGTATGCCGCTGGTCCAGAAGACCGTAGCCGAGTTCTTTGGCAAAGAGCCGCGCAAGGATGTCAACGCTGATGAAGCGGTTGCCGTGGGCGCTGCGATTCAGGGTGCCGTACTGGCCGGTGACGTGAAAGACGTTCTGCTGCTCGACGTGACCCCGCTGTCGCTGGGTATCGAAACCATGGGCGGCGTCATGACCACGCTGATCGAGAAGAACACGACAATCCCGACCAAGAAGTCGCAGGTGTTCTCGACGGCTGACGACAATCAGACTGCGGTGACCATCCACGTGATGCAGGGCGAGCGCAAGCAAGCCACACAGAACAAGTCGCTGGGCCGCTTCGATCTGGCCGATATCCCGCCTGCACCCCGCGGTGTACCGCAGGTTGAAGTGAGCTTTGACCTGGATGCCAACGGTATTCTCAACGTATCGGCGAAGGACAAGGCGACTGGCAAGCAGCAGTCGATCATCATCAAGGCCTCCTCGGGTCTAAGCGATGAAGAGATTGATCAGATGGTGCGTGATGCCGAAGCCAACGTTGAAGAGGATCGCAAGTTCGAAGAACTGGTGACCACGCGCAACCAAGCTGACCAGCTGGTCCATGCAACGCGCAAGACTCTGACCGAAGCAGGTGACAAGGCCACCGAGGAAGAGAAGACCGCAATAGAATCGGCGCTCTCAGACCTTGAAGTGGCCATCAAGAGCGATGACAAAGCGGAGATCGAAGCCAAGATCAATGCACTGTCAGAAGCGTCCGCCCCGCTGGTACAGAAAATGTACGCCGAGCAGGCCCAGGCTGATCAGGGTGGGGAAGCCCAGGCCGACAGTCAGCAGGATGCTGGCGATGACGTGGTGGATGCCGAGTTCGAAGAAGTGAAAGACAACAAGAAGTAAGTCTTTCAGTGTCAGGTAGCCACTCGCATTAGAGCGCGTGACATACCATTGCAAGGCAACGCGGGAGCTCATCCCGCGTTGCTGTTTGTGTAACAGGGGCAAGCAAACGCCCCGGTAAAGGAAATTTAAACGATGGCCAAGCGTGATTTTTATGAGGTGCTGGGTGTCGAGCGCGGCGCTAGCGATGCGGAGCTGAAAAAAGCTTATCGCAGACTGGCAATGAAATACCATCCCGACCGCAACCCGGACGACGAAGGGGCGATCGAGAAGTTCAAGGAAGCTAACGAAGCATACGAAGTGCTGACCGATGGGCAGAAGCGTGCGGCTTATGATCAGTATGGTCATGCCGGCGTAGATCCGAGTATGGGTGGCGGTGCCGGTGCTGGCGGTTTTGCCGGCGGTAACTTCTCCGATATTTTCGGTGACGTATTCGGCGATATCTTCGGCGGAGGAGGTGGTGGCCGGGGTCGTTCCAGCGTGCAGCGCGGTAGCGATTTGCGTTACACGCTTGAACTGGATCTTGAAGAAGCTGTGCGCGGTACGACCGTGACTATTCGTGTACCCACCCTGGTCGAATGTAGCCCATGTAGCGGTAGCGGTGCTAAGAAGGGCAGCAGCCCTGTGACTTGCACCACCTGCGGTGGACACGGTCAGGTGCGTATGCAACAGGGTTTCTTCTCTGTGCAGCAAACCTGCCCCCGTTGCCACGGCACAGGTAAAATGATTACCGATCCGTGCAGGGAATGCCAGGGTCAGGGTCGCGTTGAAGAGCAGAAGACGTTGTCGGTCAAGGTGCCTGCGGGAGTCGACACCGGTGATCGTATTCGTCTTGCCGGTGAGGGTGAAGCTGGCGTCAACGGTGGTCCTGCGGGTGATCTGTACGTGGTGGTATCGGTACGTGAGCACAAGATATTCGAACGGGATGGCAAGAATCTGTTCTGCGAAGTACCGATCAGTTTTGCTGATGCAGCGCTGGGTGGTGAGCTGGAAGTGCCGACACTCGATGGTCGCGTCAAACTCAAGATTCCAGATGGCACGCAGACTGGCAAATTGTTCCGCTTGCGGGGCAAGGGTGTAACGCCGGTTCGCGGTGGCTCGCCGGGAGATCTGTTGTGCCGCGTTGTAATCGAGACGCCGGTGAACCTGACCAAGCATCAGCGCGAATTGATTCAGGAATTACGCGAAACCTTGCAGGAAGAAGGTTCCAATCAATCGCCACGGGCCAAAAGCTGGTTTGATGGCGTGAAGAACTTTTTTGAAGACATGAAATTCTGAGCGGAGCCGGCATGAAAAAAATAGCGGTGATTGGCGCCGCCGGGCGCATGGGTAAAACGCTGATTGAGGCGGTAAGCCTGGCTGAAGGGTCGCAGCTGACCGCGGCCATTGAGCGGCCTGACAGTTCCCTGGTAGGTGCCGATGCTGGCGAACTGGCAGGTATTGGGCGCAATGGCGTCACCATAGCCGGAAGTCTGCAAGAGGTGCTTGGCGATTTCGATGTACTGATCGACTTCACCCATCCGACCAGTACTCTGGCCAACCTGGCGTTGTGTCGCGGCGCCGGCAAGTCGATGGTCATCGGCACTACCGGCTTTAGCGATGCCGAAAAGCAATTGTTGCTCGAAGCTGGTCAGGATATTTCTATCGTCTTTGCACCTAACTTCAGTGTTGGCGTCAATCTTTGCCTCAAGCTGCTGGATATGGCCGCCCGGGTCATGGGTGATGATGCGGATATTGAAATCATAGAAGCGCATCATCGGCACAAGGTCGATGCGCCTTCGGGTACCGCATTGCGCATGGGCGAAGTGGTGGCCCATGCGCTGGGTCGCGACCTCGGTAAGGTGGCAGTATACGGTCGTGAGGGTCAGACAGGTGCTCGTGAGCACGATACCATTGGCTTTGCCACGGTACGGGCGGGTGATGTGGTGGGCGATCACACGGTGTTGTTTGCAACCGAAGGCGAGCGTGTCGAGATCACCCACAAAGCCTCAAGTCGTATGACTTTTGCCAAGGGCGCGGTACGTTCTGCCCTGTGGCTGCATGGCCGATCTGCCGGTTTGTACGATATGCAGGATGTGTTGTCGCTCAAGGACTGATAAGCGCTGAGACGTAAAAAAGGGCGAAGATTTTAATCTTCGCCCTTTTTTTTGAATACGTTGGCTGTGATCAGCCCGTGATCGCCTAGGTTTCTATTTGCTCGCGGGCCATCTTGTTCAAGGTTTCAATGTTACGTTGCAAATAAAACGCCGCGATAGTGGGTACCCAGTCGAACAGCGGGTTTTGCAGCCGTGGTTGAACGAACTGGTATTGCTTTTCCATCCGGGAAAAGGCACCAGACTGATCAGGATAGAGTTTTTTAAGCTGTTCGGAGCGGGCGACGATGCTTTGGTCCAGCGTTTCGAAAAGGCCTTCCTTGTTTACCAGAAAGTAAACGCCGATCGAACTGAACATGTTGTTTTGGTATAGCGTCAGGATCTGGCTGGTTTCCAGGCTCTGTTGGTGCAATGTCAGCAAGTCATCGCTTGCCGAGCCTTTCAGCTCTTCGTACATCGCCGCTGTTGCTTCATCAAGGGCTCCATGTGCCTTCATGATGCGATTGACCGTGGCCAGCCCGTAATGGGCTTCTTCCCCAGGCAGTGCTTCAAGCTCGCGAATCAGATCGACGAATGTATCAAACGGCACTCGCAGTTGAGACGGGCTATCCATTTGACGCAGTAGATTTTCCATTCGCGACAGTGCTTCGCGATAGCTCTCCCGATTGCCAGGCTCGCGAACGCGTTCAAACAGGTTGTTATCGATCAGCAGGTAGGTGCCAACGGTGTAACCCTCGCTACGAAATTCGTGCACGGTTTGCAGTTGCTGGAGATTAGCGTGAGCCAGAGGTGCCAGGCACAGCAGAGTAAGTGCAATCAATCCTTTCAGGCGCAATAACATGGTGTATTCCCCGAATCCTTTTTTGTTGTTCTAGACCATTCGCTCCCAGGGACTGCCCTGATCGTGGATAAGGCAGACTTGAACGATGGGGCGTGGCCGGCAGAGGGCTTTCCAAATCACTTTTTAACACAGTTCCCTGATATGTGGAACATGGCGCCTGATGACGCGCTTATACAAGCCCGTATACGCTGGATATTCTCTGGGCAAGTCGTTACAATTGCGCGCTAATCTGTGTATACAGCGCGCATCTGACAATGCATTGCGGCGGGATGAAGTGTCACGCACTCCATTCCCGCTTTTGTGCAGCCCGCGTTTGGTAAAATGTGTCAGCCCTATCGGAGGTTTTCTTGTCCAAGCCAGCCATTCTCGCCCTTGCCGACGGAAGTATTTTCCGTGGTGAGGCCATCGGCGCCGACGGTTATTGTGTTGGTGAGGTCGTCTTCAACACGGCCATGACCGGTTATCAGGAGATCCTCACCGATCCTTCCTACGCCCGCCAGATTGTTACCCTCACTTATCCGCACGTTGGTAATACAGGTACCACGCCGGAAGATGCAGAGTCCGATCGTGTTCAGGCCGCCGGTTTGGTGATTCGTGATTTGCCACTGCTGGCCAGCAGCTGGCGTAACAAACAACCGTTGGACGCCTACCTTCGCGACAACAATGTGGTGGCGATTGCCGGCATTGATACCCGTCGCCTAACGCGCATTCTGCGTGAGAAGGGATCACAGAACGGTTGCATCCTCGCCGGTGAAAACATTACTGACGAGCAGGCGTTGGAGCTGGCGAGAAGCTTCCCCGGTCTGAAGGGGATGGATCTGGCCAAGGAAGTCAGCGTCAAGCAGGCTTACCAATGGCGCTCGAGTGTTTGGGATCTGGCCACTGACAGCCACCCTGAAGTCGCCGATGCAGATTTGCCCTATCACGTGGTGGCCTTTGACTACGGTGTGAAGTACAACATTCTGCGCATGCTGGTCGCCCGTGGTTGCCGCCTGACTGTTGTGCCAGCGCAAACGCCGGCCTCTGAGGTTTTAGCCATGCAACCCGATGGTGTGTTTTTGGCTAACGGTCCCGGTGACCCCGAGCCATGTGATTACGCCATCCAGGCGATTCGTGATGTGCTTGAAACCGATATCCCAGTCTTTGGTATCTGCCTGGGTCATCAGTTGCTGGCGCTGGCCTCCGGGGCGAAGACAGTAAAGATGGGTCACGGCCACCACGGCGCCAATCACCCTGTGCAGGATCTGGATACCGGCGTGGTGATGATTACCAGTCAGAATCATGGTTTTGCGGTTGATGAAGCATCCCTGCCAGCCAATTTACGGGTGACGCATAAATCGCTGTTTGACGGCACATTGCAGGGCTTCGAGCGCACTGACAAGCAGGCCTTTAGCTTTCAGGGTCACCCCGAAGCGAGCCCTGGCCCGCACGATGTCGAGCCCCTGTTTGACCGTTTCATCGAAGCCATGGCCAAAAGCCGCTGAGCCGCCGGTACACCCAAGGATTTGTAGACGACTATGCCAAAACGTACAGACATTAAAAGTATTCTGATCCTCGGCGCTGGCCCCATCGTGATTGGTCAGGCTTGCGAGTTTGATTATTCCGGCGCCCAGGCGTGTAAGGCGCTAATGGAAGAGGGGTTCCGCGTCATTCTGGTGAACTCTAATCCAGCCACGATCATGACCGACCCGTCCATGGCCGATGCGACTTATATCGAGCCAATTAAGTGGCAGACAGTCGAGAAGATCATCGCCAAGGAGCGTCCGGATGCGGTGTTGCCGACCATGGGTGGCCAGACGGCACTGAATTGCGCGCTCGATCTGGAAAAGCACGGCGTACTGGAAAAATACAATGTTGAAATGATAGGTGCCAATGCTGACACCATCGACAAAGCGGAAGATCGTTCGCGCTTTGACAAAGCGATGAAGTCAATCGGTCTGGACTGCCCGGTGTCGGGCATTGCTCACGACATGCAGGAAGCCTATAAGGTCCTTGATAAAGTGGGCTTCCCGTGCATTATTCGTCCGTCTTTCACTATGGGCGGCACGGGTGGCGGTATTGCTTATAACCGCGAGGAGTTCGAGGAAATCTGCAACCGCGGACTGGATCTGTCGCCGACCAAGGAATTGCTGATCGACGAGTCGCTGATCGGTTGGAAAGAATATGAAATGGAAGTGGTGCGCGACAAGAATGATAATTGCATTATTGTCTGCGCGATCGAAAACTTTGATCCGATGGGTGTGCACACCGGTGACTCTATTACTGTAGCGCCGGCCCAGACGCTGACCGATAAAGAATACCAAATCATGCGTAACGCCTCACTGGCAGTATTGCGTGAGATCGGTGTAGAAACCGGTGGTTCCAACGTTCAGTTCGGTATCAATCCGGTCGACGGTCGCATGGTCGTGATCGAGATGAATCCTCGGGTATCGCGCTCCTCGGCGCTGGCTTCCAAGGCGACCGGCTTTCCCATCGCCAAGATCGCCGCCAAGCTGGCTGTGGGTTATACCCTGGACGAGCTGCAGAATGATATTACCGGCGGCCGTACACCCGCGTCTTTTGAGCCGTCGATCGATTACGTGGTGACCAAAATCCCGCGTTTTGCTTTTGAGAAATTCCCTAGCGCCGATGCGCGTCTGACCACCCAGATGAAATCCGTCGGCGAGGTCATGGCTATCGGACGCACATTCCAGGAATCGCTGCAGAAAGCCCTGCGTGGGCTGGAAGTGGGTGTCAGCGGTCTCGATCCCAAGCTGGATATGGCGGCTACCGATGCCAAGACCGACCTGATCCGTGAGTTGACTGTGCCAGGTGCAGACCGTATCTGGTACGTCGCTGATGCCTTTCGTTTTGGCATGAGCATGGAAGAGATTTTTGAGCTGACCAAGATCGACCCCTGGTTCCTGGTGCAGATCGAAGATCTGATCAAGGACGAGGAGCGCATCAAGACGTTGGGGCTGGTGGATGTGGATCGCGATCTCATGTACCGCCTCAAGCGCAAGGGTTTTTCGGATATCCGCCTGGCGGATCTGCTCAGTGTCAGCGAGAAAACCCTGCGTAGCTTGCGTCACAAGCTCAAGGTGTATCCGGTCTACAAGCGCGTGGATACCTGCGCTGCGGAGTTTGCAACCGACACCGCCTATATGTATTCGACCTATGAGGAAGAATGCGAAGCCAATCCCACCAGCCGGGACAAGATTATGGTGTTGGGCGGCGGGCCTAACCGGATTGGTCAGGGCATCGAATTCGACTATTGCTGCGTGCATGCCGCATTGGCAATGCGTGAAGACGGCTACGAGACCATCATGGTCAACTGCAACCCGGAAACGGTTTCTACCGATTACGATACGTCCGACCGTCTGTACTTTGAGCCGGTCACCCTAGAAGACGTGCTGGAAATTGTTCGGGTTGAACAACCCAAGGGTGTGATCGTGCAGTATGGCGGTCAAACGCCGCTAAAGTTGGCGCGTGCGCTGGAAGAAGCCGGTGTACCCATAATCGGTACCAGTCCTGAAGCGATTGACCGGGCGGAAGATCGTGAACGCTTCCAACAGATGGTCGAGCGCCTCAATCTGTTGCAGCCGCCTAACGCGACGGTGCGCAGTGAAGAAGAAGCCATCCGTGCGGCCGGCAAGATCGGTTACCCGTTAGTGGTGCGTCCGTCCTATGTGCTGGGCGGCCGGGCGATGGAAATTGTCTATCAGGAAGAAGAGCTCAAGCGTTACCTGCGCGATGCGGTGAAAGTTTCCAACGACAGTCCGGTGCTGTTGGATCACTTTCTCAACTGCGCCATCGAAGTGGATATCGACGCTGTGTGCGACGGTACCGACGTAGTCATCGGCGCGATCATGCAGCATATTGAGCAGGCTGGCGTGCACTCCGGCGATTCTGCTTGCTCGTTGCCGCCATACTCGCTGCCAGCCAACATCCAGGACGAGATTCGTGATCAGGTGGCCAAGATGGCACTCGAGCTGGGTGTGGTCGGGCTGATGAACGTGCAGATGGCCGTTCAGGGCGAGAAAATCTATATCATCGAGGTTAACCCGCGCGCCTCACGTACAGTGCCGTTCGTTTCTAAATGCATCGGTCAGTCACTGGCTAAGATTGCCGCGCGGGTCATGGCCGGCAAGACACTCAAGGAAGTGGGCTTTACCCAGGAAGTAGTGCCAACCTACTTCAGTGTTAAGGAGGCGGTATTCCCATTCTCCAAGTTCCCGGGTGTCGATCCGATTCTCGGGCCGGAAATGAAATCCACCGGTGAAGTCATGGGTGTGGGTGATAGCTTCCCTGAAGCCTTTGCCAAAGCCATGGTGGGTGCGGGTGAGACGCTGCCAAGCGGCGGTTGTGCTTTTATCAGCGTACGCGAAGACGACAAGCCATTCGTTGTCGATGTAGCGCGCGCGCTGATCGAGCTGGGCTTTGAAGTGGTTGCGACCAGCGGTACGGCCAAAGTGATTGCAGCTGCCGGGCTGAATGTGCGCCGGGTCAATAAGGTGACTGAAGGCCGGCCGCATATTGTCGACATGATCAAGAATGACGAAATCAGCCTGGTGATCAATACCACTGAAGGCCGTCAGTCGATGGCCGATTCCTACTCAATCCGCCGCAACGCGCTGCAGCATAAAGTGTGTTCTACCACGACGCTGGCAGGTGGCGAAGCTATCTGTATGGCATTGAAATTTGGTCCGGAGAAGACGGTTCGTCGTCTTCAGGACTTGCACGCAGGAATTTGAATATGAAATATCCGATGACCAAGCAGGGTGCAGAAGCCCTGGAAACCGAGCTTAAGCATCTGAAAAGCGTCATGCGCCCGCAGATCACTCAAGCTATCGCTGAAGCGAGAGAGCTGGGCGATTTGAAGGAGAACGCCGAGTATCATGCTGCGCGGGAGCAGCAAGGAATGGTCGAGGCGCGTATTCGCGATATCGAAGGCCGTCTAGGTAACGCTCAGGTGATTGATGTGGCCAGTATCCCGCCTACCGGGAAGGTCATCTTTGGCACGACGGTCGAAATCGTCAATGTGGATACCGACGAGACAGTGGTGTACCAGATCGTTGGCGACGACGAGGCCAACATCAAGATAGGCAAGATCTCGGTCAGCTCCCCCATTGCCCGGGCCCTGATTGGTAAGGAGGCCGGTGATGTGGTGACCGTTAAAACACCTGGCGGTGTGGTTGAATACGAGATACTTGAGGTGAGTCACAAGTGACCTCTTCAGCTCAGCGGCCCATGTTGCGCGGTGGTCGCGTTGCATGGCAGCTGACTCAGACGCTGTGGGTTGGCGCAATTTGGGTAACCCATTTTATTTTGTTGCCCGCACTCGGGAAAATGGGATTAGCGCCGCTGCTGATAGATGAGATTGCCGGCTTTATGCGGCCTCTGATGGTCGGTTTTGCGGGCGTCTGTGCACTATTGCAGTTGCTGGTGATAGGGGTTGCACTGGGTCGAAGTTGCTGGCGGGATCTGCGCACGCAGTTATTGCTGCTGGTAGTGGTCACCGTGGCAGTCGTGTTTGCTTTGACTCGCGTCTCGGGTACCGAGTATCTGCAATTGTTCGGCTATCTGGTTATCGCCTTCGCCGGATTGGTACTGGTTCTGCAGCCGCGTCCGGACGAAGGCTGATCAAGTCCGTCCGAGCGCGCCCGTGGTCTCTCAGATTTCCTTGAAACGCGTCAGGTTTGATAAGTTGGGGTTGGCTTTCTTGTTGAGTCGTAACAGGATTGCCATTTTGCCTATCACCTGAACCAGTTCTGCGCCACTCGCCTTGCATACCTGAGCGATAAGAGCTTGCTTGGTGTCGCGATCGGCGACGCTGATGCGTATTTTGATCAACTCGTGATCGGTCAGTGCGCGGTCAAGTTCAGACAGTACGCCCTCACTGGCGCCCTGATCACTGACAATAACCACCGGTTTAAGATGATGGCCAATACGTTTGTAGTCTTTCTTCTGCGCTGAGCTGAGGGTCATAATGATCGGGTGCTTACCAGTATTGAATGAGAAATTTAAATGTAACGCTGCTGTCCAACTAGACAGTACGCAGTTTAACAGGCAGCGCGCTTCGCTGCATGGGGTATTCCGTGGCACAGAGCAAGACCAGTAAAGGGTGGCTTAAAGAGCACTTTGATGATCCTTTCGTCAAGCAGGCGCAAAAGGACGGTTATCGTTCCAGGGCGAGTTACAAGCTTCTCGAAGTGCAGGAGAAAGATCGTTTGTTGCGTCCCGGAATGACAGTCGTCGATCTGGGTTCTGCGCCGGGGGGCTGGTCCCAGGTAGCCAGCCGACTGATTGGCGAGCAGGGCCGCATCATTGCGTCTGATATTTTGCCGATGGACAGTATCGCCGATGTCACCTTCATCGAAGGGGATTTTACCGAGGACAGCGTATTCGAGGCGATACTCGCGGCGATTAGTGATCAGCCTGTTGACCTTGTTATTTCGGATATGGCCCCCAATATGAGTGGGACGCCTGAAGTTGATCAACCCGCGGCTATTTATTTGTGCGAGCTGGCGCTGGACATGGCGGAAAGAGTTCTGAGGCCGGGTGGGGATTTCCTTATCAAGGTGTTCCACGGTGAAGGATTCGACGATTATTTCAAGTTGATGCGTAGCCGTTTCGACAAGGTGGTGACCCGCAAGCCTGACGCCTCACGAGGTCGCTCGCGGGAAACGTATCTGCTAGGCAAAGGTTTCAAGGGCCAGGAGTGATCTCTGGTCTGTCAGATGAAAGGGACGCGTACCGGCAATCCGGCGACACAGAGCGTTACACTGGCTTATCTGCAGCAGGCCTGCAGATTGGTGTAATGTATCTAAAAGCAGTTCAGACTCAGTCAAGCCTTTGCTGCACGCGCAGCAGGGCAAGAGGGTAGCAATTTGAATGATATGGCGAAAAATCTCATCCTGTGGTTGATCATCGCGGCTGTACTGGTCACGGTCATGAACAATTTCAGCGGGCCTAGCGAAACCACCAATACCCTTGTCTATTCCCAGTTCATCGAGCAGGTGAAGCAGGGGCAGGTCGAGAAGGTGACGGTCGATGGATTCGAGATATCCGGGGTCAAGAATGACGGCAGCCAGTTCAAGACGGTGCGACCCGCCATCCAGGACAGCGGTCTGATAGGTGACCTGCTGGAAAACGACGTGGTTATCGAAGGCAGACAGCCAGAGCAACAAAGCATCTGGACACAACTGCTTATTGCCAGTTTCCCGATCTTGATCATTATTGCCATATTTATGTTCTTCATGCGTCAGATGCAAGGTGGGGCAGGAGGCAAGGGTGGTCCGATGAGCTTTGGCAAGAGTAAAGCCCGGATGCTGACTGAAGATCAGGTCAAGACTACATTTGCTGACGTTGCCGGCTGTGATGAAGCGAAGGAAGAGGTCGGTGAGCTGGTCGAGTTCTTGCGCGATCCGGGTAAATTTCAGCGCTTGGGCGGGCACATACCGCGCGGTGTATTGATGGTGGGTCAGCCGGGTACAGGTAAGACATTGCTTGCCAAGGCGGTAGCCGGCGAGGCGAAGGTGCCTTTCTTCACCATATCCGGTTCGGATTTCGTCGAAATGTTCGTCGGTGTAGGCGCCAGTCGTGTACGTGACATGTTTGAGCAGGCTAAGAAGCACGCACCGTGCATTATCTTTATCGACGAAATTGATGCGGTCGGCCGTCATCGTGGCTCCGGTATGGGTGGTGGTCACGATGAGCGTGAGCAGACCCTCAACCAGTTGCTTGTCGAGATGGATGGTTTTGAGCCTAACGACGGCATCATAGTGGTTGCTGCTACAAACCGACCTGACGTGCTCGATCCGGCACTACTGCGCCCCGGTCGTTTTGATCGTCAGGTAGTGGTGGGACTTCCAGATATTCGAGGTCGCGAGCAGATTCTCAAGGTTCATATGCGCAAAGTCCCATTAGGTGACGATGTGATGGCGGGCAATATTGCCCGAGGCACCCCCGGGTTCTCTGGTGCCGATCTGGCTAATCTGGTTAACGAGGCATCCCTGTTCGCCGCGCGTTTTGGTAAGCGTGTAGTGGAAATGAAAGAATTTGAAATGGCTAAAGACAAGATCATGATGGGCGCCGAGCGCAAATCTATGGTCATGTCCGACAAGGAAAAGCTTAATACGGCTTATCATGAGTCCGGTCATGCCATTGTTGGTCGTCTGGTTCCTGAGCACGATCCGGTCTACAAAGTGTCCATTATTCCCCGTGGTCGCGCCTTGGGCGTGACAATGTTCCTGCCGGAAGAAGATCGCTACAGTCTTTCCAAGAGAGCATTGATCAGTCAGATCTGCTCGCTTTTTGGCGGGCGTATTGCCGAAGAGATGACGCTCGGTTTCGACGGTGTTACTACTGGCGCCTCTAACGACATCATGCGCGCCACCCAGTTGGCCAAGAACATGGTTACCAAATGGGGTCTGTCCGAAAAACTTGGGCCGCTGATGTACGGCGAAGACGAGAATGAAGGATATCTTGGTCGTCAGGGTGGAGGGCAGGCCGGTGGTATCTCTGGTGAAACGGCAAAGCTGATTGACCAGGAAGTGCGCCGGATTATTGATGAGTGTTATGCGACAGCGCAGCAACTACTCAAGGATAATCGCGATAAGCTCGACTTGATGGCGCAGGCTTTGATGAAGTATGAAACCATCGATGCTGATCAGATCCAGGACATCATGACCGGTAAGCCGGCCCGTGAACCAAAAGACTGGAGCTCTGATGACAAGGCTGGCCCTGGTGCTGCAGCAGGCTCTGAGTCGGCTGACGAGTCCGCTGACAAGCGTAGCGATACCATCATAGGTGGTCCGGCGGGCGAGCACTGATCAGGATATGCCTACAGTGAATTCTGGTTCCCGATTGCCCTGTGGCGATCGGGAGCTTGATCTTTCCCACGCCCATGTAATGGGCATTCTCAATGTGACGCCCGACTCCTTCTCTGACGGTGGTCGATATGTGAGACTTGACCAGGCACTGCGTCATGTTCAGCAGATGCTTGAAGAGGGCGCGACTCTCATTGATGTGGGGGGTGAGTCCACCCGGCCGGGTGCTAACCCAGTCAGTGTCAGTCAGGAGCTGGATCGCGTTCTCCCTGTGGTTGAGGCCATCAGTCAGCGTTTCGATACAATCATTTCGGTCGACACCAGCACACCCCAAGTCATGCGTGAGTCAGCTTCAGCCGGCGCCGGCATGATCAATGATGTGCGCGCATTACAGCGCGATGGTGCATTGATGGCTGCGGCTCAGACGGGATTGCCTGTGTGCCTCATGCATATGCAGGGTGAGCCTCAGCACATGCAGCAGACCCCGCAATACGCCTCCGTGATCGATGAAGTCAGTGCCTTTCTTGTCGAGCGTGTTAGCGCCTGCACGCAGGCGGGCATTCCGGCCAATCGGTTATTACTCGACCCGGGCTTTGGTTTTGGCAAGACCCTGGAGCATAATCTTCAGTTGTTTGCTGGCATAGAATCTTTGCGACCTGCGGGTATACACCTTTTAGTGGGTGTGTCGCGCAAAAGCATGATTGGTCAGCTATTGGGCCGGTCTGTGGATCAGCGGCTCGCAGGGGGGTTAGCGCTGGCTGCGCTGGCAGTGAGAAGTGGTGCACGCATTATTCGCGCCCACGATATTGCTCAGACAGTTGATGTTGTGCGGATGACCGAGGCCGTCATGTCGGCTAGCTGACACGTCTGAAGTGGTCGGAGTGCTCCCTGTTTGCGAGCAGCCATTAAAAAAGAACTAGATCAGGATTTTGCGTACATGGAAAAGAAATATTTTGGCACGGATGGCATACGCGGCCAAGTAGGAACCCATCCGATCACCCCCGAGTTTATGCTCAAGCTAGGGTGGGCTGTAGGAACGGCCTTTAAAAAGCAGGGAGAGTGCCGAGTGGTGATCGGCAAAGACACACGGATTTCCGGATATATGTTTGAGTCCGCGCTGGAAGCGGGCTTGTCTGCCGCGGGAGCTCATGTTCAGCTCCTGGGCCCAATGCCAACGCCGGCGATTGCCTATCTCACGCGCACTTTCAAGGCGGATGCGGGTATCGTCATCAGTGCCTCGCATAACCCGTATTATGATAACGGCATCAAGTTTTTTTCTGCTTCGGGGAGCAAGCTTCCAGATGACCTGGAACTTGAGATCGAGCGTCTGGTCGACTCGCCCATTGTGGTGGTTGATTCTGCATCACTGGGTAAGGTCTCTCGAGTAGAGGATGCCTCGGGTCGCTACATCGAGTTCTGCAAGAGCAGTGTGCCGACCAGCACGAGCTTCAAGGGCCTGAAGTTAGTGCTTGATTGTGCTCACGGCGCGACCTACAAGGTGGCACCCAGTGTGTTTCGGGAGCTCGGCGCCGAGGTTGTGGTCATAGGTGCGCAACCCAATGGCGTTAATATAAATGATGGCGTTGGCTCGACGGATCTTTCCGCCTTGCGTGACCAAGTGCTGTCGAATGGAGCTGATCTGGGCATTGCTTTGGATGGCGATGGCGACAGGGTTTTGATGGTTGACCATCAGGGGGCCGAGGTTGACGGTGATGAATTGCTTTACATCATGGCGATGGAGCTGCATCGGCGGAATGTCTTACGCGGAGGTGTGGTCGGAACCTTGATGAGTAACCTCGGTCTTGAGCTTGCGCTGCGCAAAGAGGGTATCGAGTTTGTGCGTGCGAGGGTGGGCGACCGATATGTGATGGCCGAGTTGCGCGAGCGTGACTGGGTGCTGGGCGGTGAGGCATCGGGTCACCTGGTATGTCTGCATCACAGTAGTACCGGTGACGGCATCATTGCGGCGCTTCAGGTGCTCAAGGCGCTACAGAATGCCGGTTGCACGCTTTCTGAAGCGCGCCAGGGTATGGAAAAATGCCCGCAGATATTGATCAATGTGCGCTATCAGCGAGGCACAGCTTCGCCTTTGGCCGATCCGGGATTGCAGGCTGCGGTACGTGCTGCGGAAGCGCGTCTTGGCCAGAGCGGACGAGTTCTGTTGCGATTGTCCGGCACCGAGCCGCTTATTCGGGTGATGGTTGAAGGTCAGGATCCGGCCCAGGTGTCGGCCGAAGCGGAGTCTCTCGCAGCTGAAGTCCGAGCTTTGTTTGCCTGACTCAAAAGCAGATTGAAAATGCGGTTGTGTCGCCGGGGCAACTTGGTTAACATTGGCGCCCGCTCGAACTGAGAGGTTGAGGATGCGTCGTCTGCTCGTCGCCGGTAACTGGAAAATGCATGGGACTCGGCAATCCGTTGACAGCCTTCTTCAAGGGTTGAATCAGCAGGACTGGCCAGACAACGTGGATCTCATGGTTGCCCCGCCATCGCTGTATATACAGCATTGCCTAGAGCGCCTATCTGGATCACCACTGTATGTGGGTGGCCAGAGTTGCGCATACCAGGCTGAGCCGGGTGCGCTGACAGGTGAGATATCCGCTGCTCAGTTACGCGATGCGGGATGTGAATTTGTACTTGTGGGTCACTCTGAAAGGCGCAGCCTGTTTGGTGAGACCGATGAGGTAGTACGCAAGAAGTTTGCCGCAGCATTGGCATGTGGATTAAGGCCCGTTCTGTGTGTCGGTGAAACGCTGGAGCAGCGAGACGCTGGACTGACCGCAGAGGTAGTGGGTAGGCAGTTGAAGGATATTTTGGACGCTTTTGGAGTTGGAGGTTTGGCCCAAGGCGTTGTGGCTTACGAGCCGGTTTGGGCAATAGGCACCGGATTGACAGCGGAGCCTGAACAGGCTCAGGATGTGCACGCGATGATCCGGGCCCGCTTAGCCATGCTTGACGATGAGCAGGCACGGTTAGTGCAGATTGTTTATGGCGGCAGTGTCAAGGCAGATAACGCCGAGGCTCTTTTTGCCATGCCGGATATCGATGGGGGGCTAGTAGGTGGAGCCGCTCTCAATGCAGATGAATTTGGCGCGATAGCACGTGCCGCAGGACGAGTGTAATGATTGAGACCGTGGTAGTGGTTATTCACCTGATGGCAGCGCTTGCTTTGGTCGGTCTGGTACTGATCCAGCAGGGCAAAGGTGCTGAAACTGGCGCCTCCTTTGGTTCCGGTGCTTCCGGTACCGTGTTTGGTAGTCAGGGTTCGGCAACGTTTCTCAGCCGCTTGACGGCCGTGCTGGCTGCGGTATTCTTCATCACTTCTTTGGGGCTGGCCTTTTACGCCAGTAACAAAGCATCTGTGGTTCGTGATGCAGGCTTGCCTGCCCCCGCGATGCAGCGCGACGCTGCGGCGCCGACCATAGAAGAAGATGTACCTGTTCTTGAAGAGCAGGCTCCTCAGGCCGATACGACAGACGGCGTACCGTCAGTCGAGTAAGCCAACAGTTTTGCGGAAGTGGTGGAATTGGTAGACACGCTATCTTGAGGGGGTAGTGCCTTAGGGTGTATGGGTTCGAGTCCCATCTTCCGCACCAATCAAACAGGGCCTGCATTTGCAGGCCCTGCATATTTCAGGGCTAATTACGCCGGTTGTCTTGTGGGACAACCGGGCGTATAATAAGCGCCCTAGATTCGACGCGGGGTGGAGCAGTCTGGTAGCTCGTCGGGCTCATAACCCGAAGGTCGTAGGTTCAAATCCTGCCCCCGCAACCAGTTTCAAGGCCCCTTTTCAGGGGCTTTTTATTAGCCGTTAGTATCATGCAAGCGGTGCAAGACAGTATGGGCTTTAATGCCCATTTTTTATTGGCGACTATTTCAGAGAATGAGAGGCGGTTAATTTGTCCGGCAAAGTGACTGAGTTGGAGGCCCTGGCGGTCCCGATTGTCGAAGCTTTGGGCTATCGTTGTTGGGGTATCGAGTACCTGTCCCAGGGACGGCATAGTCTTTTGCGTGTGTACATCGACCACCCCGAAGGTGTCAGTGTTGAAGCCTGCGCAGCCGTTAGTCGTCAGGTTAGTGCGGTGCTGGACGTAGAGGATCCGATTTCAGGTGACTACACTCTGGAAGTCTCCTCGCCCGGCATGGACAGACCTCTTTTTACCCTCGAGCAGTTTGCCAGTCACGTGGGTGAACAGGCCAAAATCAAGTTACGCGTTCCCTACGAGGGACGACGGAATTTTCAAGGTGTCATCCGTGGAGTTGAAGGTGACGAGATCATATTGCAGGTAGATGAGCATGAGTACCTGCTGCCGATCGACACCATCGACAAAAGTAATATTATTCCGCGGTTTTGAGCATTATTTCGGGCTCCAGTGGCCCCAATGGATGGCGTTAGGCGAGGCATACGATGAGCAAAGAAGTGCTGCTGGTTGTGGAATCCGTTTCCAACGAGAAGGGCGTACCGCCCGGCGTGATTTTTGAAGCGTTGGAACTGGCATTGGCCACAGCTACTAAGAAGCGTTATGAAGACGAAGTGGACGTGCGCGTGGCGATTGATCGTCACACTGGCGGCTATGAAACGTTTATGCGCTGGGCTGTGGTGGCCGACGAAGATTTCGAGGAGCCCGGCATGCAACTGACCCTGGATCAGGGTCAGGAGCGAGATCCGCAGATCAATATTGGCGACATGATCGAAGACAAGATCGAGTCTGTCGAGTTTGGTCGTATTGCCGCGCAGATCGCCAAACAGGTCATTGTCCAAAAGGTACGCGAAGCCGAGCGGGCGCAGGTAGTTGATGCGTATCGCGACCGTCTGGGCGAGATTATCAGTGGTACGGTCAAGAAAGTGACCCGTGACAGCGTCATTGTCGACCTGGGCAATAACGCCGAAGCGGTGTTGCCGCGCGAGGAAATGATCCCGCGTGAAACATTCCGGACCGGTAGTCGTATTCGCGCCTTGCTGAAGGACATCCGCACTGAGAACCGCGGCCCTCAATTGGTGCTCTCGCGAAGCTGTCCAGAGATGATCATCGAGCTGTTTCGTATTGAGGTGCCGGAAATTGCCGAGGAGCTGATCGAAGTTATGGGTGCAGCCCGGGATCCGGGTTCACGTGCCAAGATCGCTGTTCGTTCCAAGGATAAGCGAATAGATCCTCAGGGCGCTTGTATTGGTATGCGCGGATCACGAGTACAGGCTGTATCCGGTGAACTCGGTGGCGAACGTGTTGATATCGTGCTTTGGGATGACAACTTTGCCCAGTTCGTGATTAATGCGATGGCCCCTGCAGAGGTCGCCTCGATTATTCTGGATGAAGATGCACACACGATCGATATCGCCGTGGCCGAAGACAATCTGGCCCAGGCAATCGGTCGCAGTGGCCAGAACGTTCGTCTGGCCAGCATGCTGACCGGATGGACCCTGAACGTTATGACCGAAGACGACATCCGGGCCAAGCAGGAAGCTGAAACCGGTGACATTCTGCGTACCTTTATCGACGAATTGGATATTGATGAAGATCTAGCGCAGCTCCTGGTAGAAGAAGGCTTCACCTCTCTCGAGGAGATTGCTTATGTACCCATGGAGGAGATGTTGGCGATCGATGGCTTTGACGAAGATATCGTTACCGAGCTGCGCTCGCGGGCCAAGGACCTGTTGCTGACCAAGGCACTTACCAGTGAAGAGAAGCTGGACGAGGTTCAGCCTGCAGACGACCTGTTGAACATGGAGGGCATGGACCGCGCTCTGGCGTTTCATCTGGCTGCAAAAGGCATTATCACCATGGAAGATCTGGCGGAACAGTCGATTGATGAGCTGCTGGATATCGAAAGTATTGACGAAGAACGTGCCGGTGCCTTGATTATGGCCGCACGGGCACCCTGGTTTGCATAACCGGTCGGTAAGCGAATTTATCCTGCTTTTGAGCAGGAACCCGACTGAGGAGAGAATTGAATGGCGGAAGTAACGGTCAAAGAGTTGGCCCAGGTGGTGGGTACACCCCTGGAGCGCCTGCTACAGCAGATGCAGGAAGCCGGTTTGCCCCAAACCAGCGCGGATCAGCGCGTGAGTGATGAGGAAAAACAGGCACTACTGGCATATCTGAAGAACTCACACGGCGGAGAGACCGCCGGCGAGCCTCGCAAGATAACCCTCAAGCGCAAGACAGTGAGCACCCTGCGGGTTGCCGGCAGCAAAACTGTCAATGTCGAAGTGCGCAAGAAAAAGACATACGTCAAGCGCGATCCAGTTGATCTGGAAGCCGAGCGTCAACGCGAGGCAGACGAGTTGCGCGCAGCGGAGGACGCACGCCAGGCCGCCGTTGAGGCAGAAGCCAAGCGCAAATCTGAGGAAGCAGCCAGTGCCGCTGTTCAGGCCGAGAGCAAGGCGCCTGAAACTCCTGCCCCTGCCCTTGCCGCCGAGGAGCCGGCCAAGGTCGAGCCCGCAGCGCCGGTTCCGGCACCCGCGCCGCCAGCCGCCCCTGTGGTTATTGCGCCACCGGCCGACAAGCCCGACCATTCCAAGAAAAAAGACGCGCATCGCAAGCCGACGCGTGCCGAGGAAGAGGAAGAGCGGAGCCGTAAGCGTGCTGGGAACAGTGCCAAAGGTCGTAATGCGCCTCGCGTCAGCGATGACGATGATGCTGGCTCACGCCGTCGTGGCGGTGGTGGCAAGCTGAAGGCGAACAAGAAACGCAATGTACACGGCTTCGAGAAGCCGACAGGACCGATAGTGCGAGAAGTGGTAATTGGCGAGACCATCACTGTGGCCGAACTGGCTCAGAAGATGTCCATCAAGGCAGCTGAAGTCATCAAGTACATGTTCAAGTCAGGCAACATGGTGACGATCAACCAAGTGCTGGACCAGGATACGGCGAGCATCATTGCTGAGGATCTGGGCCACAAGGTCAAGCAGATCAGCGACAGCGATCTCGAGGACGCTTTGGTATCAGAGTCTCATGCACATGAAGGTGAGTTGGTTAACCGGGCGCCGGTTGTTACCGTGATGGGTCACGTTGACCACGGTAAAACGTCGCTGCTTGACTACATTCGGCGTGCCAAGGTGGCATCCGGTGAAGCTGGCGGTATTACTCAGCACATTGGTGCCTACCACGTCGAGACTGATCGCGGCATGGTTACTTTCCTCGACACCCCTGGCCACGCTGCGTTTACTGCAATGCGTGCCCGTGGTGCCAAGGCAACGGATATCGTGATCTTGGTAGTGGCGGCTGATGATGGCGTGATGCCCCAGACTGAAGAAGCTGTGGCGCATGCCAAAGCTGCTGGCGTGCCGCTGGTAGTCGCGGTCAACAAGATTGACAAGGAAGATGCAGACCCGGATCGCATCAAGAATGGTCTGGCGGCATTGGATGTGCTCCCCGAAGAGTGGGGCGGCGATACCATGTTCATGCACGTCTCGGCCAAGGATGGTACCGGTATAGACGAGTTGCTTGAAGCTGTGTTGCTGCAAGCAGAAGTGCTTGAACTGCAGGCCCAGCCGTCGGCTCCAGGTCGCGGTGTGGTAGTCGAGTCCCGTTTGGACAAGGGTCGTGGCCCGGTTGCTACGGTACTGGTACAGAACGGTACGCTGCGTCAGGGCGATATTGTTTTGGCTGGCGTCAATTACGGCCGCATTCGTGCGATGTATGACGAAAACGGCAAGCCGATCAAGGAAGCAGGTCCATCCATCCCGGTCGAGATTCTCGGTCTGGACGGTACGCCTGGCGCCGGTGATGAACTTACTGTTGTCACCGACGAGAAGAAAGCGCGTGAAGTTGCTTTGTTCCGTCAGGGCAAGTTCCGCGAGATCAAGTTGGCGCGTCAGCAATCCTCCAAGCTCGAGAACATGTTTGATAATCTGGGTCAGGACGAAAAGAAGACGCTCAACATCGTACTCAAGTCCGATGTGCGCGGTTCCTTGGAGGCACTGCAAAGCTCGCTCAGCGAGTTGGGCAATGACGAGGTTCAGGTTAAAATCATCTCCGGGGGCGTGGGTGGCATTACCGAAACCGACGCCAACCTGGCTCTGGCTTCCAATGCCGTGATCTTTGGTTTCAACGTTCGAGCTGATGCTACTGCACGCAAGATTGTTGAGTCGGAAAGCATTGATCTGCGTTATTACAGTGTCATTTACGAGATCATCGACGACGTCAAGAAAGCCCTGGGCGGTATGCTGGGCAGTGATGTTCGTGAGCAGATTCTCGGTGTTGCCGAAGTGCGCGACGTGTTCCGTTCACCCAAGTTTGGTGACGTGGCAGGCTGTATGGTCATTGAAGGCACAATCTACCGTAATCGTCCGATCCGCGTACTGCGCCAGGACGTGGTCATCTATGAAGGCGAGCTGGAATCCTTGCGTCGCTTCAAGGACGACGTTGCCGAAGTGCGTAATGGCATGGAGTGCGGTGTTGGTGTGAAGAACTATAATGACGTTAAGCCGGGTGACCGCATCGAAGTCTTCGAGCGTATCCAGGTCCAACGCAGCCTGTAATAGCTGCAGGCAGTGAAATACGGCAGGCATCGGGCTCAGCGTAAGCTGATCCGGGTGCTTGCCGTTCACGTTTGCGACGTTCCGCTTTTTTAGGCCACCTGCGGGTGGCCAGAGACAGATTTTATGGCTAATGAAAACAGTCGTACCCACCGCGTAGCGGACCAGATGCAGCGCGAATTGGCGCTTTTGATTCAGCGTGATATCCGTGATCCGCGGCTTGGCATGATCACCATCACAGCCGTCGATGTGAGTCGGGACCTGGCCCACGCCAAGGTCTACATCACGCTGATGAACAAGGACAGTGAAGAAGATATTGCCGAGAATTTGGCGATTTTGAAAAACGTCGCTGGATTCCTGCGTATGCAGTTGGGCAAAGTTATGAAGTTGCGCAGTGTTCCGCAACTGCATTTTCACTACGATGAAAGCGTGCGCCGTGGTGTGCATTTGTCGTCGCTGATCGAGCGTGCAGTAGCCGAAGATCGCGAGCATAAAACGGATGGCGAGGAGTAGAGTTTTGTCGGCACCCCGCATCAAGCGTCGCGATATTGATGGCGTACTGATTTTTGATAAGCCGCTAGGCATGACTTCTAATGCCGCTTTGCAAAAAGTGCGGTGGCTGTTCAATGCCGCCAAGGGCGGTCATACCGGCAGTCTGGATCCGCTTGCTAGTGGCGTGCTGCCGTTATGCCTGGGCGAAGCCACCAAGTTTTCCCAGTATTTGCTGGATGCTGACAAGGCGTACGTTACCGAGGCGCGGCTGGGCTTGACGACCACTACCGGCGACGCTGAAGGTGATGTGCTGCTTAATCGGCCCGTTAGCGTCACGCTGGAGCAAGTGGAAGCAATTCTTCCTCAGTTCAGTGGCCCCATAGAGCAGATTCCGCCAATGTATTCTGCTCTCAAGCACGAGGGACAGCCGCTGTACAAGCTAGCTCGGGCGGGGGAAACAGTGGAGCGCAAGGCGCGATCTGTTACCATCAACAAATTGAAGATTCTGGGTCTTGAGTCTGATCGCCTGCGCCTGGAGGTGCATTGCACCAAAGGCACCTATATCCGTACCTTGGTAGAAGATATGGGTGAAGCGCTGGGATGCGGTGCCCATGTGTCGGAATTGCGTCGTACGCAGGCTGGGCCATTTGATTTGACCCAGAGCGTGACGCTGGAAACCCTTGAGCAGCTCCATGCCGAAGGTGGGCATCTTGCGCTCGATCATCTGTTGTTACCCAGCGACAGTGGATTGGAAGACTGGCCCGTTGTCGAACTTACCGAGCAGACTGCATACTATCTTAATCACGGCCAGGCGGTGATGGTCCCAGGCAGTCCGGCATTCGGTATGGTCCGGCTACGCGACCATACAGGACAATTTATTGGTATCGGCGAGATTACCGACGATGCCCGCGTAGCACCGAAACGCTTGATGCGTTTTCACGGCTAGGCAAACGAAGTTGACCCATGAGGGTCACAACGAGGGTGGCTGTTAACAGGCATGGTCACTCCTCGATTTAAAACACGGGATTAGGTTCCCGGCCTGTTCACTCAGAGGAAAGCTATCATGGCACTGAGCGTCGAAGAGAAAGCTGCAATCGTAACCGAATATGCCCGTGGCGAAGGTGACACCGGTTCTCCTGAAGTCCAAGTAGCGCTGTTGACTGCAAACATCAACAAGCTCCAGGGTCACTTCAAGATTAACAAGAAGGATCACCACTCACGTCGCGGTCTGATCCGGATGGTAAACCAGCGTCGTAAGCTGCTGGATTACCTGAAGTCGAAAGACATTCCGCGTTACAGCAGCTTGATCAGCAGTCTGGGTCTGCGTCGCTAAGCGACAAGTCCCGTTTGGACATGATCGGGTCCGAAACCCGGTCGTGCCCAGAGTTTCCCCAAAGGCAAATACAGAGAGAGCACACCGTGAAACCGGTTATCAAACAATTTAAATTAGGCAATAACACCATCACCCTGGAAACGGGCCGCATTGCCCGCCAGGCCTCTGGTGCCGTATTGGTCAGCATCGACAATGCCGTCAGCGTTCTGTGTACCGTCGTTGGCGCCAAAAAAGCCGACTCCGGTCGTGACTTCTTTCCTCTGTCTGTGCATTACATCGAGAAGACCTACGCCGCAGGCCGGATCCCCGGTGGTTTCTTCAAGCGTGAAGGTCGTCCTACTGAAAAAGAGACCTTGACCTCACGCCTGATCGATCGTCCGATCCGCCCGCTGTTTCCTGACGGGTTCATGAATGAAGTCCAGGTGGTGTGTACTGTCGTTTCCACCGATAAAACTACTGACCCGGATATCGCCGCGCTGATCGGCACATCCGCCGCTCTGGCGATCTCCGGCATACCGTTTGACGGCCCCATCGCGGGCTCACGGGTTGGTTTTGATGCAAACAATGGCTACATCCTCAACCCCACTTACGAACAGCTGAAAGATTCACGTCTGGATATGATCGTAGCAGGTACTGAAGACGCCGTACTGATGGTTGAGTCTGAAGCCAAAGAGCTGACCGAAGACCAGATGCTGGGCGCAGTACTCTTCGCTCACATGGAATTCCAGCCCGCTGTTCAGGCCATTAAGGAACTCGCCGCTGAAACTGGCAAGGCCCGTTGGGACTGGAAAGCTGCTCCGGAAAACACGGCATTGCTGGACGCCATCAAGTCTCAGTTTGGTGCCGGTATTGCAGAGGGCTACACCGTTACCGACAAGATGGCTCGCTATACTCACCTGGGTGAGTTGCGTAATAAGGCTATTGACGCATTGTCCGGCAGCGAAGAGGGCAAGCCCTCAGCCAGCGATGTTAAGGACGCATTTGGTGAGATTGAGTACCGCACCGTGCGTGAAAGCATCGTTAACGGCAATCCACGTATCGACGGTCGTGACACCAAAACGGTTCGCCCGTTGAACATCGAAGTTGGCGTACTGGATCGCACCCATGGCTCAGCTTTGTTCACCCGTGGTGAAACCCAGGCTCTGGTTGTGACCACTCTGGGTACTGCCCGCGACGCACAGTTGCTGGACACACTGGAAGGCGAGAAGAAAGATCCCTTCATGCTGCATTACAACTTCCCTCCCTACTCAGTAGGTGAGTGTGGTCGTATGGGCGGCACCGGTCGTCGCGAAGTTGGTCACGGCCGTCTGGCTCGTCGCAGTATTGCCGCGGTCATGCCAAACATGGATGACTTCCCTTACACCATTCGCGTGGTATCGGAAATCACCGAGTCCAACGGTTCCAGCTCCATGGCTTCCGTGTGTGGCGCATCCCTGGCTCTGATGGACGCCGGCGTACCGCTGAGCGCACCGGTTGCTGGTATCGCCATGGGTCTGGTCAAGGAAGGCGAGAAGTTCGCCATTCTGACGGATATCCTGGGTGACGAAGATCACCTTGGCGACATGGATTTCAAGGTGGCTGGTACCAGCAAGGGCGTTACCGCTCTGCAGATGGATATCAAGATCAAAGGCATCACCGAAGAGATCATGGAAATTGCGCTGGGTCAGGCACTGGAAGCCCGCCTGAACATTCTCGGTCAAATGAACCAGATCCTTGGCGAGTCGCGCAAAGAGCTGTCTTCAAACGCGCCGACCATGATCAGCATGAAGATCGACTCCGACAAGATCCGTGATGTGATCGGTAAGGGCGGCGCTACTATTCGCGGTATCTGCGAAGAAACCGGTGCTTCTATCGATATCACCGATGATGGTTCAGTCAAAATCTTCGCGCCCACCAAGGACGCTGCCAACGCTGCCAAGGCACGGGTTGACGAGATCACTGCAGAAGCCGAAATCGGTAAGATCTATGAAGGCAAGGTAGAGCGCATCGTCGACTTTGGCGCATTCGTTAATATCCTGCCGGGCAAGGACGGCCTTGTGCACATTTCTCAGATCGCCAACCAGCGCATCGAGAAAGTGACTGACGTTCTGACCGAAGGTCAGATGGTTCGCGTATTGGTACTGGACGTGGACAACCGCGGTCGTATCAAGCTGTCCATCAAGGATGTTGAAGGTGCCGAAGGCCAAGACGCCTAAGTACGAGCATCACGTGCAGTAACAGGAGCCCAGCTAATCCCTGGGCTTTTTTATTGTGTGGATATTTTGGAGTGGGTGCTTGAGACGGTTTGCATTGAATCGCCAAGTCCTAGATGCTAAGTGCTGACCCAAACGATGGAAATTAAAATGATCAAGCTACACGGTTTTTCTGCCAGCAATTACTACAATGTTCCAAAACTTGCCCTTTTGGAAAAAGGTATTGAGTTTGAAGAGGTTTTGTCCTACACCGGGGTGGGTCCACAGTATAAGCCCGAATATCTCGATAAGAGCCCGCTTGGCAAGGTGCCGGCACTTGAAACAGCCGAAGGCTACATCAGCGAATCACGTGCTATTTTAGATTATATTGAAAGAGCTTATCCGCAACATTCACTGCTGCCGGATACACCCTTCGGCGTTGCTAAAGTGCAGGAGTTGTCACAGTTCATTGAGCTTTATTTTGAGCTTGTTGCCCGCCGTCTGATTCCGAATCTGTTACTTGGTACCGAGCCCGATCCAGTCGTGTTGAAAGAAGTTGAGAACAGCTTCAACAAGGCCGTTGTAGCGCTGACAAAGCTGTCGAACTTTGAGCAGTTTGCCTATGGTGACCAATTCACCCTGGCCGATATCGCGGCGATTTTGAACCTGCCGATTGTCCGCAACGTGGGGATAAAGTTTCTGGGCAGAGATCCTCTGTCAGAGGTACCTGGACTGGATGCATACTGCGCACGGATGGAGGAGCGCCCTCAGGTCAAGAAGGTTCGCACGGATTCAGTAACCGATCGCCCAGGTTTCATGACGCACCTCAAAGCCTTGTATGGTGTTTGATCTCAATGATTGAAGTGACCAATTTGCCTGGCAACGATGTGACCTGCGCAACCTGCCGGGCAAATTGTTGCCGTTTGGAGGTGATGCTTATTACGGACACAGGAGTGCCGGAAAAGTATGTAGCGTTTGATCAGTGGGGCGGTATGACCATGGCTCGTTTAGACGACGGATGGTGTGCTGCTTTGGATCGACACACCATGCTCTGCAGCATTTATGATAAACGCCCCTTTATCTGCCGTGAATTTGAAATGGGCGGTTATGAGTGTCTTGTGGAGCGTGGTTAGCGCTCATGCCTCCTAACGACGCCGGCGTATTTTCCCCAGCGTGCGGTGAAGCCAGCTTTTGGCTTCGTCCAGTGTGTGTTGTTTCTCGATCAGTCCACGGATCGCCTTGAGCTGCTGTTCAATCAATCCCGGTTCCTGAACTTGCGCCGCATCCTCCTTCGGACCGAGAGGCAGTATGTGCTCGAAATAGGTGCCGCCTAGAATCCAGCGTAGCAGACCTTCGCCCAGGAACGGCTCGTCATTGTTGAGTGTGCGGGCGGCCCTCAGCATGCGTCGGATGTCATACTGTCCGGGATAGATGTCGGGTACCTGCTTGGGGATGTCGAGCAGACTATATACGCCAATTCGGGCGGTCCGTACCGAGCTTTCCAGGGTAAACACCACGTCGTTGTGTGTTTCCACGAACTGACCCATGAAAGCCAGGTTGGTGCAGCCTTCGGGGACGACATCTGGGCGGTCACCCCGCGCACGTGGCATGAACTGCGCTGTGATGTAGGGCATCAGTGCTATCCGGGTCTTGGTCGCAGCCAGAATCTCCTCCAGTTGGTCGATCAGGCCCAGGTGATAGCACATTTCTGTGAGCACTTCTTTTCCAGTACATTGCGGCATGGATTTGCAAACGTAATTTCCAGAAGTGTCCATCAGCAGGGCATAGACCCATATTACGATCACATCGGCGGGCTGGTCAGGAAAGTGCGGCTGGCGATTGCAGGTAAAACTCATGAGCCAGGCCGAATCGGTAAAGGTGATGACCCCGCCGGTGGCGGTAAAGCCGGAATAGGGATCGTTGACCGACAGCTCTTTGAGCTTGCTCATCAGGGGTGACGGTTTGCAGGTGAGAGTGACTGATTCCCAGGTGGATCGGGGCACGTTGCCGCAGAAGGTGTCCGGGCGCCCGAACACCTCGGATTGCCCCGCCAGGTTCTTCCAGAGCTGCCAGCCAGAGCCTGCCCCGGGCTTAACTGTATCTTTCAGCTGCGGCGCTGTATCGTCGTCTCCGTAGGCAGTGTCTTCGGTCATCGAGCCGGTGGTGACAAATACCACGTCGCCTTCGCGTACTTCGATTGTTTTATCGCCGTCGATGGTATGGCACAGGATGCCGCTGACTGTCCGTTGCCCGTTATTGGTCGTCATCTTCAGGTTCGTAACACGGGTGCAATGCCGGATATGCACGCCTTGTTCTTTAAGCCAGTTGCTGAGCGGTCGGACAAAGCCGTCGTACTGGTTGTATTTTGGGAAGACCAGCGAGGTCATATCGTTGAGCCCGTCCATCAGGTGCAGGAAACGGTGCATATACAGCTTCATTTCAAGTGCTGAATGCCAATTTTGGAAAGCGAACATGGTGCGCCAGAACATGTAGAAATTACTGTTCAAAAAGCCTTTGCTGAACCATTCCTCTACGGTGACATTATCCAAATCTTCCTTGCGCGCGAGCAGTAGTTTGATTACTTCAAGCTGCTGTCGGCGAGTCAGGCCCATAGTCGAAGAGTCTTTTATCTGCCCCTGTTTTTCCAGCAATCGCGCCTTTGAAAAGTTCTTGTCCGCATCGTTCACGAGACGGAACTCATCCAGTACGGAAAAGGGCTTGGGCAGCTCCAATGCGGGTATCTCCGAGAACACGTCCCAGAAATTCTGATAGGTCACTTCCATTTCCCGGCCACCGCGCACAAGGTAGCCGTCTTCCGGGTTGCCGGAACCGTCCAGAGAACCACCGTCGATCGGCTGCTCATCAATAAATTCGATGTTCTCGGCCGGCATATGGCCGTCGCGAATCAGGAAAAAAGCGGCGGAAAGACCGGCAATGCCACTGCCAACAATGAAGGCACGGCGATCCTTGATGCCTTCGGTAGGCTGCGGGCGATGGTTGGCATAGCTACCGTGAAGGTCTGCTGGCGGCAGTGGGGTGTCGATACCGTTGTGCAAGCGCCGTGCTGAAGCATCCGGAGCGACATCGACGCCCTGAGCACTTAATGCGTTGATGTGTGCATCGAGGGGAGACTTTGAGGCTGTGCGTGACTTAGGGGTCATAACGGAGCTTACCTTTGAATAGTCGTGTTTAAACTAGCATGAGGCACAAGTAGCGGCTTGATACTGATCCACATCAGTCAAGTAGAAGATAGGACCTGTTACTGCAAAAGCTGGGCTGGGAGAGGGTGGCCAAAACAAATAAACCGTATCAATCCTCGAAGGTATAGAGTGAAATCAATGACATCGTTGGGCGTCAAAATCCAGTGACATTATCATGTTGAAGATGGCCGAATCGACATCGGGTTATTGGCTTGGCATTCAGCTTGAACCGCAGAACTTGAACTGTGGAAAATGGAAGGAAGAATCTCATGGCGCGCGCAGGGTGGGTTGTATGGGGCTTTCTAACAGTGATATGCGGAGCGGGTAACGCTATGGCGACTGAGGAGGCAGAGTACACAGTTGTACTCAAAGAGGAGTCCTTCGAGTTGCGCCGCTATGAGGCACACATACTTGCTGAAACTGCGGTCGACGGCGACTTTGATAGTGCAGGCAATAAAGCCTTCGGCAAGCTCTTCAAATATATATCCGGCGAGAACAAGACGCGAGAGACAGTTGATATGACCTCGCCAGTAGGCCAGGAGGCCGCAAGCGAGCAGATCGACATGACTTCACCCGTCGGTCAGCAACAGGAAAACGGGCGTTGGATGGTCAACTTTATGATGCCCGCCTTCTTCACGCTAGAGACTCTACCAGAACCCAAAGACTCAACCGTCATCCTGCGACAGGTCCCCGCTCGACATATTGCAGCGATTCGTTATTCGGGATTGTGGAGTGAAAAAGGCTATCTGCGGAACAAGGAAAAGCTGGATGCATGGGTACAGGACAAGGCCTTAAGTGTGATCGGCGAGCCGATCTGGGCTCGCTACGACCCTCCGTTTATGCCCTGGTTCATGCGGCGCAACGAGATTTTATTGCCCGTCATGAAGTCATCGAAAAACGAGTAAGCATAGGTATTTTGGGGTTATTCGTCTTTGAATGCATCGCGATGAAATTCCGCCGCTTGTGTGACTTCGCGCACGCCACATTCGGTTAACGCCGGAGCCTCGCCGCCGGCCATTACCGTCAACATCGTATGCACGCCTCGGGAGAGGGAGGTGAGGTTGTAGCCGCCTTCCAGCACCAGAACCAGCCGGCCGTTGCAGTGCTTGTCGGCAATGCCTTGAACAATGCTGGTGAGCACGGCAAAGCCGTCGTAACTCACATTCAAGGCCATGTCGTTATGGTGTGGATCGCAACCGGCGGAGACAAGCACCAGATCCGGTTTAAAATAGTCTGCGGCAGGAATCAGTATTTCGCGGAATGCTTTCTCAAGGGCGATATCGCCGGCGGCTTCCGGAAGCGGGACGTTAACTGTATAGCCTTCGCCAAGACCCGCGCCGATCTCTTCCATAAGGCCCGAGTTCGGATAAAACGGTGCGGCACAATGGGTGTCGAAAAACAGCACATCCGGATCTGCCCAGAATATATCCTGCGTGCCATTACCATGGTGGGCATCCCAGTCGACGATCAGGATACGCTCGCAACCCAGCTGTGCCTGTGCGTGTGCGGCAGCCACAGCCACATTGTTGAACAGGCAAAAGCCGCGCGCTCGAACCGGTTCGGCATGGTGGCCTGGTGGGCGGACTAGCGCGAAAGCGCTTTGCGATTCACCCTTGACTACGCACTCGACCGCAGCGATCGCGTTACCTGCGGCGGAAGTTGCGGCATGAACACTGTCTGGCGAGACGGCGGTAGTATCCCTGTCCAGCCAGGCACGTTGGCCTTTCAGGGAGAAAATGTGATCCAGGTGGGCCGTGGTGTGCACGCGGCTCAGTTGCTCGTAAGTAGCGTGTGGCCCGGCCTTGATTTGCACCCCGGGGATCGGGTGCTCGTCGAGCCAGTCCATGACTGCGCTAAGCCGTCCAGGGTGTTCAGGGTAACTCCATTTAAAGTTCAGCCCCTGCAGAATGTCTCTTACACGCTTTTCTACTCGACTGGGCAAAAAGGGCAAATCCACTTGGGGATTATGGCCGAGCATGACCTCGTCATAAAACACGGTGACGCTACGAGACTCTGCCATTCGGTAACTCCTCACTATTGTTGCCGGTCACTGCTTGCTTTGGTATACGCACGCACGCACGCTCGCATGCAGACGGACAGGCTGCGCATTACGCAAGCGCCTAACTGGTGGTGTTATTGTATTGGGTATAGATCATATAAGCAGAATCAACAAGTTACCGTGGACTCGTTAGCTTTTTTCTTAGAGCAAGATAGGCTAGGGGTGATTTCTGTCTTGCCCTATCCAGCGCTTGGAGTCTCCGTATCCTGCGATAGCCTATCGCTGATAACGACCGAGTCCCATGACTGGGTATACTCCCAGCGACATTCATGGGTGGAATAATCATTGTTTGCGGGGGCGGTATCTGGCTGCATGCAATCTCGATTCCTGGCGCGAGAATGCTTGGGCCTGGATTGCAAGCTGGCGAGCATTGAAAGAGATGTGTTGTCAGCCATCATATTTGACGAGGAGATGAAGGGTGAACTACGAAGATGTTGTATTCGGGCGTCGCAGTATTCGCGCTTTTCAGCAGCAATCAGTTCCGCGTAGCGTTATTGAGGAGGTCATTGCGCTGGCCATTCGGGCGCCATCGTCCATGAATACACAGCCTTGGCACTTGCATGTGCTCTCGGGGGAACCGCTGGATCGTATTCGGGCCGATAATACCGAGCGCATGCTGAACGGTGTTCCGCCGGCCAAGGATAGCCGTGATGTGGGTAACTATCAGGGTGAACACCGGCAGCGCCAGGTTGAGATCGCGGTACAACTGTTTCAGGCGATGGGGATCGCCCGCGATGACAAGGAAAAACGCCAGGACTGGATACTGCGTGGCTTCCGGCAGTTTGATGCGCCTGTCTCTGTCGTTGTTACCTATGATCGTGCCTTACGCGAAGGCGATGTCGCTCAATTCGACTGTGGCGCCTTGGTCAATGGCCTGGTGAACGCGGCCTGGTCCCGAGGTCTGGGCTGTGTTGTGAACAGCCAGGGAATCATGCATTCGTCAGTTGTTCGCAAGCATGCGGGTATTCCAGATGATCAAGTCATCATGATCTGTGTTGCGATGGGCTACCCAGATGAGCAATTTCCCGCCAACGCTGTGGTCTCGAAACGTCGGCCAGTAAACGACGTGGCCAATTTTGTGGGTTTTTCCGACGCAGCTGAATAGGGGCGTTCAGGGCTAAGCTGATGTAGTGACCAGCAATTGACAGAATGCCGTCTCGGTCACTGCGCGGCTGAAGTAATAACCTTGATAGGTATGACAGTCCTGTTGTTGCAAAAAAGCCAGTTGTTCGGCTGTTTCCACGCCTTCGGCAATCAATTCAAGCTTCAGGCTCCGGGCCATGGCGATGATTGCACGCACAATTTCGGCGTCATTACTGTCATGGGTGCAGTCGCGGATAAATGATTGATCGATTTTAAGCAGATCCAAGGGTAAACGCTTGAGGTAGCTCAGGGAGGAATACCCGGTACCGAAATCGTCGATGGCAAAGCGGATGCCTATGTCACGCAGTTCGTTCATCTTCTCCACGGTGTCGTTGATGTTGTGGATCACGATGCCCTCGGTAATTTCCAGTTTCAGGCACTGGGTAGGAATCTGGTGTTCTTCAATGGCGGCTGCAATCTGGGCAACAAAGCTGGGCTGACTAAATTGCCGGGGACTTATGTTGATGCTGAGACTGAACTGCTCGATATCAATCAGCCCCCGTTTTATCAGGCGGGCAATAAACGCACAGGCCTGACGTGCGACCCAGTGGCCTGCCTCAAGAATCATTCCGCTTTCTTCGAGTACATGCATAAAGCTCATGGGACCGATCAGGCCTTGCACCGGATGATTCCAGCGTAACAAGGCCTCAGCGCCGATGATGTGCTGTGTTCGGGCGTCAACCTGTGGTTGATAATGCAGCTGGAACTCCTGGTTGAGCATTGCCTGGTGGAGCTCGGCTTCCAGTTGCAGACGCTGGCTGACAGCCACCTGCATGTCCGGTTTAAAAAAGGCAATGTTGTTTCGGCCGCTTGCTTTGGCGCCATACAGAGCCGTATCAGCATGCTTGAGCAGATCTTCGGGGGTACAACCGTGCTCGGATGACAGGGCGACGCCGATGCTGCAGTTCATCTGTAATCCATGCCCCTCTATATTCATGGGAGTGGAGAGGTTCTCAAGTAATTGGGTAGCGTGTGTTCTGGCGTGCTCGGCAATCTCTTGGGCATTGCCGGGTAGGCCGGTGAGCAGGACGACAAACTCATCGCCGCCCAGCCTGGCTACTGTGTCGACGTTACGCACGCCTTCGCGCAGGCGACGACTGATCTCTTGCAACACGGCATCGCCGCAACTATGGCCCAGTGAGTCGTTAACACGCTTGAAGTGATCGAGGTCAAACAGCAGGACAGCGCAGCCCAGGCCGTGATTCTCGCCGAGTACCAGATGCTGGTTAAGCCGGTCTTGAAGCAGCAATCGGTTTGGCAGGTCGGTGAGTGCATCATGATAGACCTGATGCTTGATGCGTGCTTCGATCATCTTCTGTTCGGTGACATCTTTGAAACAAGACAGCGTGCAGCGCTCGGTACCGATCAAAATGAAATTACTGGATACCTCACAGTTCAACACGCGACCGTCCTTGGCGATAAAATCGATCGGCTCATTGCGCAGGCAGCGCTCGCGAAGCAGTTTATCTATGATGCTCGGGCGCTTTTCCGGATAACGCCAGAGTCCGATGTCTGTGGCTGTCTTGCCGATCACGTCCTGCGGCTGAAAGCCAAAAACGTCGGTGAAGCGATTATTGATTTCGACGATTTGCGCGTTGTGCTTGGCGAACAACACATAGGGCTCGGGTGAGTCGATAAACAGTGCGGAGAACTTGGCTTCGCTCTGCTTCAATGCCAGCTCCGCTTCAGCCCTTTCAGACATGTCGTGGGCCATGGACAGGCGACAGGCCTGGCCGTTCATCTCGATATGTTCAACATACACCAGGCACGGCTTGATCTGTCCGTTGCTGCAGCGGAAGCTTAATTCGCATTGATTGATAGTGCCGGTGTCTGAGAACTGGTCGAGAAAGGCGTCCCTTTGGAGTAAATCTGTCCACAGAGGCATTTTGGATGAATGCTGGTTGACGATCTGTGAGGCACCCCAACCAAACATCTGCTCCCAGGCAGGATTGATAGCGAGTACGCTACTGTCGGCTACCCGAGTCAGTACACAGGCGATAGGCAGCCTGTGAAACAGGACGAGAAAATCATCGTCTGGTGTTTTGCGGCTGTTCACTCGTGCTGGCGCCCAGACACGTTGAAGATTGAGGCTTGCGGATTCATTCGGTAGGCTCTTTTTCTTCTTATCAAAGTAGCTCTTTGCAGTTGCAGATACAAGGTGCATCTGCAGCCCCTCCTGCTCACCAACACTATGACAGTCGGGCCGCTTTCCAGCATTGGAAGAGATATGAAGATAGAATATTCCGGACACGTTCGTGTCTTGCAAGAAAATGCCAGAGGCAGAAGAAAGAGTGCTGTTGCCGGGTATCGTTGAGGCGGCCGAAACGAACTTTTCTTCAAGTATTTTTTCGCCAGACTAAATGTCATTTCACTTAGAGTTTTTCACGAGAATGAATAACAACCAAGAGATCATCGCTCGATTACGCGAGCGTATTCCGTCGTTTGAATGTGTGCCGGGCTGTCATGACTGTTGCGGCCCGGTTACTACCTCTTCGGAAGAAATGTCGCGCTTGCCGGTGAAATCGGACGCCGAACATGACGCAGCACTGGATGATCTCAGGTGCGTACATCTTGGCCCTCAAGGCTGCACTGTTTACGGCGAGCGGCCGTTGATCTGCCGATTGTTCGGCACAACACCCCGTATGCCCTGCCCTAACGGTCGTCGTCCGGAGGAGATGGTGGAGCCGAAAATCGAGCGTCAGTTTCATCACTACATTGCCAATACGCGACAAGTATTGGTATGAACCGGAGCCTTACCTTGTGTCAGGATCAAAAGGCGCCATAGTCATGGTCAATGGTTATTTCGGACCTTGTTAGCATCAAGGATTTGTATGGATGCCTCCTGATCCGGCTTTAAGCCCCCGAGTAGCCAATAACGACTGCTCGGTACGCATCAATGACGTGTTGCACATCCTCTGAATTGCCCCATTGCATATTTTGATAGTGCTTTAGAGTTTTGTTTAGATAACCCTTAGCAACGCGCTCTTGTTCATGCGTTTCCACCTGCCAAATTACATCACCAATCGGGCTGATGTTGCGGTATACCCCCGTTTGTTCCTGCCCGGTCGAGACCAGCAGTATTTCGTAAAAGCGTTGGTTATCCTTAACCAGACTTTCCTGTTTCAGGCTGAAGCCCAGCGCGATGAGTTGCTGGCGTAATCCGTATTCCTGGTGAACGGGGCACAATAAAAAATCGATATTTGCCGTGGGATTTCTCTGATGAATAGCCTGGATAAAACGTGCCATCAGGGTTCCGCCAACGCCGGCAATGATGATTAATTGCTTGCCTGAGTACTGTCCCAGAGGTAGTGCAGCCACATCCAGGCAGTGGGTATGCCACGCAGCGTGCAAGTGCAAATAGAAGCGCTGGAGCTTGTCAGTCAGCCGGTCTATCAGTTCAGGCAGGACGTCGACAAAATGCACATGCTCGGCGGCTTGGCGCGACAGCAGCTCGGCACCAAGCAAGCCGTGATCGCAGCAACAATCCCAGATATGCGTGTAGCCGGGCATGACCATGGATTCGATCTGTGTGAGACGCTTACTGAGTTTCAACGTTTTGCCTGACGGGCACTCAGGCCCGGGAGATGTATGTCATTTGCGCACGTATTGTAATTGCTCACAATGATTTGGCGAAGACCACTACTCAAAACGGCATAAAGCGTTGTGGCTTGGTTCTGCGATATACAGTGATCCAGATAGTTGTGTGACGTGTGGTTGTGAGGCTTTGCCGCCACATAACGTACAATATCGGTCTCATGCAGATTCAAGGCGCAGCACAATGGCAATTCAGTGGTACCCCGGACACATGCACAAGGCGCAGAAGGCGATCAAGGAGGTTCTGCCACAGGTGGACCTGTTGATTGAAGTGCTGGATGCGCGCATCCCCTATTCCAGTGAAAATCCGGCGATTGCTCAGTTGCGTGGGAACAAACCCTGCATCAAGGTGCTGAGCAAGACGGATCTGGCGGATCAGGAGATGACTGCCGTCTGGCAGGCGTACCTGGAGCAGGAGCGGGGGGTAAAGACCTTTGCGACGACTACGCAAGAGCCAGGCAGGATAAAGCTGCTGGTCGATCTGTGCCGCAAGATGCTGCCGGAAAAGGATGCAGGAGCGAAAAATATCAACGCGATGATCGTTGGTATTCCCAATGTGGGCAAGTCCACACTTATCAATACATTGGCCGGTCGGGTGGTTGCCAAGACGGGTAACGAACCTGCAGTGACCAAGGACCAGCAGCGAATTAATTTAGGCAGTGGCGTCACACTGCTGGATACACCCGGTATTCTCTGGCCGAAGATCGAAAACCCCGACAGCAGTTATCGGTTGGCGGCCACGGGTGCGATCAAGAATACGGCGATGGAGTACGACGACGTCAGCTTTTTTCTTGCCGAGTACCTGATCAAGGCTTATCCCGAACTGATCATGGCGCATTTTCAGCTGGACAGGATGCCCACAACAGAGCTGGATTTTCTGGAGATGGCGGGTGCGCGTCGGGGGGCACTGCAGACGGGGGGCAGAATCAATCTGCACAAGATCTGCGAGGTGCTAATCAACGAGTTCAGGGCCGGCAAGTTAGGCCGTATTACGCTGGAGTCGCCTGAGCTGGTCGAGCGCGAAAAAGAAGCCATTGCCGTGGCCAAGATGAAGAAAGAAGCCGAAAACGCCGAGCGCAAAAAACGTTTCAAGGACGGCTCGCGCAACTCCGACCGGGCCGACCGCAAGGAACAGAAGAATCTGCCACGGCCACCTCGTCAGCCGGGCATCGCCAAGCCCGGCAGCGCACGAAAAAGTTCGGACAAGAAAAAGTAGCCCCGCGGTGGTATGGTGGTGGGTTGTTAGTGCTATTTTTCTTGCTTCAATATGATCTGCCATTGCGCGTCATTTATCGGCATGACTGAGAGGCGACTGCCGCGCTTGACCAGCGGCAGGTCCTCAAGTCCGGCGGTGTTTTTCAGCTCGTCCAGCGTGATCAATCGATTAAGCTTGCTTTGGAAGACCATGTCTATCGCTTGCCAGCGGGGTTTGTATTGGCTGCTGTTGGCATCGTAGTAGGGTGACGCGGAGTCGAACTGGGCCGGATCGGAGTAGGCTGCACGTGCCACCCGAACGATGCCGGCGATGCCGATGTGTTTGCAGCTGGAATGATATATAAAGGCTTCGTCACCTTCGGCCATCTCTGTCAGGAAGTTTCTCGCCTGATAGTTGCGTACGCCGTCCCAGGCAATCAGTTTGTCCGGGTTGTGAGCAAAGTCATCAATGCCGCATTCCGCGGGTTCGGTTTTCATCAGCCATTTGGCCATTAGCTGTATTTCCGGGTGGTTTATCCAAGCCGACATTCTACTACAGCGCTAATCGGGGCGGGTATCGGCGACCTTTTCAGGTAGGCTTGGGATATGAAATCAGCTCTGCATTCTACCGCCTGGGACCTGACGCGCTTCAGAGTACCCGCCATACGGCACCTCGCCTGGATGTGCCAAGCGGCGCAGCTGAGCGATAGTCCTCTGGCGTTTGATCTTCGCTCCCAGCTGCCGCTTGGCACGCTGGAGACGCTGCAGGGGTGGGATGCCATGCCGGCCACTGCCCCGGCGGCATTGCTCGAGCCCGCTCATCCTCGGCTTGGGTACTATTTCGAGCGGCTTTACGAATGCCTGTTGCGCGATCTGCTCGGCTGGCAAGTACTGGCGCGTAACTTGCCGATACGCAACCAGATACGCACGCTTGGCGAGCTGGATTTTATCCTGCGCAATCCTCATACGGGTTCGGTGGAACATCACGAGATTGCTGTGAAATTCTATCTTGGTTATGTTGAACCGAGCGATAACGAAGACCCAACTAAGGTGCATTGGTACGGCCCCAACGCGGTTGACCGGCTGGACCTGAAAACGGCGCGCATGCTGGAACACCAGAGTCAGCGCACATTGCTCGCCGAAAGCGTAGCGGCCCTTGACCTGTTAGGCGTAGAGGAGTCGGTTAAACCGCGCATCTTCATGCCTGGCTATCTGTTCTATTCCGAAGCCAATAGCGTCACGCTCCCTGTGGGGGTGCCGCAGGATCATCAGCGGGGGCGTTGGGCCTATCTGGAAGCCGTGCGGGCCATGGACACAACCTGTTGGGTTCATTTGCGCAAACCCCATTGGTTAGGGCCCTGGGTGCAGTCCGCGACGCCGGACCCGCACGCTGTCCTAGCGACGCTGGAGCAGATCGCGCTGATGCACACTCCGCGTTTGTTTGCCAGCATGCAGTGGGATGCATCGACAGCCTTATGGATTGAGCAGGAGCGCCTGTTTATCGTCCCTGCCAAGTGGCCTTGCTGAAGCCATACTCTGCTGGTCTGGCTTCTGGCCTGGCGCGAGAGCGCTAGTGGTCGTGCGGAGGTGCCTTTCCCTGTTTGGGGCTTTGCTTCTCCTCGTCAAGCCAGGTGCCGCAGAACTTGCAGTACCGGGCATCCTTCTCGTGCTGGTGTTTGCCACAACCGGGACAGGCTTCGTCCGAGTACCTCTCATCGCGTAATGTCCGTAGGACGTCGGCGGAGAAAACACCGACCGGCAAGGCAATGATCGAGTAGCCGGTCAACATGATCATAATGGATATGAATTGGCCCAGGGGCGTGACCGGTGTTATGTCGCCGTAACCGACGGTGGTCAAGGTGACGATGCCCCAGTAGATGGCCGTGGGTATGCTGGTAAAGCCGGCTTCGGCGGGTTCGATTAAATACAGGATGGAAGAAAAAATGGTTACCAGCATCATGACGGAAAACAGGAAGAGTATGATCTGACCGCGACTGCGCCGCAGTGCATCCATCAGTAGGTTGCCCTGGCCCACCAGAGACATCATTTCCAGAACCCGAAACAGCCGCAAGGTTCTCAACAGGCGTATCACCACCAAGGTCTGTGCTCCGGGTAGAAACAGCGCCAACCAGGTAGGCAGCACAGCCAGTAGATCTATCACGCCGTAAAAACTCTTCAGGTACTGCAGTGGCTTTTCCAGGCAGTAGATACGCAAGCCGATCTCAATGGTGAACAGCGTGGTGGCAACCCATTCGGCGTAATAGAAAATCTCGCCGTAGCGTTCATGGAAGGGCTGAACGCTATCGAGTAGCACCACCGCCACACTCAATAGAATCATCGCAGCCAGAGCGATATCAAAGCCTTTGCCTAGGGGAGTATCTGACTCGAAAATAATCTGAAAAAGGCGCGTTTTTAAACCAATGCTGGCCGGCCTCAGTAATTGCATTGCGCAGACATCTCCAGATAGCGGGTGAATTTTTCGGGGTAAACTTACTAGAGCATAGGAAGTCTCGCGACATTAGTCACACATTACCGGCCCCTGGGTTTTTCCATGGCCCTTTTGTTCACGTATCCTGAGGGCTTAATTCGTCACCGGAGCAGTTCATGATTCAGCTCACCAGCCCGCACTTCGACAATACCTACGTCAAGCTACCGGAGCAGTTCTATGCGCACCAGAAGCCCACACCTGTTAGTGCTCCGCAGCTGATTCGCGTTAACCATGCGCTGGCTGAGCAGATTGGAATATCAACTGAATGGCTGGCGTCGGCGCAGGGGCTGCAGGTCCTGGCGGGGAACGATATCGCTCCTGGCTCGGAGCCCATCGCGACCGCTTACGCTGGTCATCAGTTCGGGGGGTGGAATCCACGACTGGGTGATGGCCGTGCGGTGCTTTTGGGTGAAATTTTCGGCACAGATGGCAAGCGCTACGATCTTCAGCTCAAGGGGGCTGGGCGAACGCCCTTCGCCCGTGGAGGTGATGGTCGTTCGCCTTTGGGCCCAGTACTGCGTGAATACGTGGTCAGTGAGGCCATGGCTGCTTTGGGTGTGCCGACCTCGCGCAGTCTTGCTGCGGTGGCAACCGGTGATCAGGTGATGCGCGACTCGCTGCAGCCCGGGGGCATCCTAACGCGGGTCTCCAGCAGCCATATACGTATAGGCACTTTCCAGTATTTTGATGGCATTGGTGACGAAGAAGGGGTGCGAGCCTTAGCCGACCACGTCATTGCACGGCATTATCCAGAATCAGCGAAAACCGTGCGTCCCTATGTAGCTTTATTGCAGTCCGTCATTGCCAAGCAGGCAGAGCTGATTGCCCAGTGGCAACAGCTTGGATTCATTCATGGGGTAATGAACACGGACAACATGCTGGTATCGGGCGAAACCATCGATTACGGTCCTTGTGCGTTCATGGATGAGTATGACGCCAATACGGTCTTCAGCTCGATAGATCGGGGTGGGCGCTATGCTTATGCCAATCAGCCGGCAATAGGCCAATGGAACCTTGCCTGGCTGGCCCGCGTTTTGCTTCCGCTGTTGGACCCTGATGAGGACGCCGCGATTGAGGCTGCTCAGCAGGCGATCGATGGTTACGTGACGCTTTACCATTCAGCGTACAACGAGCTGATGGCACAAAAGCTCGGATTGAACAGGAGCAGCGAGGCCAGCGTTATTCTGATAGCGGAGTTGCTTGAGCTCATGGCTGCAGCTCAGTCGGATTACACCCTGACGTTTCGCCGTCTGGCAGAGATAGCCGGCCCCCATGAGGGGTTTGAGAGCGTAGCGGATATTTTCGAGTTGCCCGACAATCTTGCCCTTTGGGCTGAGAAATGGCGAGCGCTGCTGGCGCGAGAAGAAACCACCGCGGTGCAACGCCAGGAGCAGATGCTGGCGCTCAATCCGGCGTTCATTGCGCGCAATCATCTGGTCGAAGAGGCCATACGCAAGGCAGTCGATGAAAATGATTTGCGTCCTTTTCACCAGCTCGTGGAACGTCTGGGTGCCCCCTGCGACTTCCAGTTGGCAGATGCTCATTATGCCCGGCCCCCCGCTGCTGAACAGCGAGTGCTGAATACCTTTTGCGGGACCTGAGAAGGGTAGGGCTGATACGAAAAAACCGTAGCAAATAAACTGACCCCCGAATGGGGACAGTCCAGTAATTGCTACGGCTTTTTACTATTGCTTCATCGCTTGTGATCAGGCTTTTAGTTCGCCAAGCACTTTCTCAATGATATCCAGGCCTTCCTCGAGCACTTCATCCTCGATAGTGACCGGCATCAGAAAGCGAATGGAGTTGGCATGCATGCCACAGGCCAGCAGTATCAGTCCGTTTTCCTTGGCCTTGGCAGTAATCGCTGCAGCCAGATCGGCACGCGGTGTGCGGCTGACCTTGTCGGTTACCAGTTCAAACGCGGCCATTGCGCCGAGATTGCGCGAGTTATCCACGAACTCGAACGTCTCCTGCCAATGGGCGAAACGTTTGGCGAGTTTGTCGCCAAGACGATTGGCCTTGCCGAGGATGTCCTCAGTCTCGAAAATGTCCATCACGGCCAGAACGGCGGCGCAGGATACAGGGCTGCCGGTGTAGGTGCCGCCGAGCGAGTTCGGGCCCGAGCTGTCCATCACTTTGTCGGTGCCCACCACAGCAGAGATGGGCATGCCATCAGCCATGCTTTTGGCCATGGTCATCATATCGGGCTCAACACCGCTGTGCTCGATCGCGAACATTTTGCCAGTTCGGCCGAAACCACTTTGCACTTCATCGACAATCATCAGAATACCGTGCTCGTCGCAAATCTCTCGAATAGCCTTGAGGAAGCTCGGTGATGCCGCATAGAAACCACCTTCGCCGAGTACTGGTTCGATAAAGATAGCGGCGGTATTTTCCGGGTCTGCATCGGTACGCAGGGTCATGCGCAGGCCGCGCAGAGCCTCCTCTTCACTCACACCATGATATGCCACTGGATAAGGCGCACGAAATACCGTGCCCGGCATGGGTCCGAAATCACCCTGATAGGGTTTTACCTTGCCGTTCATCGCCATCGTCATGAAGGTGCGGCCATGGTAGCCGCCGTCAAAGCAGATGACGTTGGTGCGACCAGTGGCAGCGCGAGCGATTTTGACCGCGTTTTCCAGGGCTTCTGCACCCGAGTTAGCCAGCATGACCTTGGCATGGCCACGCACTGGGCTGATTTCGCTCAGCTTTTGCGCCACTCGCACGTAGCCCTCATAGGGCATAACGGTCTGGCAGGTGTGCATCAGCTGGTCTAGCTGCGCTTTTACCGCAGCGACGACCTTGGGGTGACGATGACCTACGTTGAGTACGCCGATACCGCCGGCAAAGTCGATCATGCGCTTGCCATCCGCATCCCATAATTCGGCATTGGTCGCGTGGGCGGCAAATTGTTCGTTCGGGCTGGCCGCGCCGGCGGCCACGTAACGTTCTTTGAGCGCTTGCAGTTCTGCGTTGTTCACTTTGTCGTCTCCATCGGTTGAAACTGATTGCGGGGATCGAGGCTGATCCGTCGAGTGATACCTCAGCGGTAATGCTGGGAGTGGATAATTTTGGGCCTCGTTCCTGTCTTGAATAACCAGTACCCATGCAAATTAAGCTACACAGGAGCGGGTTAATGCTGGTAAGAAAGCGGATGGACCGCTCGTTGTCGGTTACCGGTTCAACCACCATGATGAACGAACCGGCGCCAATGAACAAAAGTTTAGCAGGATAAAATACTTACAAAGTGCGTTAGGAGGCGTTGATTCCGGTGTCTTTGCCATCCAGACTGAGTTGGTTCTCATCTGTCCAGTATTGCTCGATCCCTTGCTGGCCGTGCTTTTGCGCCCACTTGGTCAGTGTGGGGCGCTCAGCTTTGAAGGCATAATGGGGTACAGCATAGCCGCAGGAGGTTTGTACCAGCGAAACTCGCAAACGGAATACCTGGCGGGCGCCAGGATGGGGCGGAAACAGATCTGATAGCGACTGCCAATCCGTATCTCGGGGGTGAATCACTTCGGCCTTGCCGTAAAGACGCAGTATCAGAGGCTGCTTGTCAAAGGAGCAGAACATGAGCGTCATGCGCTGATTCTCCAATACGTGAGCCGCCGACTCGTTGCCACTGCCAGTCAGGTTCAACCAGACAACTTCTGTAGGGCTGATTATCCGCAGACTGTCCAGGCCCTTGGGCGACACGTTCACGGCGCCTTCGGCACCGGCGGTGCCAACGAAAAACATATGCTGTGCCCGTATGAAATCGATCAGCTTCTTTGATAGCTCAGAGCACTTGTCTGACATTCTCTTCTCCTTGTCTGCCTGATGATGGGCAGCTGTCAGTTGCGCTGGTCATTGGGGTTGATACTGGAAAAGCGGGTAGGGGTTGATCGGCGTACCCGTCCACCACTGTTTTTTCGGGGCCAAGTCGAAAGATGGAGAAATGCAGGTGTGGCGCCAAGGGGTCTGCGTTACCGCTGGAGCCGACGTAACCGAGCACGTCTCCTCCGCGTACGGCCTGTCCTTCTTTCAGGTGTGTCGCATACCGGTGAAGATGGGCGTAGTAATAGACCCGCTCGCGGCTTGGATCATACTGGTAGACGGTAAGCCCGCCGGGCACGCTGTTGAACAGCTTGACGATGGTGCCATCTTCAACGGCAACTACAGGGGTCCCCGTGGGGGCCATGATATCCAGCGCCTCATGAACTCGGCCATCACCACGTGGTTGTTCATAATTGTCATTCAGATCCTGCGCCCTGAGCCCCTCTACCGGCACGGTCAGTGGTGGTGGCGCAGCGAAGTCAGTTTCCACCTGAGCGTTGGCCGGCTCTTTCTGGACGAGCAGTATCAGGGCGACGATGCTTATAGAGGCAAGCCAGGCGGTTATCTTGGCCGTGGATAAAGCATGATGACTAATGAGTAAACCCTCGCAGGCAAGATGCAACTGGTCGGATAATTGGCCCGCTTCGTCCAGTTTTCATTAATCTGTTTGGCGGATTTAATTTTCAGCTTATAATCTTTAACATGCTCAGTGTAGGCAATAGGACGAGCGAGTCGATTTTGCAGGATGCGATTATCTTGGAACCTTGATAGAGGATGCACATGCGCAATCAACCATTGGCAGGATCTCATCCCGGTCAGCCTGCTCCTGCGATCCCTCTCGGTATCGAAGTGGTCGAATTGGAGGACCGCAAGCAGCGTCAGTTGTCCGAATTGCGCAGCCACATTAATCAGCTACTCTGTTGCGGCTGGCAAATAGCAACTCGCCACCCGCTGACGCTTCAGAAAGGCCGGCAAGCCTGCTATGTGCTGCACGGCATGCTCATCAGCGATTCGTTGATCTAGTGGTTGATTGCGATTTCCTCACTGGTCATTTCCGCCAGAGTCTAGCGATTAGGCATGAGGACTCTGGGCGGCAATCTCGCGGAACGCATTGACCAGAGTATCGGGCTCCTGCGCTCCTGAAATCAGATGTCTTTGGTTGATGATAAACGCAGGTACGGCGGAGACGCCGGCTTGTTGGTAACGGGCTTCATCGGCTCGTACCGCCTCTGTATAAGCGTCGGATTTGAGGACGGCCTTAGCCTGCGCGCCGTCCAGACCGATGCTTTGAGCGCATCCAATCAGCACCTCAGTATCGGATATATTCTCGGCCCGACCAAAATAAGCCTCAAAAAAAGCCATCTTCATGTCTGTCTGTCGATCTTGCTCGCCAGCCCACTTCACCAGCCGGTGGGCATCGAAGGTATTGTGTGTGTACCTTTCCTGCATCAGGCTGAAGTTCAGACCCAGCTCCTCTGCGATGTCCATCATATTGCGCTGGGCTGCTTCCATTTCGGCGGCGCTTCGACCGTATTTGCGGCTTAGGGCCTGTAAAATGGGTTCGCCGTCTGAGGCGCTGTCGGGATTGAGTTCGAAGGCGTGCCATTGCACTTCGAATTTCAGTTCATTGTTCAGGGTCTTCATCGCCTTTTCCAGGCGGGCGTATCCGATGGCGCACCAAGGGCACGCAATATCGGAGACGATATCGATCTGCATATTCTTCATGGGTACTCCGTGTGTATTTCAAATAGCCGGATGGCAGCGTATATGCTTTGTGTTTGCGCAGCATAGTCTGCGAGCATCCATTGGCTCAACTTACTGCGAGCTATCTACGGATTGTCGCGGATAAATGCCACGAGCATTCGGGCCACTTCTTCACCCTGGTCCTCCTGCAGAAAATGCCCGCCGTTAGCTATAGTCGTGTGCTTCTGGCCCTGAGTGCCGGGAATGAGTTTCTGCATTACCCGATCACCGCCCCCCGTTACTGGATCGGAATCGCTGAATAACGTAATGAAGGGTTTATTCCATTTGCCCAGCTCTATCCAGGCAGCGCGGTTCTTTTCCGAAGCCGGATTGTCCGGGCTAGTGGGCACTAGCAGCGGGAACTGTCTGGCTCCCTCCTTGTAAGACTCATCCGGGAAAGGCGCATTGTAGGCATCGATTACCGCTTGGGACAGCACCGTGGCCGTTCCTCCCTTTATGACACCGCCAACATGGAACTGCGGCGTTTCCTGGGAGAACTGCTGCCATTTGCGAAAGCCTTCGCCCGGATCGTGGTCGCCAGTGGGCAGCATGGTGTTACCTGCTGCCACCCGGGCAAAACGATCTGAGTTTTCCGCTACCAGACGCAGACCGATCAGGCCGCCCCAGTCCTGACAAAACAATGTGATGCTTTTCAAGTTCAGTTGATCGAGTACCGACTGCATCCAATCGACATGTCGCTGGTAGGTGTAGTCGGTGCGCGCCGCCGGCTTGTCCGATCGGCCGAAGCCGGGCAGGTCAGGGGCAATTACGCGGTGTCCTGCTGCAGTGAGTATTGGGATCATCTTGCGATACAGGTAACACCAGGATGGCTCCCCGTGGAGCAGCAGAATGGGGTCGGCATTCTTTGGACCTTCGTCCAGATAATGTACCCGCAGTTCGCTACCCTCGGTGTCATCCACCATCAGATAATGCGGTGCAAAGTTGTATCCAAACAGGTTGTCAAAACAGGCGTCGGGGGTTCTCAGCGTTTTCACGGGCTATCCTTTAGGGTCGACTTCGGTTATGGGACACCGTCGATCAAAGCATAATCCAATGATGAAGCCTGTGCGCGTGCAATCCGATATTCAAGTGATGAATGTCGATCTCGGATGAGACTTCCCTGTAGGTTAACGTCCAGATACTTGCTAGCGCTGGGCCTTTTCGAGAGGCTCTAGCTCACGCCATAGAGCATCGGCCTCCTGGGTGAGAGTCGAGTAGGTACGAATGTCTCCATTACGCTGGGCATTCATTGCCGCTTCCAGCTTGGCATTGTAATCCTTGCGTAGCTTTTTGACCGGGTCGGTCTTGAATAGGCCAAACATGGTATTAACCTCCTTTCCAGGGTGGCTGAAGAGCCCGGTCGGGCCTGCTCACCTATACTTAGCTTAAGGGAAGAGCAGGCTTCGGGGGGCCGGCATGTGTTACAAATTACCTGTGCGCTTGCAGAGCGCCCAAATCGTGGAGGTGCGCTCATGTATAGGCGGAGCATTATTGCCGTTTGGTTGCTTTCAATTGCGGCTTGCGGCGAAGCCGGTTCGACGTTTGAAAAGACCATCGACATTTATCTGGATGCAGGCTCTACCCAGTGTGAAAAGGATGGGGCAAGTCTTGAACAGATGAAGGATCAGCTAGTCGCAGCCGGTGTTGCTTTTGCCAGCGCCAGCTGTGGGGTCGATGGCAAAATTTATACGGCCATGTGTGGTTCACCAGACGGTAATATCGGCATATTCAAAGTCAGCCCTGACGAGTTGCCTGCCGTGCGCGCACTCGGTTTTGAGGCGCTGGCCAACATACCCGATGCGCGCAGGGTGTCTTGCTCGGATCGGTAGCTGGTTCGCGATATTGTGCGGCGTGCGCTATAGCAGCCAGGCTGGCGGCCTGATCAGCCAGCGCGGGTGCGCGTGCTGGCTCGATGGGGTGACTCTGTGCATGCTGTCGTTTTTCAGCATTTGATCATGGAGTGATATATGGACAAGCCTACCGTCGAAGAACTGAACGCTTTTTTTTGCCGTGAGTTTACTCAAGTTAAGGTGTCGGTGGAGGCTTTGGGTGAGGGTACCGCTCGAGTACGTCACAGTATCGGGATTCACGAGCTTCGGCCCGGCGGCACGGTATCCGGTCCGGTTATGATGACCACCGCAGATGTCGCCCTGTATGCGGCGATTCTGGGTAGTATCGGCATAGTTCCGCTGGCGGTCACGACTAATCTGAATATCAATTTCCTGCGCAAGCCTGCGGCCGGACGCGATATTATCGGAGAGTGCACGCTGCTGAAAGTAGGCAAGACCCTAGCGATTGGCGATGTCTTTATTTATTCCGAAGGTTCATCCGATCCGGTGGCGCACGCAACCGGTACCTATGCGATTCCCCGCCGTTAGCGCTTTATCCGCATAGACGTCAATCCAGATGCGAACGCCCGTGTGGATGCGATTGCTCTGATTGGATTTCGGCTTCTTTGTTGGTGCTGTCGCGTTCCCACTCCGGAGGGCGCCACAGGTGCTGAAGCCTTTGCAACAGAGGTCCGCTGCGCGCCATGTCTCGGAACAAGTCTCGATATTCATGCAGCCAGCTGATCAGCAGGCCGTCTCCACCCATAGGTCGGGTGATTCCATACTCTATGGGTTGGTCGGCTCTTTCTTGGGTGAAGGTGCCGAACAGTCGATCGAAGATGATGAATACGCCCCCGTAATTGGTATCGATATAAGCAGTGTTGCGCCCATGATGGACCCGATGATGGTTGGGAGTATTGAATAGAAATTCGATAACTGGATGCAATCGGCCAACCAGTGTGGTGTGAATGAAGAACTGATATACCAGCGATAACGCGTAGCACACACCGATCCAGACCGGGTTGAACCCGAGCAACGCCAGGGGGACGTAGAACAGCCAGCCACCGTTGAAGATGTTGGTGGCATTCTGGCGCATCGCGGTTGAAAAGTTCATGCGTTCGGAGGAGTGATGCGTGACATGCGCTGCCCACAACCAGCGCACGCGATGTGATGAGCGATGCATCCAGTAGAAGCATAAATCGGTCAGCAACCAGAGTAATAACCCGGTCAAAGGCGTCAGAGGAATGTCCCAGAGCCGATAATGATAAGCCAGTGCATAGACGGGGAACGCTATCAGACCGGCGAATAGCAGTTCGGTGGTCTGATAGCCGGCGCCGAGCATGAAATTACGCACCGATTCTGCGCCGTCCACCAGCGTCGGATCGTGACGAAGCTTGAGGTACTCCCACGCAAAAACACCTATGAACACCGGTGTTGCCAGCATGAAGACCAGCTGGCGTTCGTCCATGGCGAGCCAGGAGGGTAGCAGATCTATCAACCGGACCAATCCGCTCTGCGCCCATACCTCGTGTGCCAGCTGTAACCATTCCATACGTCTCGCTCCGGATTTGTAGGCGTGCGCGTGCGGCTGCGACGTTCTTTATTATATAACCGAGATAGCATGACGATTGAGCCGACGTCAACTGCCGCTTTGGGTAGCCGCGGGGTCCGCCGCCAGAATCTCGGCGGGTGTCAACTGTCGGTAGCCTCCCGGCGCGAGTTGCGGATCGAGAACGATTTTGCCCATGCTTTCACGATGCAGGGTCAATACCCGGTTGCCCACTGCGTGAAACATGCGTTTGACTTGGTGGTAACGCCCTTCATAGATAGTCAGTCGAGCCGCGTGTGAGCCAAGCGTCTGCAATTGGGCTGGTGAGGTGACAAAATCTTCAAAAGCGAAATGAATGCCGGCGGCAAAACACGCGCCAGTTTCATCACTGATGGGGTCAACCGTGGTTACATGGTAGACCTTGGGAATCTTGATCTGCGGTTGGGTCATGCGCCGCGACCAGAGACCGTCATTAGTCAACAGTAGCAAGCCCGAGCTGTTTCGATCTAGGCGCCCTCCAATATGTACTTGCCCCCGCAGCTCGGGCGCCAGAAGTTCCATGACTGTTGGATGAGTCTGATCACGGGTCGCACTTAGGAAGCCTGCCGGCTTGTGCAGCATCAAGTAGAGCGAGGCGTAACCGGGGCGCAGCAGAATATCGTCAATGCTGACAGCTGCGAAGCGATCTACTATCGCTTGAGGGTCGCGCACCGCTGTTCCGTTGACGTTCACACGTCCACAGGCAATCAGCTGGCGCGCAACTCGCTGGCTGTACGCTGGCTGGTTGCTGATCAAACGGTCGAGTCTCATGGTGCAAGTATAACGCGGCCTGCGCTTAGACTCCGCTGAGATTGTGAGCCACGGCAGCCCTCCGGGGAAGTCGGGCGCCTGGCTTAACTGAGGTCCTCGGGTAATAGTTTTACCGCCTTTGTGGGATTGAAATTGATCCACTCGCCGTTGCTCAGCTCGCCCTCAGCTTCTTCGAGCTCTGCTCCGCCGTGGTTGCGCAGCACCGCAATGGCCTCCTGACGGGTATCAGCTGCGACCTTTACCGCCACATGCACGCCGGCATGGCGCTCGGTCAGCTGTTGCTCTTTCAACGGGGTCTCTTCGACTATTTCGTCGACTTCGGAGTCCTTGTCGGTCTCCTTCATTGCGCCCACCAGCGATCCGGTGTAGGCGCCAATTCCCGCGCCCACTACCGCGCCAATCGGACCGACTACCGGGATGGCTGCAATACCTGCGGCCACACCTGCGGCGGCACCAATACCACCACCGACTAGTGCGCCATGCCCTGAGTCCTCCGACCCCGGCGAGGCTGATTCGTCTCCGCCGATCGGATAAATAGCATGCTGGCCGTGCGGATTGACATAAAACTGGGAAATGTGATCTTCGCTAAAGCCGGCATCCTGCAGCGAAGCGCATACCTTCTCGGCTTGCTCTTGCGTATCGAATCGTCCTGCGATGATCGTACTCAT